>Ga0247806_10000911_pt1 | contig 15720 bp, 32 predicted proteins | sample UWRJL059202B1_FD_179935 | JGI IMG/M metagenome (GOLD analysis project Ga0247806, IMG submission 179935) | Plant litter microbial communities from Arlington Agricultural Research Station in Wisconsin, United States - UWRJ-L059-202B-1 | ecosystem: Environmental > Terrestrial > Plant litter >... | reverse complement strand
GGAGACTACTAAATTAAATAAAAAGGGTCGGCGGAAGTAGAGAAAACTTTTTAAAGAAAGTACTTGACAAGGGTTCGCGAATCCTTTAAGATATATTCACTCGAATATGTCTCGCACTTCATTCAAAATTCCAATTTGTTTCTCCTCTGAGGGTGAGGAAACGTCTTGCGATGTTTGCGCCCAAGACATTTTTGGGGATATTTTTAATATTAGTAAGCCGGGATATAGGGTGGCTGAATATGAAATTTGTGGAGCCTGTTATATCACAGAAAAGGAAAGCTGCGACCTTTGCTCTGACGATATTTTAAGCGAAGATGCTAATTGGATTAAAGGCGAAAAAGAAAGCATTTGTCCTACTTGCTATAATGATGAAGTAATTAGCTGTGATTCGTGCGATACTGAAATCTATAAAGATAATAGTACGAATGTTAATAGCGATGATTATTGTCGGCATTGTCTGCGTAACGAAACTTTTCATTGTGACGGCTGCAACGAAAGGTATCCTAATGATTTTTATGGAGGCGATTCATATTGCCAAAGCTGCTATGTCCCTCCCGGTACTTTAGCTTCTTCTGAAACTAAAAATCCTAATGATTTTATTGGTGATGGCCCGTTATATTTGGGCGTTGAATTAGAAGTAGAATGCCCCTATGATGATGACATTGCAGAAGCGGCGGAAGATACTCAAAATAAACTAGGTTATACTTTTCTTCTTAAAGAAGATGGAAGCATAACTGATGGTTTCGAGATTGTTAGCGCGCCTGCTGATTTGGCTAATCATCTTAAAATGTGGGATAAGTTTTTTAATAATCCTTCTACTCTCATTGAAGTAACTTCGGGATGTGGAATGCACGTCCATGTAAGTAGAAAAGCTTTGTCTCGCTTGGATATTGGTAAGCTTATCTACTTCCTTAATAGCACGGATAATAAATGGTTTGTCGAATTTATCGCGGGACGTTATAATAATACTTACTGCGAGAAACTGACTGACTGTGATATTTGGAAAACTGCTAAAAACGGAAACGAAGATCGTTACCGCATGATTAACATGCAGAATCCTAATACGATTGAATTCCGCATTTTTGAGTCCACTCTAAATATTAAAGAGTTTAAGGCTCGCTTGGAATTTGTCGCCTCACTCTGTGAATGGGTAGAGTTTACTTCCCTACAGCTACTTAGTGCATCTAATTTCATTAACTTCATTCGTAAAACTACAAAATATCCGCATCTTTCGGATTATATTGCAAATTCTAATCTAGCTTATGCCTTCAAATAAAGTAGTAAAAATTGGTAATTTACAAGTTCTTTTTTCGGAAATTGCCTTCCTTTTAATCGGAGACAATTATCATGGAATGACCCTTATACTTAAAAGTGGACAAAAAATTATCTGGTCCGCTAATGACTGTAAGACAGAGGAGCGAAAATTAGAAGAAAAACTAGCAGTTAAATCTCTTCAAGAAAGATTCGCTTCACTATGATTAATAAAGAAAAAGACCTAGCTGATTTAAAAGCTTTCGCTAATATTCGGCGTTTTACTGGCGAGGAAAAAAGCGTAGTTTACGAACGTAAAGTGGGGGTATATTCACTAAATACTCAGCCTAAAACCTTAGTGGACTTTCTCTTTCTTACTTATGTCGCTGGACAAGAATTAAATTGATATGATTACAAAATACTTTCCTATCATTAAGGTTCAATATAATAATAAACCTTATATTACTGGTCCCGATGGAACGAAACATATTCCTTGGATTTTTATTGGTCGAATTAAATCGAAAGATAATTTAAACGCTTATCAAATTATTGTGGGTTATATTCATATTGCTTTTTCTTTTATTAAATAACTATGAAAATCTGGATTCCTGACATTAACGATCAAATTAAGCTGCTTAAAGACTGGACGTTTACTCTTTACGCAGAATCAAGAAATTCTGATCTTTTGTTGAGCGCAGAGGAAAAATCTCGTCTAACTAAAGAGCTAAGAAGAATTAATAAAGAGGAGGAGGCTCTGAATCATCACAATTTCAAAGATGATAAGACCTACTATCAAACCGATCCCGGCGTTTATAAAATGCGCCCGGAAGTTTGGGCTAAAATTCAAGCCTTAGCTAAAGAGGAAGGAATTATTCGTAATAAGCTTAATCCTAATTCCTATTGGCGGAATAAAGGCGAAAAACTTAAGGGGCCAGAAACTTATACTTTGAAGAAAGGTACAGTTCTGGAGGTTGATCGAATTTATATCCGTAAGGGTGCGGCAGATTACTCCTCTATTACTTTCCGAATTAAAGGCGGTAAAAAGTCTCCTCGTTTCTTCGCAAAATTGGAAGACGTTAATAAGATGGAATGCGAACCTTTGGGCAGAAATGTAAAATGGCCTAATGGTAGATTTGGAATTGGAAAGCAAGAAATCAGCCAAGAAAGAAATCCTAATTATACTGGAGTTCGTGGCTCCGGTCATTCCTATTATATTTCTTGCGATCCTTATTTTGATTATACGCTTTCCTTTAATAGCGTATCTGATAATGGACAGTTTAAAAGAGGATTTAGTTTCGGAATGGGTAAAGAAAATAAGGTTGTTAAAGACCAGTATTGTCAGTCCTCCTCGTCTAAAAACTTTTACTCAGATAAGGAAAAGTTTATTGAAGCTTGTAAGCGCCAAGGAATTCCTGATAAATTGGTTAGAGCGTTTATCAAACATTACGAAGACAAATACAAATAAAAGCTTGACAAGCGGCAGCATTTCTTTTAAAATGAATCTATGAGCACTTACTCTCTCCACTGCACTGTTCCTGCCCATTATCCTTATTATCCTCAGATTCAACTGATTGGTCCTACTCCGCGAAATTGCGGTTTGAATATGAAGGAAAATGCGCTTGCAATTTTAGGGTGTATTAAAATGCCTTTTAAAAAGGTTATCGAGCTTTGCTCGGCGGTGGATGTAAACGAATTTAAAGTAAATGGTTGGGCGTTTTTCGCCGACCACTTTGGGCAATATTTTGGCTCCATTCCGGCCCATCATTCATGGATGGATCAATCTAATAAGAAACTTTATCATTCGATTCGCTTTCGTCAGCGGGAATTTTTCAAGAATTCCATTCTAAAGGAAGCTAATGGCACTTTCCTAGACATTGGTTGCACTAATGGAGAAAAGCTGGCATTCGCGCGGCTAATGGGTTATGAGAAATGCCTTGGCATCGAAATGAATGAAAAGGCAGTTAAAGGCGCTCGCTTGGCCTTGAAAGGAATGGGAAATATGCGCGTTTTTCATGGCGATGCTTTCAATATGGGTCAAGTAATTAAGCAGGCCGATACTGTTTATACTTATTGTCCTATTATTGCTAATACTAAAGAAGGTATAAAGCTTATGACTTCTCTCCTCATTCATATTCTCGAAAATCTTAAAATTGGCGCTCGCCATCTAGAGGTTTTCCCTTGCTATGGTTTTAATTTTGCAGCGTTTAGGGCTTCTAATAGTTATAACGGGGAGGGTCGTTGTATTACCCGAAAAGATGAAAACACTTATCACTGCAATGCAAGTGGTGAAACCTTTACTCTTTCTGAGCTTAAAGAGTTTAATAAATAAAAAAACTTGACAAGCTTCGTCTCCATTGATATAATAAAGAAGCAAACACCACTCCTATGAAAAGCACAACCCGTTCCCGCGCCCGCCGTGTCCTCGTCTTTGTGGACTTCACCCGCCGAATCATCTGTAAGGCCCGCCTAGCTTAATATATATGCCTAATAAAGTAATTGTAGTTTCTCGCGATGGATATAAGAGGCGCGAAAGTATGCCTTTTCCTGATAAAGAATCTTTGGAAGTCGGCATTAATCAACTTCGCTCACAAGCGAAAATGCCAGATGTAAACGGAGAATTTATTTATTTTGGTCGCGGCTATCTTTATGATGCTGTAATCGACATTAAAATTATTCCGGAGACATAAATAAAGTAAAAAACTTTTAGATGCGCGCATTTTGTTCTTGACAAGGTGCGCGCATTTTGCTTTAATAATGGTATGGAAAATGAAATCTATTTCAATACAATCAACGCTAGCGTTAATATTCCTGGAATTAACGCGCCTAAAGCGGAAATTGTAATTCATACTAATGAAAAGGGGAATTTCATTATGCGCTGCACTTATGCGCTCCAACTATTTGAGCGCGTAGTTAAAACTAAAACTTTAAAGCGCGCTCAACTATTAAGTTTTGTGGATGAAATCGCGGGACGCTAAATAGTTTAAAAAAGTACTTGACAAGAATTTCTTGACCTGATAGAATTGGGTATGTTCAACGAACCTTTAAAAGAAGTAAAGCCTGTCGGCGGAAAGCTGGCTACTGGAAATATTTCCGCTTCTAATAAAGAGGAATTGGAAAGGTTCGCCACTTTCATCGAAGAATCCAAAAATTTGCCGCCCACTAACTCTAACGAGAGGGCAGTCGAATATAGGAGAGTTTATCTTAAATATAATCCTGAAATTAAAGCGGTTTACGATTTGCTCAAACTCGAATACTAATGAATGACTCTCTTTTCTTCCTCGGCGGAATCCTAACTGGATTTATTATTTGTGCTATTCCTTATGCGTGGAAGAGTATAAGCTGCACTAAATATGTATGGAAGGTTGTCCACGCAGTTAAGCCATACAAACTACTTAGTGAGATTTCTTTTAATAATGGAGACAAACTTAATTGCGCTCTATTAGAGCAGCAAGACTGCTTTGGTAATGATTTTCTCCCTGCTTATGTAGAGCGGGTTGGTTTTAGTAGAGTTTTCGTTCAATGGGAGAATGGGTGGACGGCTACTTGCGCTCCTAATAAAATCGCAGTTAGACAATAATTATGTTAATCGCATTATCTATTATTGGGTTATTACTAATAATTTTCTTAATAGATTATTCTCTCCAAGGGGGGTTTGCTGGGAATCGTCCTCCTCATAAAGCGCCACCACCCTTGCCGCTGAAATACAAAAGATAAATCATTATGTTTTTACGCATCTGTAATAAGATAAATATAACATATTGGGTTGATGCGCGCTTTCTCGTCGCCGCTTGTATCGTTATGTATTTTTCTCCGCCCATCGCTTTACTAATCTTTTTAGCTGCTTTCTTTTAATATATATGATTAAATTCCGCCTTAGAGATAAAAAAGAAAAATATCTTTTGCCCGATTCCGGTAATTGCGCAATCTTTCCTAATGGGCAACTTTACTGCACTAACGGTAATGTTTTTCCTCAAGATTTTGTAATCGTTGAGCAATGGACCGGGGACTTTGATAAAAACGGTAAAGAAATTTATGTGGGGGATATTTGTCTTTTCAACGGGCGATTAGATAAAAAAGATCATGTTTTTGACGAAGTAAAATTTGGCGGTGGGGGATTTTATTTCCCCAAACTAATTCAAGGACATACGCTTTCCTCTCATACTCGTAATTGCGAAGTAGTAGGCAATATCCATGATAACTCGGAACTAATTAACTAATATAATATGATTAAAATTCGCGTTTGGGATGAAGTGGCTAATGAGTTTATTAATAAACGAGACATTTGGTGCAATGTAGATTGCGAGGGCGGCCTTTCGGTTGGTCGGAAAGTCGGCTCGGGGTTTCAAACTAAGAAGTTAATTATTGAGCAATTTACTGGCCTTATGGATGAAAATGGGAAGGAAATTTGTGAGGGAGATATTATCTCCTCTTATTTTCTTGGCGAAAAAATTATCAGGGAAGTTAAAATAGATTTTTCCGATCTAGCGGCTCTACAAAATAGTCTAGGGAGCGTTACTATTCTAGGTAATATCCACGAAAATCCCGAACTAATGATTCCGCCCCCTAAAGAGGATAAAGAAGATAATACCTCTACTTTAATGTCCTTAGAAGAAGTAGAGGCGGTTTTAAAGATAATTGAAAATAGTTGAAAAAAGTACTTGACAAGCTTTTCATCTTCATTTAGAATGATCTCAGCACAAACCAACTCACTTCCAAAATGAACACTTCCACTAATCCTTCCTATCGCTCCAGTCGCAATACTCCCCGCCGTCGGGAATTCAAGTTTCAGTCGCGCCGTATGTCCTCGCCCTCCGATATTCTCGCTAATGCGGGGCAAGTTATCCCTGAAAAGCGGGTGAATTGGAGCACGCAAAAGCGCGTTCCTTCTGAAATTCTCTTTACTCGCTATAAGCAGGAAATGCACGAAAAGGTTGAGGCTATTAAAAATAAAGCGCGCGAAAAATTCCAAACGCGCCACGGAAATACCGGCACTCCCTCTACTTTTATCGCGATTAAAGGCGCGGGAAGTAAAGGATTTAAAATCCTCGGCCACGGCCACGAAGACGGTTCTCCTCGTTTTGCGAAGAATCTCCTCGCCGTAATGGAGTTCGCCCGCTCTATCAATCGGAAATTTATCCGGTGGGGCGAACGCGAGTATAGCGTGGACTAAGATAATTAAATAAATAAAGCGGGGCAGGATTCGCCTCCCCGCTTTAGTGTAAAGGCTTAAAATGGGTAAGCGTAAAAGAAAGAAAACATGGGCGGCTAAGATTTTTGATCGTTCCCCTAATAAAAAAGAAGAAGCAGCTTATCAGGCTAAACAAGCTGAATATTTGCTTAAACAAAGTAATAAACATTATAAAAAATGAATCTTTTTGACTTTTTTCTTGTGGTAATCCTTTTTACTCTTAGTTTAATTTATCTTTTTGCTTATTTTCTCTTTCGTCGCTTCGTTAAGAAATACATCTATCTTCCGAAAGAGGTAGAAGTTAATTCAAATAAAGAAATCCCGATTATCGCAACTAATCTGGATAAGCCTGCCGAATGGCAACGTGGGTATGCCGCCTTTTGGGCAGATAAATCTTTTGAATATAACCCCCATATGCGGGTTAGTAAAGAATTTCAGGATTGGGCAGAGGGATGGACCGTAGCTTATCACCAATCCACAGTAATAGGAGAAAACTAAATATGATTATCGGCATTATTCTTATCGGAATCATTGCGGCTGTGGGTAGTTATTTTTTACTTAGGGAAGATAAGCCCGACCTAAAAGATAAAGTAAATAAATCGGAGGTTTGGCGAGAGGGTTATGACGCTTATTTCTTAGGCATGGATATTGACGATAACCCCTATTGGGGGAATATGCCGGAAAGTGACGAAAACTTAAATGAGTGGACAGACGGGTTTGAATTCGCTTATAACAAATTTAATTAAATGAACCTTAAAAAAGCCGTTTGCCTAGTTAATAAAGCCGATTGGGACAGTATTGAGTATCTGTTCTCGGCTCCAGATGATACCTTAATCTTCTCGGATGAAGAGGCGGCTAATGGAGAAGCGCACAATCACCCTGATAAAGTAGTAGTTTCGTACGAAGCATTAGAAAATCGGATTACGTGGGACACTCAACAAGACTCTTAATATGAATAAACTCATTAAATACTTTGGCTGGGTGCCGGGTTATCCCGCTGCATTCATTATTGTTGGCTGTATGATTGTTGGCGCTGTAGTCGGCGCGTTTAGCGGTTTGGTTAATAAAGGGCCTAAATAAATGAAGAATAAATACAATCAGCTAATCGCATTTCTTAAAGATAAAAACGATTTTGAGGCGATTAATTATCTTAATAGCTTGACTCCATTGGAATCAGCAACTCTTACGTTTATGGCGCAGCGGAGCGGAAGGCGTGAGGAAGGACAACTAGTAGGAGACTTGCTTTTGTCTCAATATGCTCCTAAGACCGGACAACCTGTTGAGGGAGTTATTAACGTCTGGAAATAATATGCGATAGCTATTACTGGCCGATAATGTAAGACGATCATCCTGACATTAAAATAATTTTGTGCTAGAAAATGCGCCACTGTGGAAGGTGGCGCATTTTCGTTTGTACATATGTCAATTTTAATTAAGTTATTCTAAAGTAAGTAAAGCATTTAAAGGAAAATACTCCCTAAGAAAATTTTAAAAAAAGAAATTTGAAAAAAGATGAAAAAAGTACTTGACACGATTCCATTCATCTGATAAACTGATGTCGCAGTAAGTAACAAACCAAAACAAACAAACTCGAAAATATATGAAGACTCAATCGCTCCGCACCTTCCTGATCCTCGCCTCCACCGCCTCTTTCACTGAAACGGCCAAGGCTCAAAAGGTCACTCAATCCGCCGTTTCTCAGTCGCTTAAGGCGCTGGAAAAGGATTTCAACAACACCCTCGTCCTCCGCTCGCAGGGTCGCAATCAGAAGGTGACGCTCACCAAGGCGGGCAAGGAATTGCGGGACCGCGCCAAGCTCATCGTGTCGCATCTCGACAAGGCCATCGAAAAGATCGCCTCCATGCCCAAGGAAACCGTGGAAAAGGCCGAAAAGGCTGCTCCGGCTCCCAAGGCCGCAAAGAAGGAAAAGGCTGTTCTGGCCGCTGCTTAAGTAAATTAAGTTAGCTAACAGATTTAAAGCCGCTACCTTCACGGGTAGCGGCTTTTACTGTTTATATCTATATTTTAGTTCCTAGAGATTAGAGGTAGTTGAATTAACAACGCCCGATTATTTTAACGGTAGAATAATTGATCCAATTAAGATAAATAATGTTAGTGGAGAGGAGTAATTGCACTCTTTACTAAAGATAAAATATCTTTTCCGCTTTTGAGCAATTAATTAGCGGGAAATGGAAAATCAATAGATGCTGGTTCGACTCCGGCATCGGGCTTCTCTAATAAGCAACGAGGCACAATTTAAGTTTACTTAATAGCGCGCCTACAAGGGAATTAAGATATAAAGATAAACAAGATACTCCCCCCAAAATTTGTTTAGAAAAAAAAGTTTCGATTTTTGAAAGAAAGTACTTGACACGCAGTTTTCCATCTGCTATACTAATGACGCAGCGAATGACACGAAAGTGACAAACGCTTGACAAAAGACGGGTAACAGAAATGAGCCCGGCCTAAGAGATAAAAAACTTAGGAGTCACGCGAAAGACCAAAGGGCTACTCTTTGGCATAAACATAAGCTAAACATCAACGATTAACTAAAAGGATTAATGTCTCGCGCCCCGCCCTAGCCAAAATACTGTTAAACTTCCTTAAGACTCTCATTAGAATTTGTGTAAGCTGAATATAAAACATATAATGAATCGCATTCGAGACGATCCGTGATTTCCACCTAATTTTTCCCTGATTCCGGCCACGATGCCACTTTAAGATTCAAAATAAACCTTTAACGTCGCCATAGGAGTATAATAATGAAGTTTTCCCTGTAACTTAACTATTTTCCGCCCGTTGTAAGTCGGTTACTTACAATAGGAGACTGATCCGAAAAAATCGCTAGATGATAAAATAAACCGCATCACAGAGTAAAGTAACTAATAGGCCAATCTATTAAGATTGAAGTTTAAAAGTGAACCTCGTTGCAGATGTGTCAATAAACCTCAGAAAGATTCAGTAAGATAAAATTTCAGGTTTTAGAGTTTTTCCTAAGTAACATATAACTTAGACTTAAATAAAACTCAACCTTATCCTTAATTGGATAAAAATACCTAAGTAAGAAAATTTGGTGATAAACTACCTTAATCCATCTTACTTAGGCCACTTTTAAATCAGTCTGTTAGTTTAACGTAAAACCATTGCCCGAAGCAAGAGACAATAGACAATCCTATTACAGACTGCCACTTTTTAAATAACTTAAGAGCTAAAGAGCGATTCCGGCACTGAGGGAATTGCGAAAGGAAGGCGAAGATACGCAAGTTGAATGCGCCCTAAACCATAGCGATTAGCGACCTGAGACGGTTTCGCCCTTTAGCTCTTAAATTACTTCTTTCACCATTAACTAAACTAAACTAAATATGCGTATCAAAAACATCCTCATCATCCTGTTTCTCCTCCTCATTCCGGCGGGCGCTTTCGCTCAATCAGATTCCCCCGTTTCCCCTGAGCTACAAAATCAACTCGCCCAAGTAATTAAAGCGACTAAAGACGGCGCACTCCAAGCGGCGGATTTCATTAAGGAGCAAGCGCCTGAGTATGTAGAGCAACTACTTACTTTTAGTCTTGTAGTAAGCCTAATTCAATTCGTAATTAGTTTGGCGCTTCTAGCTATGGGAGTATTCTTTACTTTTAAATTGCCTACGATTTATAAGTATAATAACGAAGAAGCCTCTTACTGTTGGAGCGTCGAAAATGCAGGTAGATTTTGGATGATCTTTGTTATGGCTGTAGTTGGAATTATCGTGGGGCTAGCTCTAATTGATTTCACTTGGCTTAAAATCCTAATCGCTCCCAAGCTCTTTTTGGTTGAGCATGTAAAATCTCTAATTAAGTAAATAATTTACGCCGGTTTAGTCCAGTATATGCTGGTACGAATCAATAAGAATGTAATTTGCAGCGCAGGTTACGTCCGTGTAAGTGAAAGTCTTACGACCGGTTCCTATTAAACAAAGTAAAGCGGATTGGATGAAATACTCCAATCCGCTTTTTCTTTAAAAAAGTACTTGACAAGGTGCGCTGGCCTGATAGCCTTACATTATGCCACTTCACACTTTCCACCGCCCGAATTCGACTGATAAAGTAGTTACCCCGCTTTCCCCTACGGAAGCATACCAAGCAATTGCCGATCAACCGGACGCTAAAAAGAATGATTTTCAGCGCAGTTTGTGCCGCGCATACCCTAATCTTTCCGTCTCTCAAAAATATTGGTTTTACAAAATCGCTAATGATATTGTAAACCCCCAAACTAAAGCAATTAGTGGGATTAAAGTAAACTCTTCCTTCGCTAAGGTGAAAGAAGTATTCGACAACGCGATCCGCAATGGCCTTAAATCGCCAAAATTGCGCCTAGAAAGCCCGCAAGGCGCAAAGGTGGTCCTTTCCCCTGCTAAAGCTACTTCCACCAATCCCGGCTTTATCTACATTAAAGCCAATGACCTTTATTGTGGTAAGATTTCCCCCGATGGGATTTTCTCGCCTTCTCGCGATTGCAACGATGAAACGCAAACTTATCTAATGGAGTTTGCCCATGATCCACTTAAGGCAGCTAAGGAATATGGGCGCAAAACTGGAAATTGCTGCTGCTGTGGGCGGGAATTGACCGATCCGGTTTCCATCGCAAATTTCATCGGTCCCATCTGTGCGGAAAAATTCGGATTTTAATATGCGTATTATTAAAGATATTACAAAACGTAAACCTTCCCTGCTCGAAAAGATAATCACTTTTTTCCTTACTTAAACTAATATGGCTAAACTTCAACAGAGCGAAATTATCATCGGGGAGGAGTATATTGTAGATACTCTAATCACCGGCAAGATTACTGCGGTTATCCAAGAGAATACTACTAATAAAGAAGAATTCCCTTTTAAGATTAGCGCGGCTAACTTTGGAATTAAGTTTAGCGAAATTAAAGGAAAGGCTAAGTAATATGATCGAAAATCTAATTTGTATTAATCCAAGCGCGAAACTTAATTTAGAGCAAGGCTTACAATATGAAGTAATCTTATCTGAAGGACCGAATAAATACGATAAAAATTCTTTATGCACCGTAATTATCGGCGGACAAAAAATTCAGGCTCGCTATTGGCATTTTAAACCTTTTCGTACTAATTAAATGAGTAAAATAGTTTTAACTCAAATGGGATTAGGCTGCTGGGCTAGAATCCTTTCCGTTCCATCCATTTCTCGCCTAGATAGGCAAATGACCGAAATGCCTAAAATAGATATGCAAATGATTTTTGAGGTTAGTTCCTTTAAGGAAAAGTTTCGTGAATCCGATTTTTACGACCTTTATAAGCGCGGGCGTAATGAGCATAAACCTTTCTACTATAAATTCGTTAAGCGTCGCAATAAACGATGAAAACATTAATTAATTTAGTGGTATTAAGCATAATCTGCTTTTGCCTAGGCATTAACCTACTTTATTGCTTGTGTCGCAGGCTCTATCGTAAGGTGAAACGCAAATTTACATGAAAGAAGTATTTTTACTTTTAATTTACATGGGGGCGGGAGGTAGTTTAATTACTTACCTCACTTATAAAATAATCTCCCATAAATAATAAGAAAAGGCTCACGCGAATTTATTTTGCGTGAGCCATTCTTTTTTCTTGACAAGGGGTGAGGATTGCTTTAATATAGAAATATGACCTCTCATTTTATCCCTCGCGAATATCTGGAAACCCTCGTTAGCAAGGCTAGCGTGCGTGCTAAAACTCGCCCTGAATGGGACGCGGAGATTGATAAGCTGGAGGAATTTTGCCGCCTCACTCCCGAAGAAACCGCTTGGCTTGCTGGCGTCCGTCATATGGGCGCATACATTCGGCCCTACGTTTAATTAATAAGTTTAATATCCCTCAATAAATGTTAAACTTTCATTTTAGCATTAATACGCCTTTTGGCAAATTCACTTTCTGGATTGGTAAACAACCTAAATAGATAACTTATGCCTGAGTCAATCGTTAAAATTGGTAATCGTTTCGCCGATAATATTAAGCGGGAAATCGCTTTACTGCCTAATAGTATAGAGAATATTATTACTTCTATTCAAAATAAAGAGGGCATTGGTTTTCGCCTTCATAACTTGGCCGTTCCTTGCGAAATGCTAGTTAAATATAATAAGGAGGCACTACTTAATAATGGTTTCGACGCCCATTATACCCTTATTCAATCTATGGGTAATAGCGCAAGGCAACTACAGGAATTGGGCGAAATGTATAGCCATCCTAATAGTCAGGCGGACGAAGAAGAAATTAACGGCTATATTAAATTACTTAACGCCTTTCAAGCTAAGTGTGAAAAGCTTGTTCCTACTCTTTTCTTTATCTAATAGGACAAATAAAGATTTTCAAAAATAAGAAAGATTTTTCTTGACAATGAGAATTTGTTTGTTAAATTTGAGTATGCCCTCAAAACCTCTCTCAAAAAAGAAACGCGCCAAGCTGCAAAGCGAATTGGAGAAACACTTTCAAGTTGAAAGTTTTTACGAAACGCAACTCCGAAAAAATGAGGGAGATGCTGCTAAAATTAAAAAAATTCGCACTAAACTAAATAAGGTTGTCGAAGCTCGGAAAGCTCTCGCTGCGGAACTTTTTTAATGAACGGAGATTTGGTTTTTCTAGTTATTGTAGTTACCTTCGTAATAAAACTCATTAAATAATAAAATGCCCCTCATTCTTCTTGTCCTTTTTGTCCGTTTAATTGATTCGGCTCTAAGAGTTGTCCGAAATATTCTAGAGGATACAATCTCTTATACCACTACGGCGGAAAATATGTTGGCAGAAAAAGCTCGGGTAAAACATAACGCTTTAATTTAATATGCTTAATTTCCTTATTGCGCTGGGCTGCGTTAGTGCCATTATTTTTATTCTTTACGAATTTGCTTTGCGTATCTTAGTTAAAACGGGGCTAGCTACTGAGGAGGAAAAAAGACTCGCAAGTTTCTTACCTGATCTTTAAAAAGATTTTTAAAGATTTTTCTTGACACCGAAAAAGATTTGTAATAAACTGAGTCAACCAATCTATTCTTATGCAAACCTTCGCAATCGTCGCTTCCATCCTCGTCCCTCCCACAATCAAGCTCGTTATACTTGCCATCATTCTGAAAAAGAAAGGCTAAGGGACATTTAACTAAACCTTTAAATAACTTATTATGGTTATCTCCGTTCTCCCTCCCACTCACGTTTCCGCTGAAACTGCACACACCATCGACGGCTATCCGTACGGCCGCAAAACCTGCTTTAAACGCTATTGGCTCGAAACTAACGGTAATAAAGGGGTTAGGTTGGTTACGCAAACTAGCAACCCGAAGCGCAATCAAGACTGGAATAATGCGCCGAAGGCTTCCACCTACTCGGAAATTTCAGGTGCGCTTTACATCGACGAAAACGGCCACGTTCAATGGCAGGGACTTTCCTCCCATTGCGATGCATCGAAAGCTCGCGCTTTCCTTAATACTTTCGGCACTAATGCCGCTAACTATAATAAACTCGCACAATTTGTCGCCGATAAAGAAGCCATCCAAGTTGAGTACGAGAAGGATGGAAAACCTAGCCATGGAACGCCGGAATTTTGCCGCGCCTTCGCTCGTGGCCTTAAGGCGGCCCAAGGCAAACCCGCCACTCCGCAATAAATAAATAAATTTTTATTTCTCCGTTTTTAAAGCATACGGCCCGAGGAGGTTATTAGGTTGTAGGGTGTAATGGATAATCTAATGGCTAGCCCGAAGTAATATCGGTAGTTAAATAAAGTAGGTCCAAACTACGTAAATAAACTAAATAGTAAAAGCTTTAAGTAGCTCCACTCGAAAGGGTGGGGCTACTTTCGCTTAAACAATAATATGCAATCTAACAATCAACTTCCTTCATTGAAACGCCAAGCGCAAATACTACAATTTATCAATATTATCCTATTTATGGTAGGATTTTATAGAGTTTTGTACGGGGACTTTATTAATGGATTTATTTTTCTAACTACTGGTTCAGGGGGCGTTTTTATTATCGGTAGTCCGAAAGACTATTAAATTAATTAGGGATGCTGATTGGAAGAAGAATGATAAAAAACTCTTGACATAAAATGAGGTTTTGATAAAATAATTCAAATGAATATCCTCAATCATATCCTCAATCTTCCCTTCAACGAATTTGTAATCGCCTTCAACGCCCAAGGCTTTAATAATCACGGTCTGACTAAGGCTCAAATGGAAATTATGAAAGGGCTTTATTTCAAGGCATTCCCTGGCCGGGATAGCAAAATCCCTAATGAGTTGATTAAACTTAAAGAGATTAATATGGAAACGCTCCGGGAGTTTGCAATGAGATTTTGCCCTCATAGTAAAATCGAGTTTATTAAGAAAGTTAGAGGCGCTATTTTTGACGATACTGCTACGGCTGAAAAATTCCGCCTTCTTCCTCAACTCGCCCGGAAAATTCAACCCGATTTGCAGAGTCCTAGTGGTTACCATATCGGCCTCGCGGAAGCGAAACACTTTATGGACGAAGTTTACTCCTAATAGGAGCGAAAGTTTAAAAACCGCCTAGCTTAACCGCTAGGCGGTTTTTGCGTTTAGTATCTCTAATAACTTTACCTCTAATTAAATAAAAGAAATAGAGCCGCTATACTCCCCCAAAATTTTGCAAATAAAAAAAGAAAAGATTTTTGAAAAAAGTACTTGACACGGTTTGAAACATCTGGTAAACTGATGTCGCCGCAAGGCACTTCACGAAAGTGAGGCAGTAAAAAATGAGTAAAGAATCGCCGGTCGAAGGTAATAGTTAGCCCTAACTTAAAATAGGGAAAATAATCGCCAAAGCCCTAGAACGGAGTCTTGAATAGCCTACAGGTTAGGGTGGCACTGATAGAATCCGCAGGAAACTCATTGATTTATTAAAGCTAGGAGTAGTTAGCATAAAAGAGTTAAAATGCTTAGGCTGTGCTCCGTGAGAATGGCTAAGACTCTCTACTCCTAGCAATAATAAGTAAGTTAATTAGTTTCGGACTGGATAGTTCTAGTAGAGAAATCCGTTTGTAATATCCTTTAATTAAAAGCTGGTGGAGGCTGCCGCATGATTGCGGTTTTTAGGAAACTTGCGCTATCCAGTCCGAAGCAAATAAGCTTCATAATTAAAACAAAACAAATAAATTAGACCCATTATGGCCAAGAACTCCTCGCAAAAGTCGATCCTCAGTTCCTCCAGCAATCGCGTTTCCCAAAAGGACCGCACCGCTGCAAATAAAGCGCGCCGCGCTAATAAGCGCGAATTGAATCAGTCCGAAGTGGACA
>Ga0247806_10000910_pt1 | contig 15729 bp, 17 predicted proteins | sample UWRJL059202B1_FD_179935 | JGI IMG/M metagenome (GOLD analysis project Ga0247806, IMG submission 179935) | Plant litter microbial communities from Arlington Agricultural Research Station in Wisconsin, United States - UWRJ-L059-202B-1 | ecosystem: Environmental > Terrestrial > Plant litter >... | reverse complement strand
GGCGCACGAACTTCTGGGTGACAGCAAACCGATCCGCGAACTGCGCAAACTGCTCAGCAAGCTGGCGCCGACCGAGTCCCCGGTGTTGATCCGTGGCGAAAGCGGCACCGGCAAGGAACTGGTGGCCAGGACCCTGCACCGCCAGTCGCAACGCCACAGCAAGCCCTTTGTGGCGATCAACTGCGGGGCGATCCCCGAACACCTGATCCAGTCCGAACTGTTTGGCCATGAGAAGGGTGCCTTCACCGGCGCCCATCAGCGCAAGATCGGCCGCATCGAGGCCGCGCATGGCGGCACGCTGTTTCTCGACGAAATCGGCGACCTGCCGCTGGAATTGCAAGCCAACCTGTTGCGCTTCCTGCAGGAAAAACATATCGAGCGGGTAGGCGGCAGCCAGCCAATTGCGGTGGATGTGCGGGTACTGGCCGCCACGCACGTTGACCTCGAGTCGGCCATCGAGGCCAAGCGCTTTCGCGAAGACCTGTATTACCGGCTCAATGTCCTGCAAGTGATTACCGCGCCTTTGCGCGAGCGCCATGGCGACTTGTCGATGCTGGCCAACCATTTCTCCCACTTCTATAGCCAGGAAACCGGACGCCGGCCCCGCAGTTTCAGCGAGGACGCCCTGGTGGCCATGGGCAAGCACGATTGGCCGGGCAATGTCCGTGAACTGGCGAACCGGGTGCGCCGCGGCCTGGTGTTGGCCGAAGGCCGGCAGATCGAGGCCCGTGACCTCGGCTTGATCAGCCATCAGGCGATCGCCACGCCCATGGGCACCCTGGAAGACTACAAGACCCGAGCCGAACGCCAGGCCTTGTGTGATGTTCTGAACCGGCACAGCGACAACCTCAGTGTCGCCGCCCGGGTGCTGGGGGTTTCCCGGCCAACGTTCTACCGCTTGCTGCACAAGCACCAGATCCGCTAGGGCGCGGTGAAAGTGAAAGGCCCGCTGCGATCACCTCGCAGCGGGCCTTTTGCTGTGTGACACGGGTCAGAAGTAGTAAGGGAATTTCAGGCTGAAGGTGAAGTCCGGCGCATCGTCGGTCAGGCCGATCGACAGGTTGGGGACGATGGTCAGGTTGTCACTGGCCGCCACGGTCATGCCGACGTTGAAGTAGCCGGCGTTGGCATCGCTGGACGTCACCGATTGCCAGTCGCCGCCATCAGGCTTGAGCTTGCTCTTTTTTTGCACCAGGTCGGAGACCGAGAACGACATACTCATTTTCTCGTTCAAGGCGAACGCGACGCCCGCGCCGATCTGGAAACTGTCGCCCAGGCGCACTTTGCCCGGCGTCTTCTGGTTGACGTCAGCGCTGATGTCGTCAAACGACTCCTCCAGGTTGTGGGTATAGGACAGGGAGCCGAACAGCACGGCCGGATCGAAGGTCTTGACCAAGGAGATCCCTGGGGTAACCGACCAGACACCGTTACCGGTTGGCAGGTCATCCGGCACGAACAGGTTGGTATTGTCGCTGACCTGGCGCAACTTGATACCGAACGGTTCCTTGCCGGTCGGCGCCTTGACGCGCAGGGTCAGTACCGCATCCGGGGCGGTGACCGACTCGTCCATGAACTTGTAGGCGACACCGAAGTTGACGTCGCCGATGGTTGGGTCCTGGGTCACCGTCTCCTCCGTGGTGACGCTTGCCGAACCGCCAGATGCACCGCCGGACTGATAGGTCGACTCGCGGTAGACCAGGGGGACGTTGAGGTCGAACTGCCAGCGGTTGTTGAGGTTGTAGCGTCCGGTGACGTCCATGGTCCAGGTGTCAGACTTGATCCGGTCCAGGTTGATGTTGCCGAGGAAGATCGAGTCCAGGGCCAGGAAACCGTTGAGGACCAGTTGCCGGGAATCGTAGCGGGCGTAGGTCAGGCCGGTCTCGACGCTGAACTTGCCGCCACCGAAGAAGCCACTGGCTTCGTCATAGAGGTTCGACACACTCTGTGCCGGTTGGGTGTCGTCGGCCAGCGACTGGCCGTAGGAACTGCCCTTGGCGCCTCCGCCCCCAGCGGCCCCACCTGATGCTGCCCCGGCGCCTGTACCGGCGACCTGATTATTGCCGCGCATGTCGGCGGGCGATTTGGCCAGCCGTTTTGGCGGCGGTTCGGCCGGTTGATCTTCAACCTGGCGGACTCGCTGCTCGAGCACCGCCAGGGCTTTTTGCTGGACTTCGTAGCGTTGTTTCAACTCCAGAAGTTCTTGTTTCAGGGACTCTACGTCCGGGTCAGTCGCTGCTTGAAGCAGTGCAGCGGGGAATAGAGTACTCAGACATACAACCGCGCGTAATGACACCGATCGATACATGAAATAAGCCGTCCCTTTGAGCCCAATGGTCGAAAGTCAGCGTAGTTCAATATCCCATGTTGCGTAGTCCTGTGAGTTGGCTCAGGTTGCAATCCAACGCGCCGGCGCTTGGGCCATTGTTATTGAGTACCACGTTGAGTTGAGTCAGGTTATTCACCACGTTGCTGTTGCCCAGCAGGCGGGTGTTTTGCAGCAGTCCACCCTGGGCGACTTGCTGCAGGGCATTACCCTGATTATTGTTGGCGGAGATGGCCATCTGAATGCCGCCACTGGTGGCTGTCACGGCGATCGAGCCGGCGCCGTTGCTGGCATTGATGGTGTTGCCAGCGGTCAATATCTGACTGCCCGCGGGCGGAGTGATCGGCGCCGGAGCGCTGGAAGCTTCTTTAACGTTGATACCGACATCGTTGTAGGCACTGTTACCATCGCCCGCGGCACGCACGGTCTGGGTGATGCCCTGGGTCGTGCTCAAGGCGTTGCCGCCTATCACGTTGCCGCTGCCTTGGTGTGGCGTAGTGGGGCCGCCGTTGCCGGCCTCATTCACGGTAGACACGTAAAACTGCGGTTTGACCGTTGAGGACTGAATCTGCATGGAAGTGGAGGCACCGATGATGTCGCCACTGGCATTGCGCCAGGTACTGCTCATGACCACACCAAAGCTGATGATCCGCCCGGGCATGACGTAACGACCGCGCAACTGAGCCAGTTCCGAGTCTTTGATCTCTATCGGGGTAAAACCTGCGTAGGTGAGCGACGGAAAGCTCGCAGCCAAGCATGCGGCGACCACCCAATGTGAAGTTTTCATCTTCGGCTCCTGGAGCGTCCAACTGCTCCTTTATATTTATTGAGCGCCTAGAAGAAATCGCTCTGAATAAATCCAAACTCCATCAACTCGGCATCTTTGACAGGGTTGAAATTGTCCAGCTTGTTCTTGGCAGTCAGCGGTGCCGGTGGATCGAGCAAGGCGTTGGCCTTGTCGTAACCGGGGCCGATGATGGCAAACACAATACCGTTCCAACCTTTGACAAAGTCTTCGTGGGAATAACGTTTGTGGCCCAGGACCGGATCACCGATGTACACCCAGTCTTTTTGTGCCCGCTGTAGCACCACGAAGTGCTTGTAACCACGAATATCCATCAGAACCACTACGGGAATCGTTACCGCTTCCAGTTTTTCCGGAGGGATCCGGTAGCCCCGGGCACGCATGCCGATACTTTCTATGTAGCGCTTCATGTCCAGCATGGAAAAACCCTGGGTACGTACCAGGTCCTGGTCAGCGTTGACCAACATGCCTTTGATGACGTGCTCTTCATCGACATCCAGCCAGTAGGCCTGGCGTAACACCGTTGCCAGCGCGGCGGCGCCACAACTGAAATCGGTTTTCTGTTGGACCAGGTCAGCGAATTTGCGCTCGCGCAAGCTTTGCACTTCTTTGTACACCATGACGCCGCCGGGAAGGGCGGCCACTGGCATCTGTGCAGCCTGAGTCAGGCCAGTCAGACAAAGCATCAGTGAGAGGGCAGCAACACGCATGGTCGATACGCCTTGTAGGGTCTGAAGAAAAGCCCCGTTTCCGGGGCTTCCTTGGTCTTCGCAGTTAGAAGCTGTTGCCGCCAGGGCAAGCTTTGCAGCCTGCAGCGATGGACAGCGAGTTGCTTTGTTGGTTGCCCACGCCTGCTGCAACGTTGGCACCGCCGTTACCCGAGAAGCCATTCATGGAGCCGGTCATCGAAGCATTGTTGACCACTGGGTTTTTCCAGCCATCTTTGGTCAGCACTTGCTGAGTCCAGTAGCCAGCCAGTTCGATACTTCCTTGTTCTTTGAAGGTGAATTTCTGATCCTTGTTGTTGCCACCGCCATATCTGTCGTCGTCGTCGTGACCTTTTTTGCCACCGTCAATGGTGCCGTAGCCGGTGCCTTTGTAGCTGCCGTGGGCTTTGAAGCTGCCTTTGAGGTCAACCACTTTGGTTACGCGATCCGCTTTGTTTTCCACTTCAAGACCAGTAGAAGTCTGGTTGGCCGCAGCGGCTGCCGTGGCTACGCGACCTGCCGAAACAGCAATGGCGAGGTTGTTTTTCTGTTGGTTGAAGTCGCCAGCAGCCACGTTGACACCAATGTTGCCGGAGCCGTTGTTGGCTGAGTTGTTAAGCGTAGCGTTGTTTTGGGTGGAGCGGTTTTTCACATAGTTATCGGTGTTGGTTTGAGTGGCGCTGGAGAGCGCAACGGCGCTGCCGAAGATGAATTTTTCATCGGCGGTGGCGATCGCCGCAGCGTTGTCTTGCTGGTTGCCAGCACCGGCTGCAACGTTGGCGCCCATATTGCCGTTGGAACCATTGAGCGAGTTATCAGCCTTGGCATTGTTGTTGGTGCCTTGGTTGAGCACGCTGTTGTCGCTGCTGTCCTGTTCGTCGAGGATCGCGGCGCCAGCACCGGCGGTGATGGACAGGATCTGATCCAGGGTTGGACCTTGTGGTTTAGTCGGATGATGACGTTTGCCGCCATCGGCCTGAGCCGCAATTGCCATGACCGCTGCCAGAGCGAAAACCAGTGGTTTCAGAGCTGTTGTAGGTTTCATGGTGTTTCTCCGTGCTTATTAGTTGGTTAAGTGTTGGTACTTTCTAATCGCACTGCGGTTTGGGTCAGTCAGCGACCCGGATGCTCAGGGTGTTAGCCATTCGGTTCCCCACCCCTGCACTCTGGTTCACCTGTATCACTCCTCGGCTGCCGGTGAAGGCCTGGTCGCTGGTAACGACCTGGCGGCTGCCTTGCGAAGTGCCAGTTGCTCCTGAGTCTGGTAACAGCGCCACGTTCTGTTGGGACAGGACGCTGTCGTCGATGCTTTGCGGTACGGCGCTGACGCTGATCCGCATGGCATTGATCATCTGGTTGTTGGCGCCGGCCGACTGGTTGACACCCAGTGCGCCGTTGCCATTACTGAACGCGTTGCCCGTGATGGCACTGGTTGCGTTCATCGAGCGATCGGCAGGCGTGGTGATGGACTGGCGCAGGTTGCCGCTGGCCGAAGCCTCGGTACCGATCGCAATGGCGCGGCTGTTGACCTGTTGTTGCTGGTCGCCGGCAGCCTGGTTCATCATCATGTTGCCTTTGTAGTTGGCCCCGGAGTTGCTCAGGGTCGAGTTGTTCACGACGTTGACAGCGGAGTCGGCCATCGCGCAGGTGCTGCCCAGCAGGGCAATGAAGATCAGGGTGCGCTTCATCTCATTTCCCCATGTTGGTCAAAGGCGACAGGCCGATATTGATGGTGCGAGTGATGGTTCCGGAGATCGCGTTGCCACTGCCGCCGCCGTGTCCGGCCGACATACCGGGCAGACCATTGGGATTGGTCAGTACGTTGATCCCGGCGCCGCTTTTGGGGTTGGGTACAACGTTTTGATTGATCACCCGATAGCCACTGTTGATGCCGGCAAAGTCGCCGTCACTCAGTTCGTTGTTGGTGGCTTGCACGACCCGTGCGGACGGGTTGGCGTTGACGGTCGTGGGGTAGGGATCTTTGTCGAAAGGTTGTCTGCCGATGGAGCGGGGCTGGACGTCACGTTGAAGCACGATGACGCCATTACCCTCAGCCTGGACCGGCATACTGAGCACGGAGCTCAATGCGCATCCGAACATCAGCAAGCGGGTAAAGCCTTTATCGTTATTCTCCATGTCGGCGCTCCTTCTCTTTTATGCGCTGGCCCTGTCAGCGTTGTCAGGGAGAGAGCAGAAGCTGTGCCGCTTTTTGTTTTTTACATGAATTCAACGACTTGGCGATTCAACCGGGCAATCACCGGCTGGCACTGTATCAAGCATGAGACAGGGCACGCCGCCAGCACGTGGCAGCGGTCGAGGTAAAGCTCTGGAACAAGGGTTCTGGCGGGGCTGTATCAGTGGTGTAACAGTGCGCGTGACAAGGCGGTGAACCCGCTTGTATCGGCGGTTTCGCTGCATGTAGGTGTTTCAGGAATGGACACTTGGGCCCCGGAACCGGGGCAAAAGGGCGGCTCGAAGGCCGCTTTGAGGGGTTAAACCTGGAGCAATTGCTCTACCGCAGTGAACGCCAGACGCCGCCGCTGGGCCCAGTCACCCTCGATGATTTGCAGCTTGCGTCCGTGCTGCTGCAACCAGCCACGGGTGGCATCGAAGAACGCCAGGCGTTGCTCCAATTGTGGTTGGCAACGTTGGCCGTCGTCGGTCCATTCCACCGCTTCCGGGGACAGCAGCAGGTGCAGGTCGTAGTGGCGGGCGAGCAATTGTTCTTCGATCCAGGGCGGGCAGTCGCCAAACAGGGTCTGGCTCCAGAGTATGTTGCTCAGCAAGTGGGTATCGAGAATCAACAACGCCGGCTGTTGCACCCGGGCGCTGTCCTCCCAGGCCAGTTGGCCCCGGGCAATCTGCGGGATATCGGCCAGGCAGGTATCGCGTGGGTTCTGCTCGATGAAGTAGCGCACGTATTCACCCACCAGCAGCCCGCCGAAATGCTTGTGCAGTTCGGCCGACAGCCAGCTCTTGCCACTGGATTCCGGGCCGGTGAGGACTACCACCTTCATGTGCGCAGCGCCGGGTCGGCCCGCCATTCGCGCAGGCCCTGGACCGCCAGCAGGGTAAACACCGCATAGAGCGCTGCCGTCAGGTACAGGCCCTTATAGAGGAACAGCCCGACGAAGATCACATCCACGGCGATCCACAACGGCCAGCATTGCACCCGCTTTTGTGCCATCCACCACTGGGCAACCAGGCTGAAACCAGTCAATGCGGCATCCAGCCAGGGCTGCGCGGCATCGGTCCAATGGGCCATGGCGGCGCCCAGCAACAGACTTCCGACTGCGCCCAAGGACAGGTCGCGCAGCATGCTTGCGTTGCCCAGGCGCGTCACTTGCCGGCCGTGGCGGGTTTCGCCACCGCGCGTCCACTGCCTCCAGCCATACAGCTGCAAGCCGGCGTAGACCACCTGCAGCAACATGTCCGAGTAGAGTTTGACCTCGAAAAAAATCCAGCTGTAGAGCAGCACCATGACCAGGCCGATCGGCCAGCACCAGGGATTCTGTTTGACCGTCAGCCAGACGGCGATCACGCCGAGCGTGGCGGCAAACAGTTCAAGCCCGGACATGGCGGTTCCTTGGGGAAGTCGAAGAGGGCGCCGATTGTACAGCAGCGCCGCAAATCGAGGGCATGCCAACACATGCGTGAACGCCAGCGGGCCTTGTATGCGAGCCGGGCGGCGCTCCGTCTGCTTGCGAAGACCTCGAGTACGTTGCGTTGAGCCAGGCTTGGCGCGCAATCGTTAACGACCATCGCTGGCAAGCCAGCTCCCACAAGGGTTACGCGCGGTCCTGTAGGAGCGGGCGCCCGCGTGCATTCAGTCAATACGCGTCATCGTTGACGAACATCGCTAGAAGCTCGCACTAAACCCGGAACTGCCTCAGCAGTCCATTGAGCTGTTCGCTGAGTTCCTTCAAGTGCACGCTCGCCGCACTCGATTGCTGCGCTGCCAGGGCGGTGCTGTGTGACAGGCCGGCCGCCTGGGTCACGTTCTGGTTGATGTCTTCGACCACGTGGGCCTGCTGCAGGGTGGCGCTGGCGATGGACGCATTGAGGCCGTTGAGGTTGTGCAGCGCCTGGCCGATGGCATGCAGGCTGGCACCGGCCAGTCCGGCTTGCTCGATGGTCAATTGGGAGGCGCGGCTGCTGTCGCCGATCACCTGCACGGCAGCCTCCGAATGGTTTTGCAGGCGTTCGATCATCGCCTGGATCTGCGCGGTGGATTTCTGCGTGCGCTGCGCGAGCAGGCGCACCTCGTCGGCCACCACGGCAAAACCGCGGCCCTGTTCGCCGGCCCGGGCCGCTTCGATAGCAGCGTTGAGGGCCAACAGGTTGGTCTGTTCGGCGATGGAGCGAATCACCTCCAGTACGCTACCGATCTGGGTGCTTTCGCTGGCCAGGGTGCGAATCACTTGCACCGCCTGTTCAATGGTGGCGGACAACTGATCGATCTGCTGCAGGCTGCCGTCAATGTTGACCTGGCCCTGGTGCGCCTGCGCCTGGGCATCGCGCATTTCGCTGGCGGCGTGCTCGGCATTCTTGGCGACATCCTGTACGCCGTAGGTCACTTCATTGATGGCGGTTGCCACCAGCTCCATCTGTTGCGACTGCTGCTGGCTGCGGGACTGGGCTTGCGCGGCGTTATCGCCCAAGTCCGTGGAGGATTGTCCCAAGGCACTGGCCGATACCTGCAGTTGGCTGATCACTCCGCGCAATTTGGCGGTGAAGGCATTGAAATGCCTGGCCAGTTCGGTCACTTCGTCCTGGCCGTGGGTGTCGAGGCTGCGGGTCAGGTCGCTTTCGCCGCTGGCGATGTTGGCCATGGCGTCCACGGTTTCCTGCAGGGGCCGCACAATGCTGCGCGCGATCAGCATCACCAGCAGGGCCATCAGTAGCGCAATGCCCAGGCCCACTAGCGAGGCTTCCCGCACCTGGCTCCGGAACTCGAGTTGCATGTCGTCGATATAGACCCCCGAGCCAATCACCCAGCCCCAGGGTTCGAACAATTTGACGTAGGAGGTTTTCTGCACCGGTGTACTGGCGCCCGGCTTGGGCCAGCGATAGTCGACCATGCCGGCACCCTTGGCCTTGGCGATGGCCACCATCTCGTTGAACAGGGCAAAGCCGTCCGGGTCCTTGATCGCCGACAGGTTCTGGCCATCCAGCTTGGGATTGGTGGGGTGCATGACCATCACCGGGGTCAGGTCGTTGATCCAGAAGTAGTCGCTCTGCTCATAACGCAATCCACGGACCACGCTCAGGGCCTGCTGTTGCGCGACTTCGCGGGTCAGGGTGCCGGCGGTTTCCAGTTGCCGGTAGTAATCCAGCACGCCGCTGGCCGCCTCAACCACATGGCGGGTCTTTTCTGCCTTGGCTTGATACAGGTCGTCATGAATCTGCTTGAGCATCAGCAAACCCAGGGTCAAGAGCATCAGCACAGCCACTACCAGGATGAGCCACAACCGCCGGCTGATCGACATACTGCGCAAGCTGTTCATAGTGCGTCACTCCAGGTTCTTATTCTTGTCATCAACCAGCGCCAGCATAAGGGCAGACTTTTGCCACTACGCCAATACGACTGAAGTCCCATGACGGCGCAGCGCTGGCCGGGCATGTCTGATAGGATTTCGGCCGCGCACGGGAAAACCTGAATCCGTGCTGATTTTTCACAGGATTTTTACCGGTTCCGGTAGATCCTGTACGCCTTGCCATTCAGCTACGCTGAGCGCAGTGAACACCAAAAAAACTAGATAACGTGGCATGCCAGGGGCATCGCTTCATGGGGGATTGATGGATCTTTGGACGGCCATACAGGCGTTGATTCTTGGGGTTGTAGAAGGGCTGACCGAGTTCTTGCCGATTTCCAGTACCGGGCACCAGATTATCGTGGCGGACTTGCTCGATTTTGGTGGCGAGCGGGCGATGGCATTCAACATCATCATCCAGCTCGGGGCGATTCTCGCGGTGGTCTGGGAGTTTCGCCGCAAGATCCTCGACGTGGTCATCGGCTTGCCGACCCAGCGCAATGCGCAACGCTTTACCGCTAACCTGCTGATTGCCTTCCTGCCAGCGGTGGTACTGGGGGTGATTTTCGCCGACCTGATCCACCATTACCTGTTCAACCCGATCACCGTGGCCACGGCCCTGGTGGTGGGCGGGGTCGTCATGCTGTGGGCTGAGCGTCGCCAGCACAGCGTGCGCGCCGAGACGGTCGATGACATTACCTGGAAAGATGCACTGAAAATCGGCTTCACCCAGTGCCTGGCGATGATCCCGGGAACCTCGCGCTCCGGCTCGACGATTATCGGCGGCCTGCTGTTCGGCCTGTCGCGCAAGGCGGCCACCGAGTTCTCGTTCTTCCTGGCAATGCCGACCATGGTCGGTGCCGCGGTGTACTCGGGCTACAAGTACCGTGACCTGTTCCAGGCCTCGGACCTGCCGGTATTTGCCGTGGGTTTTGTCACCGCGTTCATTTTTGCGATGATCGCGGTCAAAGGCCTGCTCAAGTTCATCGCCAGCCACAGCTACGCGGCGTTTGCCTGGTACCGGATAGCTTTCGGCCTGTTGATCCTGGCGACCTGGCAGTTCGGCTGGATCGACTGGACGGCGGCCAAGGCGTGAACGCCCCTCGCAACGGTGTTGCCATCCAGCATCCGCGTCTCAAGGGCCTGATCTTCCTGGGCCTGTGTGCCTTGCCGCTGATCGGTTCCAGCCTGTTGTGGCTGCGCGGGGGCTCGCCGCTGGCGCTGGCGGCCTACGGCGTGGTCAGCGTCCTGGCATTCCTGCTGTACTGGAGTGACAAGCGCAAGGCCCGTACCGAGCGCTGGCGCACCCCGGAAAACGTCCTGCACGCAGTGGAGCTGGCCGGCGGTTGGCCGGGCGCGTTGCTGGCCCAGCAAGTGTTCCGCCACAAGACCCGCAAGGTCTCGTTCCAGGTCGTGTTCTGGATCATCGTGCTGCTGCATCAGGTGTTCTGGATCGACCAGTTATTCCTCGGTGCCGGCTTGTTCAGCCTGTTTTAAAGGAGCAAGCCGACCTGCACCCGCTTGGGTAACTTGCTCACCACCAGTTGGTGGGAACGTTGCAACAGGCCCTGCAGCTCAGCGGCCCCCAGCGGGTAGGGGGGCTGCATGATGATCCACTGGGCGCGCGCCAGATAAGGCGCCGGCCCTATCCCCGGGCGGTCGACGTGGCCGAGGAACAACTCCTTGTCCACCTTGAACGCCAATGAGTCGCCCCGCAGATTCTGCAGGGCGAACATCTTGTTTCCCGCCACCGAAAACACCCGCACGCCCCCCCATTTGTAATCTTCCCGGGCCCCGGGCAGGGCCAGGCAGAAGTCGGCGACCTGTTGTTCGCTCATCACCTTGGCTTTCATAGCAGTCGATCTCCACAGCCTTTGAACGATTCAGTCAGATGGTCTATCCACGCCCGCACCGCCGGCAACACGCCGCGCCGATGGGGATAGACGGCCTGCAACCAGCCACCGGGCAGCGACCACTGGGGCAGCAGTTGCACCAGCGTGCCGTCGGCCAGTTCCTGTTCGCAATACAGCATCGGCAAAATGGTGAAACCCAGCCCGGCCAGGGTGCAGGCCTTGCGCACGACAAAGTCATCGATGCCCAGGCGCGCCTCCAGGCTCAAGTCGCAACTGTGCCCCTGCGCGTCGAGCATGCGCAAATGCACCAGGCGATCGGCTTCCAGGGCCGCGAGTACCGGCACATTTTTCAGGTCGTCGGGGTGGTCGATCTGGCGCTCGCGCAGGAACGCCGGGGTCGCGACGAGCACTGTTTGCGCCTGGCGCAGGCGGCGGGTCACCAGGAAGGGGTCCTCGTCGCCCAAATCGCGGACCCGCAAGGCCACGTCGATGCCTTCGGTGACCAGGTCGACCCGGCGGTTGAGCAGTTGCATCTCCAGTTGTACCAAGGGGAAGCGTTCGAGAAACGTGCTGATCACGCTCGGCAGGAACTCATGGGCCAGGCCCACCGGGCATGACACCCGCAAGCGTCCCCGCGGTTCGCTGGTCATGCTGGCCACCGCTTCGTCGGCCATCTCCGCCTCCAGCAGCATGGCCTGGCAGTGGCGCAAATAACGTTCACCCACTGCGGTCAGCTTCAGTTGCCGGGTCGTCCGTTGCAGCAGGCGCGCACCCAGGCGTTCTTCCAGCTCGGCGATGCGTCGTGACAACCGCGACTTGGGAATCCCCAGCAACCGCCCGGCCGCAGCGAAACCGCCGGCTTCGACCACCTTGGCGAAATAGTAGAGGTCATTGAGATCTTGCATGGCGCACTCGATTGTCCTATCAGTGGGACGAACTATCACATTGTTGCCGACTAATCGTCCATTGGATTCACCTGTAGGATTGTCTCAACTTGATCGCCCGGTGGCGATCCTCACTTGGAGATCCCACATGAAACTTCTGCATATCGATTCGAGCATCCTCGGTGACAACTCCGCTTCCCGTCAGTTGAGCCAGGGTGTGGTCCAGGCCTGGTTAGCCGCCGACCCGGCCACGCAGGTGACCTACCGCGACCTGGCCAGCGATGCCATTAGCCACTTTTCTGCCGCGACCCTGGTTGCCGCCGGCACCACCGCCGAACTGCGCAACGCCGCGCAGCAGCACGAAGCCGAACTGAGTGCTTCGACCCTGGCCGAATTCCTCGCCGCTGATGCGGTGGTGATTGCCGCGCCGATGTACAACTTCACCATCCCCACCCAACTCAAGGCCTGGTTCGACCGCATCGCCGTCGCCGGCCAGACGTTCCGCTACACCGAGGCCGGCCCTGAAGGCCTGTGCGGCAACAAGAAAGTGGTGCTGGTGTCGACCTCCGGCGGCCTGCATGCCGGTCAACCGACTGGTGTTGGCCATGAAGAGTATTTGAAAGTCATGCTCGGTTTCATGGGCATCACCGACATCGAGTTTGTCCGTGCCCATGGCCTGGCCTACGGTGATGAGGTTCGCAACAAAGCCATGAGCGATGCTCAGGTGCACATCAGCGAGCAACTGTTCGCCGCTGCGTAAAGCTTGCGTCAACCACTGGACTGCGCGCTTTGATCGAGAGTAAAACGATCAAGGCGCGCAGTTTTTGGTGTGCAGGTAGCTGTACAGCGTGCTCTTGGATGACACCAACATACTGTTCAGTACGCTGATCTCACCGCATGGGGCCCCCGATGCAATCTATCGAGCCTGGCGTTCGGCTCGGTTTGAGGTAGTGACCTCACGTGCACCGCTCGATGAGATTCGTCGGGCCAGTCGTTACTCCAAGCTTCATGCCATCCTGCAGCCTGCCAAAGTGGGAGCAATGATCAATAACCTGCAACGGGCGACGGTGCTGGCGCGCTTGACCATCGAGATTGAAGCCGATGATCCGGAAATCTAGTGACAAGCCTGTGTGCCGTGCTCCTAGGGTGAGCCTGCAACACCGGCCTGAAGCCACTGATTCGCAATGATCACCAAGCGCTGCGCCGTGACCGGCTGTCCTCGGTGAGCCAGAACTATCTCCGTGACTAGAACCTGATTTCAGACCAGTTCTCCGGTCTGAATGCCATCACGGTGCCCGGCTACCTGGTGCAGGACGAGGATCTGGCTCGGCTGTCGCCGCTGCTTAATCCAGACGATGACCTGTTAGGATAACCAGGACGCGTCTTTGAAACACCCTCCTGGATGGGTATTGATTCGGTGTGAGTTTACTTTCGTGAAAACCAGCGTTTTCGTTCCCAATTAGCTGGAAGGGTAAACGCATAGACAAATATCATGGCAAGGGATAGCCAGCCCATTACGGAGTTATCTACGTGACCCATAAAAGGTAGCGTGCTGTCTTGCACAAAAAAAACGTGAATAGAGCCGAACAGTACGTTATAGATGCCAACTCCCCAAAACTTAAATGGGGAAAAATTCCGACCTGAAAACGCGAAGTATGCCCAGTAGGATGGCCAGTACAGAAGCGCCGCTATCAGCACGAAGACGGGGTAAAAAATAAAGTTACTCATTAGACGGGTGGCACGCGCTATACATGGTTTTTACAGTCGTACTGTCCATCAATCTATCGAAGATAAAGCCTCCTCGCGCAGCTTGTTGATACCCTCTAACATAGTCCGTATTCACGTACCTAAACAAACGCCAAGCATCGGGTTTCAATACCATTCTGCCTATGCCGTAGGCTGACGAACTCAAGTCAACCATTCCATAGGCCACATCGGCTTCACAATTACCTTTCCCCAGCATTCCAGAAACGGCGCGATAACCCGTTCTCAGTGGGCCTACGGTATCGGAACGATTCTCGAAAAGGTTGCGCCCGCTCTCATAGGTGTTATTAGCACCGTTGAGCATCATGGGCGCACCCGCGAAAAGGCAAAGTGTGCCCACGGAGGCGTAGCAAATCCCAGCACCCGCAGCAAACTGAAGCGCTCCGGAGATAACGCTTGCTCCTCGTAAGGCAACGTCTCTTGCCTGACTGAGTAGACTGTTTTGCTCATCCTTTAGCTCTTTTAATCCCTGCTCAGCGCTTTTATTGCCCTGAGAAACGTCATTAACAATGCCTCTGGCATAATAAGAAACCTCTCTGTTGAATTGCAGGCGCAGCGTTCCATCTTTAATATGTCTAGCGCCTAATGTGCTCGCTTGACTACCCAGCTTTGCGGCGGCTTGGCTAACCATCCAATAATCACAACTGCCAGGCATGCAACTTTCGTTTGTTGGTTTCATTCGTTATTTCCCCATGTGCTATATCCGCTGGTGCCGGCAGCGTGGTGAGTCCACGTGATATCTCGGTAACGAATAGCAACATGCTCTTGAGTTTCGGCATCGCTCTGCAAAATGGAATGAGGCATTTCAAGTGTCAGATCAGCAATGATCCCGCCATTGATCGAGACTGAATAGAATTTTTCTTGCATGCCAAAAGGCGACACTCGATAAAAACTAATTGTACAGTTTATTTCTTCTCTAGTTGAGAGTGCTTGAGCGAGTAGCGGCGAGGCTTTATCAACGTTTTTAGTGATAATGATTGGACTGTGTGTTGGCTTATTAATATTTCCGATGTTAACCATGTTGTGGGTGTAAGACAGCACCATAATTTCGTCGGTATGCCCGGACTGACACTTGTTGCCAATAGAATCTTGGGTTGAACAACCCGCCGAAATCAGTCCTTGAGCCTTGCCGGTGATGGTCATATAACCGTGATTAGCCATACGTGACACTCCTTTTAGTCAGCCAAACATCCTATTGCAATGTTTTCAGGTGCGCGGTAGGGCATTTCTGAAAAGCCATACGAAATATTTCATACCTGAAACCGACGGCTGCTCCGTGAAAAATCAGTCCTGGTAAGTCTGTGGGTAGGTCGCGAAACCAGGTATCCGAGTTGGTGTTATTGACCGCCCATGGCCTGGCCTACGGTGATGAGGTTCGCAACAAAGCCATGAGCGATGCCCAGGCGCACATCAGCGAGCAACTGTTCGCCGCTGCGTAAAGCTTGCGTCAACCACTGGACTGCGCGCTTTGATCGAGAGTAAAACGATCAAGGCGCGCAGTTTTTTTGTGTCCGCTTGAAAAAAGCCGCTCGCGCAGAGTGAGAGTGGCTTGAGTTATGCAGTGGGGTTCTGCAATAGGATTCTGCAATTTAGGTTTGCCAGCTTCGCGCTGAGCTCGATATTTCTACCAATCGGTTAACAAGGTAGGGCATGCCATGTCGCGTCTGTGGGCACTGTTACTGATCTGCCTGCTGGGCAGCCTGAATTCAGTGCACGCCGCACCTCGATTGACGCCACATTGGAGCGTCGGTTACCACTCCCTGAGCTTTCTCGACCCGCTGGACCTGCAACCAATGTCCGCCATCGCGTTTTATCCATCGACGGGCATCGAGCACCCCAGCATGCTGGAGGGCTATCAG
>Ga0247806_10000908_pt1 | contig 15744 bp, 11 predicted proteins | sample UWRJL059202B1_FD_179935 | JGI IMG/M metagenome (GOLD analysis project Ga0247806, IMG submission 179935) | Plant litter microbial communities from Arlington Agricultural Research Station in Wisconsin, United States - UWRJ-L059-202B-1 | ecosystem: Environmental > Terrestrial > Plant litter >... | reverse complement strand
CGACGGCTCGACCCTGGCGCTGGACGTCGAGCTTGGCCAGAACACCGGCTCAGCCTACCGTCTTTATCAGGCGGCATTTGATCGCAAGCCGGACGCAGGCCTGAACTACTGGGTCAAGGAGCTGGACGCTGGCGCCACTCTTCAGCAAGTCGCTCAAGGTTTCGTCGACAGCGCCGAATTCAAGACACTGAATCCGAACAGCAGCCAGCAATCGATCATCAACAGCTACTACCAGAACGTACTGCATCGCGAAGCCGATGCCGGTGGCTTCAAGTATTGGGAGGACGCCGTGGCCAATGGCATGACCGCGAGCGAAATGCTCGTGTCGTTCTCCGAAAGCCAGGAAAACATCAACAACACAACCTCCGAACTCTCCAACGGTGTGTGGCTGGTCTGATCGCTCTGCATCACGTTGCATCCGATTTTTAACCAAGTAAAAGGACGATTCCTTCATGGCACGTATTACGTTCAACCAACCTCTGGACAACTTTGACGTCGACAGAGCCTCCAAGGTCGGTATTACTGGGCAAGTAGCCTCGGTCTCCAACACGCACATCGTGTTCACCGACGGGACTTACAAGTCCGACCTGAGCGGTATCTTTCCGCAGGGCAACGAGAAGGCAGGGGTCTTCACCGGCATCACTTACTCCCTGAACGACACCCCTTACCTGACCATCACCGGGCTTAACGTCAAAGTCACTGACGTGGCAACCGCCAGTTCGTTGTACAGCGGCAATGACGTCTACACCGGTTCTTATGGCAATGACCATTTCTATGCCTGGCCGGGTAACGACAGCTACGACGGCAAGGAAGGCATCGACACCGTGCACTACGCCGCGCTCAAGAGCGACTTCACTGTCAGCCGCGTAGCCAACGTTGCCACCGTCGAAGGCCTGGGCAAGAACGACACGCTGTTCAACGTCGAACGCATCAACTTCCAGGAAGACGGCTCCACCCTGGCGCTGGACGTTGCAGTCGGCCAGAACGCTGGCTCGGCCTACCGCCTCTACCAGGCTGCATTTGATCGCAAGCCGGACACCGGCGGCCTGAACTACTGGGTAGGCGACCTGGACAAAGGCGCAACCTTGCAGCAAGTTGCCAAAGGCTTCGTCGACAGCGCCGAATTCAAGACCCTGACGCCAGGCACCGACGCCCAGTCGATCATCAACAGCTTCTACCAGCACGTGCTGCACCGCGACGCGGACGCAGGCGGGTTCAAGTACTGGGAAGACTCCATGGCCAACGGCATGACCGCCAGCGAAATGCTGGTCTCGTTCTCCGAAAGCCAGGAAAACCTGAACAACACGGCCACCGAGCTGAATAATGGGGTTTGGCTGGTCTAACCGCCGAATCGCAGCAATAAAAAAACCCGTCCTTGTGAGAGGACGGGTTTTTTGTTTTTTCAAAGGTGCTAATAGCATCTTCGATTGCGTCTCTTTTGCAATTTAACTTGGCAAGCTGTCTACGAAGTAGTCAGAAACGTTGAGTGACCCGGTTCCAGTTGGAAGTGTCACACCAACCAATTTGATTACGACATCATCAGTTGCACTGAATGTTGAACTGTTTTTGGCATAAAGATAAGTACCAGCGTTATTGCCAGTGATGTTAACCAGGCCTGCATTACCAGCGTTAACGGAACTGAACGCCAGAGTTAGCTGGGCAATCAGATCCGTCCCAGAGGTAACATCGGCTACGTGCGTAAGAGTCCCAGGATTAGAAACGAAACCGGCAAAGTTGAACAACTCAATTTTGTCAGTGCCGGGGGTGAAACCGGTCAAAACATCCAGCGTCCCGACTGCCGACAGCGATTCAGCAGCGACCAGATTCACAGTGGTATGCACAACCGAAGCAGCTTGATCGTCGGTACCAACTATTACCGCAATCTTGTTCAGGGTTGTATGTACCAGGCTAGCGTTCTGGGTGGTGTCCACGCCGGCAGCGACTGCTACCTGATTGGGCGTTGTAACGGAAACACTGGCTTCCTGGAGGTCGTCAGTTGCCGTTGCAGTAAATGCGTTCCCAGCCGTGAGGGCGGTCAAAGTCAAACTGGTCGGACCACCAATAGCCGCTTCGACAGTTACACCTGGAGCTGCATTAATAAGAGCGGAAAGTTCGCCAGTCACATTACTTGGGTCGTTTACGGTATACACGACGTCAGCCGTCGCTACCCCAGTGATAGTAATGGTGTCGCCGGCTGAATAAACGCTGGCTGTCTCAACGGTATCAACTTGCTTGACCGCGTCAACAGCAGCTTTGTTGGTCGAGCTAGGAATTGCGGTGAACCCAGTCCCTGCAGTGATAGCAGTCAGGGTCAGCTTCAAATCATCGACGCTGGCTACTACTTTCGCGCCCGCTGCGCTGTTCACAGCACTAGCTACATCTGCAGCAACAGTAGATGCGTTAGTCACAGTAAACACGACGTCATCAGTAGCAACACCTGCGATAGTCACGATGTCGCCCACTTCGTACGCACTGAACGTGATGGTGTCGACCTGCTTGACAGCTGCAACCGCAGCTTTGTTGGTCGAGGTAGGAGCTGCGGTGAAACCAGTCCCAGCAGTGTTTGCAGTCAGTGTCAGCTTCGAGTCAACGACGCTGGCTACTACTTTCGCACCCGCCGCGCTGTTCACAGCGCTAGCGACATCTGCAGCAACAGTAGATGCGTTAGTCACTGTGAACACGACGTCAGCGGTAGCAACACCTGCGATAGTCACGGTGTCCCCTACTTCGTACGCAGTAAACGTGATTGTATCGACCTGCTTGACAGCATCCCCCCCAAACTTGGTGACGAACGTATCCACACCACTGGTCAGGCTAAATTCATTTTTAGCATTTGTTGCTGTGAATGTCGTAGCACCCGGCGTCGGAGTCCCCCCACCACCAGTAGCAGGCGTAGCCACAACCACTGCCGCACTACCCTGGGTAGCCGGGTTATCCAGCGCGGCCGGGTTGTTGGCGGCGGTTGTGAACAAGGTGCTGGCGTTGGTCAGCAACGTGGCGAGGTTGGTATTAGCAGAAACATTGCTGACCAGAGTCTGCAGGTAGGTCGTGGCGTCAGCCAATTCGCCTGGAGCAGCGGTGATCAGAGCGTTGTAGTTGGTCAGCAGTTGGGTTGCGGCAGCCAGAATCGCTGGGGTTTGGGCGGCGGCGGTAGCCGGGATAAGGGAGATCACAGCCAGGGTGCTGTTCAACGTCGACGGATCAGCGGTAACGGTGGTCAGGACTTTGGCAGCCAGCGAAGTATCGTTCAGACCCTGATTGGCGAATGCCACGCCCACGGTTGCCTTGTTGGAAATCAGGGTGCTATCGAGCACGCCCTGGGCCGAGGTATTGGCCTTAGCGCCGTTAATGATGGACACCGCGAACGAATCACGAGTGACTGCACCACTGGCTAACTGGTCTTGCCAGTACTGAGCACCGCCAGCATCGGCTGTACGGCCAAGAATATTGTTGTAGATCTTTTCAATGAACTGCGCGTTAGTCAGCGTAGCCGGGAAATTGGTCAGGCCTTCAGGCTGCAGCGTTGTCCAGTTCTGAGCAATTTGAGCGAGAGTGATTTTGCCGCTGTCGAGGTCATTGACCCAATACGCCAGACCGCCAGCATCCGGTGCGCGGTTGAAAAAGGTGGTGTAAAGCTCAGCCAGATCAGATTGCGTGCTCATGTACTACTCCTTGTGGGAACTGCGCATTTGAAAAACGTTGCAACAGGTATTACGCCGTCTTTGTTGCATATCTGCGATCTGACAGCGTTTTCGGGTATTCACCCAGAATCTCGGTATCGCAATCGCTGATGAATGGAGGGTCCAAACGCAGCAGATGCTTTACCGAGTCTTTGCTGGCCTGAAGCCACCTCCAGATAAAACATCTGCCCGCAGCTTCACTTCAACGAAAGATCAATTAGAGCTCGGAACCAACCAATAGGTTATAAAAAACCACCGATTTATTACCATCAGAAGCTAAACCTCCGCCGCTGATTTGTCTACGAGAGCCGTTAGATCGATATGGACTATCTCTAGCCTTCGTATGCCTGCTAGGCGGTAGCGTCAATCTGCTGACTACCTCCAAGCCCTCACGACCAGTAGTGGCAACTTGCTATAAAGTAAACTTTTTTCAACGCCCGCCCGTGATTGAGCATGGCTAAATTAATCGTCAGCACCTCGCCCGCCGACACTTTGTGAAACAATTTTTTACAGGCCGAAATTATCTGGGTACCGCCGAGGATTGCCCTGCGACTGCGGAAATCATCCATGAATCATTAGAGCGAAGCGCCAGAGAGCACTGTAATATCCACGCGATCTCCGTTTCAGTGGACACGTAAAGCGCTCTTCATTGCAGACGCTGAATAAATGATGGCTTTTACGGATGACCATAAAATAAAAGCCCCATCGATAAGGAAGTCCGATGAACACGAAAATATGCCCGACATGCAACAGCGCTCTGGTTAACGGAGTGACCGGCTGGCACTTCGTGTGCAAAGGCTGCGGCTATGAGAACGCAGAACTCGAACCGATTATCAACTCCAACAGCGCGCACACCCTCATCGACGAAACCGCCCGGGAAAATGGACTGCGCACGTTGCGGGTCAAGAATTTCAATGCGCTGCTGGACCACATCAAAATCTACAAGACGCCAGGTGGTCGCCTGCTTGAGGTCGGATGTGCGCACGGCTGGTTTCTGGATGTTGCAAGCGAAAGCTTCGAGGTACTGGGTATAGAGCCCGATCAGGCGGTGTTCAACGCCGTCAGCCAGCGCCACCCGGACACGCGCTGCGGATACTTCCCTGATGCACTCGCCGAGGAAGAGAAGTTCGACATCATCGTTTTCAACGATGTCATCGAGCATATACCTGGCATTGACTCGATCATCCGCCAGTGCCACCAGCATTTGAACAAAGATGGCCTGCTGGTATTGAACCTGCCTAACAGCCAGGGAGTTTTCTACAAACTCTCCAAGCTGCTGGCAAAAATCTCGCTGCCCGGGTCCTTCGAGCGCCTATGGCAAGTGGGCCTGCCCTCACCGCACCTGCATTATTTCAACCCAGTAAACCTCGGCCATTTGATCGCCCAGCATGGCTTTGAACCCAGAGCGCAAGGCGAACTGCCTACGCTCGCCCTGGACGGGTTGTACGAAAGAATTTCCTACACAGGCAATCAGGGTTTCGTTACCAGGGCGTTCATTTATACTGCCGTCGCACTTTCACTCCCCATCCTGAAAATACTGCCGAGCGATATTATTTACAGTATTTCGACGCGCAAAGACTGAGCCAAGTAATGATTGCAAAACTGCTGAACGCATCAAAAGCCAGGGCGAGCGGGATGTTCGCCGCTGCGCTGGGGATTATTTTCATCTTTCTGATCGTCAAAAGTAGCGGCCTGTACCCGATGGTACTGAGCGATGAAAACACCTATAGCAAATTCTCAAGGCTTTTGCCGCTGTCCGAGTCGACGATACCGGGCTATCTGTACCTCAGCATCTACAAACTCACCAGCCACTGCGGGGCGGACTTTCTCGGCTGCGCACGGCTGCTGAATATCATTTTCTTCGTTGCCGCCGGCCCCTTTATTTACTGGGTCGCCAGACGCGTAACCACAGGCGTACCGGCAGCGCTGATTGCCCTGCTTGCACTGTTGGCCCCGGTCAGCAGCTACACCGCCTACTACATGCCGGAAGCCTTCTACTTTCTCGGCTTTTGGGTGTTCACCTGGTTTGTCCTGCGCCTGGATAACGCCTCAATCAGGGGCTGGGGGGTTGCCGGAGCGATCTTCGGCGTCACCGCCCTGATCAAGCCGCATTCATTCTTGTTCATGCCTGCAATCATTTTCTATCTGGGCTACGTGTCATTGAGCGCGACGCGGCGCCTCAGCCTGTTCGTCCAGACATCGGCTTGCTTCGTCGTAGCAGCGCTGCTGGTCAAATTCCTGGTCGGCTACGCCGTTGCAGGCAAAGCTGGGCTGACTCTGTTCGGGACGGCCTACACAGAGATCGCAGCGTCTACCACCTCCAATACTCAGCGCTACCTGGAACTGATCACGATTTCGATCTCCAGCATCAAAGGTCATATCCTGGCCCTGTGCCTGATGTTTGGCCCTGCGCTGGCGATAGCGATTTATCTGTTCTGCAAAAACTTCACACCGCGCCAGCCATCCACCGCCGAGCAGAAACTGATCCTGTGGACCCTGCTGGTGCTTTCCAATCTGGTGGTTGTGGTGGGTCTGTTTACCGCATCGGTAACCAACGTAGGCCCCTACGAAACCGCCACGCGATTGCACATGCGTTACTACGATTTCGTGTTTCCGTTGCTGTTTATCGTGGTCGCTTCGCAGCTGCAGATAACTGACGCCTTGAAACGTAAATGGCGCGCCCTACCCGCCATCGTTATCGGCGTCCTGGCCCTGTATGCGCTGTACACGCGCATGGCCCCGTATACGCCCAACTACGTCGACAGCCCGGAACTGCACGGCGTCGTCACCAATCAGGCAATCCTTTATGCACTGGGTGTGCTGGGCGTGGCATGTCTCGCCGCCTGGGTCTATTCGGTCCGCGCAGGGGCGCGCTTGTTTATCTACGTGGTGATGCCGCTGTCGATTTTGATCGGCACAGGGTATGCGACGTATGACCAACGCCGCAGCCTCTCGGCGGATGTCTACGTCAGAGCTGCACTGTTTACCCAGCAATATCTGAGCCGTGAAGATAGCGCCGTTGTCATGATCATCGGTTCCGATCTGGTAGGCATGTATAAAACGCTGTTCTTGCTCGATACAGCCACCGGCAGGCTCAGGAGCGTTCCAGAGGGCGATGGTTACAACATGAGCGATATCCCGGACGGCCGTAAATGGCTGCTGGCGATTGGCGATATCCCTGTTCACGGAGATAACCTGTTCAAAGTGTCCCGGCCGGGCTTCACCTTGATCAAAGCCTTCGCTCCGATCACCGTCGACTTCAAACAATCTGCGTGGACAGACGTAGTTGGCACACAAGGTTTTGCCGCCGCTGAAGCCTGGGGTGCCTGGACATCAGCTGCGCAAGCAAGCATAACGTTCGCCATACCTCTGCCCGAGAAAGTACGCATTCGCCTGACAGGCCACGCCTTTGGTCCGAACGTCGGCAAGCCGATTGTTGCCCACCTCGGCTCTAGCTCTCAGTCTTTCACACTGCAGGAGGCCGATAGCGAGATCAGCCTTGATCTGAGCAACCCCAGCCGCGCTTCCGAGCTGCGCCTGACCATCCCATCGCCGACGTCACCCAGAGAACTGGGCATGGGAGAGGATGGTCGCCAGTTGGGCATCGGGCTGACCGAGCTGACTGTTATTGCGCAGTAGGCCAGCACATTGCTTTGTGGTCCGCGCAATAACGCGGATTCGCAACAGGATAGGCATGACCTGGCAACCGCTCATCGGCGAATGCCATCCCGGGCATGTATCTGCTAGTATCGCCGCCCTCAAGTCAGGCGTGAAACGCCTCAATTTACCCAATGGACTATAGGGCGCAGTAATGTCAGGTCAGCAAATCGCGGTAGTTATTCCCTGCTACAAAGTACGCCAGCAGATTCTGGGAGTACTTCAGGGAATAGGCCCGCACGTTCACACCATCTTTGTTGTGGACGATTGCTGCCCGGAAAACACCGGGGACTTCGTCGAGCAAAATTGCAGCGACCCGCGCGTGGTGATCCTGCGCCACCCGGAAAACCAAGGCGTGGGTGGCGCGGTGATGACCGGTTATCAAGCAGCGATCGATGCCAATATTGACGTCATCGTCAAAATCGACGGCGACGGCCAGATGGATCCCGGGCTGCTGCTCAACTTCGTAGAGCCGATCCTCAGCGGCGAAGCCGACTACACCAAGGGCAATCGTTTCTACGACCTTGAAAAAATCACCGCGATGCCGAAAATGCGCTTATTCGGTAACGCAGCCCTGTCTTTCCTGACCAAACTATCTTCGGGCTACTGGACGCTATTCGACCCGACCAACGGCTATACAGCCATCCATCGGGACGTCGCTCGCCATCTACCGTTCAAGAAGATCAGCCGCCGTTACTTTTTCGAGACCGATATACTTTTCCGCCTCAATACACTTCGTGCTGTGGCAGTGGATATCCCCATGGATGCCAAGTACGGGGACGAAGTCAGTAACCTGAAAATCTCCAAGATCATCGGCGAATTCGCGGCCAAACATATGCGCAACTTCGCCAAGCGGGTTTTCTACAACTATTACCTGCGGGACATGTCGCTGGCCTCTATCGAAATGCCTGTCGGCGTTTTCATGATGGTGTTCGGTACCCTGTTCGGCGGCTATCACTGGCTGGGTTCCGCTTATGCCGGCACCCCGACGCCATTGGGTACCGTGATGCTCTCGGCGCTGCCGATCATCATCGGCATTCAGTTGGTATTGGCCTTCCTGGCCTACGACATCAACTCGGTACCGGTACGGGCCATCCACCGCAAATACAGCAATCGCCGTTCACAGCCTTTGGAACAATGATGTCCATTTCCCAAGTTGTCTTTATTTCCCTGACCGTGCTGGCTCTGGCGACCGGGCAGATCCTCTTCAAGCTCGCCTCCGCCAGTGTCGAGTTTTCGATGGCAGGTCTGGTCAACGCCATGGTCAACGTCAAGTTGATCATCGCTCTGATCGTTTACGCTGGCGCCACGGTGCTATGGCTATTTGCGCTCAAGACCACGCCGCTGAGCATTGCCTACCCGTTTACCGCGATGGCATTTTTCATCGTGCCGGTGCTCGCGCATTACTTTCTCAATGAAACCCTGAGCTGGAACACCTTCGCCGGTGCTGCACTGATCGCAGTGGGTGTCTGGGTTTCGGTTTATCAGCACTGAATAAGACAACGATTCCCCAAGGATGAAGGCGCAGCGCCCATGAGCATGGATTGGTCCGTATGAAGTTGTCCTCCTCAGAACAAGAAAAATTTGGCGGCTACGGCCTGCTGGTGATCATGCTCCTGGTGTTCTTCGGCTTGCTGCTGAAAAATGCCGGGCTTTTCCCGTTCATTTTTGGCGATGAATACACCTACAGCCTGCACTCTAGGCTATTGCCACTTTCGGAGTCGCCCATTCCGGGGTATCTCTATCTGGCGGTTTATCGACTGACCAACCACTGTGAAGTCGATTTCCTGGGCTGTGCGCGGACGTTCAACGCGTTCTTCTTTGTCTGCGCGGCGCCGTTCATTTATCTGATTTGCCGGCGAATGATGGCCGTCCTGCCCGCTCTGTGCATTGCCCTTTGCGCACTGCTGGCCCCCATCAATGCCTACACCGCGCACTACATGCCCGAAGCGCTTTACTTCTTCGGCTTCTGGGCATTCATCTGGGCGCTGACCCGGGCGCGAATCGAGGTCTGGCAGGACTGGCTCGTAGCGGGCCTGCTGCTGGGCTGCAGCTCATTGATCAAACCCCACTCGATGCTGTTTATCCCGGCAGCGACGCTCTACATCGGCTACGTTTCCATAGCAGGTCATCAGGGCCGGTTATTACTCGCCGCGCGCAATCTGGGGCTGTTCTTCATCGCTGCCGCGCTCGCCAAGTTTGCTCTGAGCTATGCACTCGCAGGCCCTGCCGGGCTTACCTTGTTTGGTACCTCCTACAACAAGATCGCCTCCAATGCCGGTGGGCTGGAGCGAGTCATTCAATTGACCAGTCTGGCGCTGAAAAGCCTGCAGGGCCATCTGCTGGGCATCTGCCTAGGCATGGGTCTGGCGCTGGCCGCTACCGTGCACCTGAGCATTCAAACTATATTTACCCGCCGCCCCTTGGGCGATGCAGAGAAGTTTGCCGTGCTGAGTGCACTGATCGTCGCCAACCTGGTGCTGGCGACTTCGCTGTTTTCGGCCACAGTCATAGGCGTATCGCCCAATGAGTCCATTTATAGAGTGCACGCTCGATACTACGACTTCGCCTTTCCCATGCTGTGGATGGTCGTCGCGTCTGTGTTGAGCCGTGTTGACGTCAGCGCGCCGCGCAAATGGCGAGCGGTGCTGGCGGTGATGGTCGCCGCCGCGATCATCTATGCGCTGATCAACGCGATGGCGCCTTACGAGCCCAGCATCATCGACAGCCCGGAACTGGAGGGCTTGTTGTTCGATAAAACGTCGTTTTACCTGATCGCCGCCGCCGGGCTGCTGACTCTGGTTGCCTGGGTATATCGCCAACGCGCAGGCGCAACCCTGTTCGTTTATCTGGCATTGCCATTGACGGTCATCGTTTCCAGCTACTGGGTCACGCAGGAGCAAAGGATCCACCTCACGCCGACTCCGCTAGACAGAGCAGGCACCTTCACTCGCCAGTACCTCGACGAACAACAGCGTGCTGCCACCGTTCTCGTCGGTGCTGACATGGGTGCCCTGATGAACGCTGCGTTCTATCTCAGCATTCCCAGGCCGTGGCCGTTCTTGATCGCCCGCGATATCGCCTACGACTTCCAGGGTTTGGCGCCAGAGCTGGAGTGGATGCTCTCCATTGGCGACTATGTGCCGCCTGCCGACGGTCGCCTGCAGATGCGAATGCCAGGTTTTACCCTGACAAAGATCCACCCCGCTTCGGAACAATGATCGCTATTTGCAGTCAACAGCGCGGCCCTTTCCCTAAAGCGTTAGCAGCCCGGTGACAGGGCTGCCAACGGCGTCTCTATCGGCCTAATTCGACAGGCATTACTTACACAGTAAATGCTCCGAAGCGCCACTCATGATAGGCTCCGCCCCCTGATTCCTGTTGCCGCGCCTTTTTACCGCGCGACGAAGTTCGTTATGAACGGCCTACCTATTAAAGAGTTGCACACACATGCTTGAAGTGGAAAACGTCTGCAAGGAGTTCAAGCTCTACAGCAGACCCTGGCACCGGCTCAAAGAAATTGTCATGAGACGCAGCTATCACCGCACGCATAAGGCGCTGGATAACATCACCTTCAGCGTTGCTCCGGGTGAAACTCTGGGCATTCTGGGGCGCAACGGCGCGGGCAAGTCCACCTTGCTGAAAATGCTCAATGGCGTGCTGCTGCCGGACGCAGGCCAGATCAAAATCACTGGCCGGGTCACCGGTCTGCTGGAACTGGGCACCGGGTTCGATCCCAATCTGAGCGGCTCGCAGAACATCATCGGCAACGGCCTGTTGCTGGGAATGACCCGTGATCAGATCGAAGCGCGTCGTGCGTCTATTGTCGAGTTCTCGGAGCTAGGCCAGTTCATTCATGAACCGATCCGCACGTACTCGTCAGGGATGAACATGCGGTTGGCCTTCTCTATCGCCATCCATGCTGACCCGGACACCTTCCTGATCGACGAAGCATTGTCAGTCGGCGACGGCCATTTCCAGCAGAAATGCATGCGTCGTATCAAGGAATTCCGTGCCAACGGCGGCTCGATCATTTTCGTGTCCCACGACCTCAACGCCGTGAAAATGATCTGTGACCGCGCCATCGTCCTGAGTGAAGGCAAGGTCGTCGCTGACGGCCATCCCGAGGAAGCCGTCAACATCTACAATCAGCTGCTGGGCGCTGATGATGAGCAGGATTACAGCGAGCGACCAGTGATCGAAGCCGGTTACGGCTCACGACAGGCAGTACTGGAAAGCATCAGCTTCAATGGTGAAAACTCCAAGAGCCCGATTCTGGCCTGTGGTGACACTGGCCTGCTGGACGTTACGATTGTTGCCGACGTCGACCTGCCGGATATTTCTCTTGGCCTCATGATCCGCGACCGTTTCGGCCAGGATATCTATGGCACCAACAGCCATTACCTGAACTACCCGATTTCCATGGTCAAGGGCGAGTGCAAGCACCTGCAGTATCGCTTCCCCATGCGTCTGGCACCCGGCAAATATACAATCACCCTCGCCTTGCATGACGGCGCGGACCACACCATCAATTGCTACCACTGGCGTGACAACGCCATTGGTTTCGAAGTGGCCGGGATCAACGCGACCATTTTTGGCGGCGTGTGCGACCTGAGCGCGACGCTCGAAGAGTTGCCAGTGCCCTCTGAGACTTCCCACGGAACCGTAAGCAATGCTCATACCGAATAATCCTGACCTCGACTTCCAGGAACTCAATCGTCGAATCGAGGCAGAGGTTCAGCGTTATCGCCAGGACAACAAAGGGCGTGCGCTGCCGGCTTTCAACCCGTCACCTGCTGAGATCTACGACCAGCCCTACATCTGGATGGAACTGATCCAGCTGGATGACGAGCCGCTGATTCGTGCGGCCTACCCGACCTTGCTCAACCGCAAGGCCGAGAAATCCGAGATTCAACAGGGCCTGATGCAGTTGCGCTCCGGCTTCGACAAGTTCGAAGTGTTGGCGGCCCTGCGTTATTCCCCGGAAGGCATCGCGCACAATGCCGAAGTCCACGGCCTACGCCGCGCACGACTGAAAAATCGCCTGCGCCAGATCCCGATCATTGGCAAGCTGATCCTCAGCGCGTACGGCGTGACCCTGATCGAGCCCCGCAACCGGCACGTCAATGCCCGCCTTGACCTGCTGACCCGCCAGAACAAGCTGGTTCAGGACGGTCTGCATGCTCACAAGGACATGATGCAAGCTCAGCTGGAAGTTCAGCAGCGGTTGATCACCGACCAGCAGAAGCAATTGCAGGAGCAGCACAAATACCTGCAGAACCAGCAGCGCTCCCTGGATATACAGCACGAAGCGCAGCGCCAGCAGGCTGAAGAATTCCAGCGTCTTGAAGCCGAACTGCAACTGGCCAGAGACGTGCAACAACAATCTAAAACCGTGCAGCAAGAACTGCGTGCCCGCCTCCAGCATCTGGAGCGCCAGCCGAAGCAGATCGCAGTGGCCGCCGACAACAGCTCGGCAACCACTACTGTTGTCGCGACGGTTGAGCCCCAGCAACATCAAAGCGCCGTTCCGGACAGTTTTTATCTGGCATTCGAGAACCGTTTCCGTGGCGACGCGGCAACCATCCGCGAACGTCAGTCTTATTACCTGCCAATGCTCGAAGAACTGGCCCCGCTGAACAATGGCCTGCCGCTGGTAGACATCGGCTGTGGCCGGGGTGAATGGCTGCAAATGCTGCCCGAACGCCTGAACCGCATCGGTATCGATCTCAACTCGATGAACGTCGAAGCCTGCCATGCGCAAGGCCTAAGCGCCGTGCAGCAGGACGCCCTGATCTGGCTGGCGAATCAACCGGAAAACAGCGTCGCGGCGGTGACCGCTTTCCATGTGATCGAGCATTTGAGCTTCGAGCAATTCAATGTCCTGCTTGACGAGTGCCAGCGCGTACTGGCGCCAGGCGGCGTGGTGATCTTCGAAACGCCAAACCCGGAAAACCTTATCTCCGCCGCGACGCACTTCTACACCGACCCGACTCACTTGCATCCATTGCCGCCAGCCTTCACCGAGTTCCTGGTGGAGTTCAAAGGCTTCGAGCAGGTGCAGATCCATCGTCTGAACCCGATCCCGCGTGAATACGCACTGAACGAAGACAGCGAAGTCGCCCGACGTTGTGATGCCTTGTTTTACGGCCCGCAGGATTACGCGGTCACGGCGAGCAAGAGCGCAATATGACCCAACTGCGTATCGACCAATTTGCCCCCAGCGTTGCCGCTGGGGATGGCGTCACCAACGGCCTGCTGTTTACCCGCTCGCTGCTGCGCGATCTGGGTTACGCGTCAGACATTTACAGCTTCTCTATCCCCGACCAGTTGGTCGGGGATATTTTGCCTGCGCTGACATTTCACCCATCGCAATGTGCACTGATGCTCTATCACCATTCCATGGGTCACGATCACGGCCCGTGGTTGCTCAAGCAGGATTGCCCAAAGGCGCTGGTGTATCACAACATCACACCACCGGAGTTTTTTCCGGAAAACGGCGGTCTGCGCCGTTATGCCGAACTGGGTCTGACGCAACTCAGGGAATGGCGCGAAGAATTCGTCCATGCCATCGCCGTCTCACCGCTCAATGAAAGTGCTCTGAAGGAAGCGGGCTACCTGCGCAGCAAGACGTTGCCGCTGTTGGTTGATACACGCCGCCTTGAGGGCACTCAAAGTCAGCCGGCATTCATGGACCATCAGCCTGCTGGCAATCGCTTCTACCTTGCAGTAGGCCGACTGGCTGAAAACAAACGCCAGTATCTGCTGATTGAGGCGTTTTACCACCTGATGCATCTGCAGAAAGGCACTCCTCAGGCGCCGCAACGATTGATCATTGTCGGCGGTACCACCAGCGAAGATTACGCACGTGGCTTGCGCCAACATGTATTTAACCTTGGCCTGCAAAACCAGGTGTTGCTGGTCGGTAAGTGCTCGGACGCCGAATTGCGCTGGCTGTACCAGAATTCACACCAGTACTGGTGCACGAGCGCCCATGAAGGTTTCTGCATGCCTCTGCTGGAAGCGAACTATGCATCGCTCCCGGTGGTCACACAGGCGCGATCCAATATCCCTGACACGCTGGGTGAAGGCGGTCTGTTACTCGAAAGCGATGACCCACTCGACTTCGCGCTGGCATGCCATTTTCTCAATATCGAATCTGGGCTGCGTGAAAAGGTCATTGCGGCCGGCCTGCGCAATCTGCAGCGCTATGAACGCGAGAACCTGAGCCAGGCGCTCAAGGAATGGCTTGCCCAGTTCGAATTTCTACAGCCCGTGAAGGAGTGAAACCCATGCCGCGCCTATTACTCACAGGAGCTAATGGCTTCGTTGGCAAGATCTTCACGGCCCGCCTGCAGCAGGCTGGCTTTCAGGTCATAGCCCTTAGCGCAAGCCCTGCTGGCGCACACAGCCTGACCGACGAGCATCTGCAGTGCGACATCCGCGACGCTCAGGCGCTGGCACTGGCGGTGGGTCAGGCCAAGCCCGACTACGTGGTGCACTTGGCAGCCATCTCCCATGTGCCGACCAGCTTCAAAGACCCGCTATTGACCTGGGAAACCAATGTCATGGGCAGCATGAACCTGCTTGAAGCCATCCGCTTGCATGCCCCGGACGCCTTCGTGCTGTTCCCCAGCTCGTCGGAAGTCTATGGCGCGGCGTTCAAGCAAGGCGAAGCAGTTGACGAGCAGACGCCTTGCGAGCCGCTCAACCCCTACGCCGCCAGCAAAGTTGCCGCAGAAAGCGCGTTTCGCGAGTACTTCCGCCAAGGCGTGAAAGGCGTAATTGCCCGCCCGTTCAACCACATCGGCGCGCAACAAAGTGCGGACTTCGTCACCGCCTCGTTTGCCCGCCAAATTGCCTTGATCGAAGCCGGTAAACAGGCTCCGGTGCTCAAAGTCGGCAACCTTGAGGCGGTTCGCGACTTCCTCGATGTGCAGGACGTCTGCAGTGCTTATATCGAATTGCTGAAACTGGCTGACAAACCCGGCCGCCCCGTGTGCCTGAACATCGCCAGCGGGCAGTCACGCAAGATTCGTGAAGTGCTCGACATGCTGCTGTCATTGAGCACCAGCAGCATCACCGTCGAGCAAGACCCTGAGCGCCTGCGCCCTTCGGATATTCCGATCGCGGTCGGCAACGCCGCGCTGCTCAAGTCGACCACCGGCTGGCAGCCTCAAATCCCGCTGGAAACCACCTTGACCCAGTTGCTGGATTACTGGCGCGAGCAGGTCAGGCACGACGCTTGATCCCTTCCTGTGCGCTACCCCAGCTTTGATCTGCGGGTAGCCCGACCTTACATGCCCCATGGCAAAACGAGAAAACAACACCTATGGAAATTGGCTTTAGCTGTACCGTCTGGGCCGGCGGCGAACGTGCCGGTCATCTGGACGGTATCGGCACCTAT
>Ga0247806_10000905_pt1 | contig 15768 bp, 13 predicted proteins | sample UWRJL059202B1_FD_179935 | JGI IMG/M metagenome (GOLD analysis project Ga0247806, IMG submission 179935) | Plant litter microbial communities from Arlington Agricultural Research Station in Wisconsin, United States - UWRJ-L059-202B-1 | ecosystem: Environmental > Terrestrial > Plant litter >... | reverse complement strand
TGCGGCGGACTACCCGGGCTTTTACGAACAGTTGTACCTCTGCCAGAGTTATTGCTGGTACGCTTTTGTACGGCAGGATTTCATCATGTATTACCGCTACAGCCGCAAGTGGTCGAGGTTGTTTGAAAAAGACCCGCTGATGATATCGGTGGAAACGGGGCATTACATCAAAGGGATACACAATGTGCTGACGGCAAATTTCGACCTGCGGAATTTTAAGCAATTCGACCGTTACCTGCATAAATTCGAACGCTTCGCGCAATCCGATGCGGCCAACCAGCACCATAATTTCCGGATGCAGACCTTCGTGTATCTATCAAGCGCCAAGATCAACGAACACCTGATGAAAGGTACTTTCAGCGAGGGGATAAAAATGGTGCCGGAGATCGAAAGGGGACTGGAAGAATTCAGCCTGTACATCGACCGGCACCGGGTGCTGGTGATACAATACAAAACCGCGATGCTGTATTTCGGCAACGGCGATTACGATGCCTGCATCGATTATTTGCAAAAGATCATCAACGGGCCGGTGGACCTGCGCATCGACCTGCACTGCTATGCACGGTTATTACATTTGATGTCGCATTTCGAACTAGGCAACGATGCCATCATCGAGTCGCTAACCAAATCGGTGTACCGTTTCATGTCCCGCATGGAAAATTTGACAGTGGTGGAAGAAGCGATCTTTAAATTCCTGCGCACCAATTTCTATGTATCTTCCAAAGCGCTCAAACCCGGACTGGAACAGTTTCTCCAGCAGATCAAACAATTTGAAAAGAACCGTTTTGAAACGCGCGCCTTTGCTTATTTAGACATCATCAGTTGGGTGGAAAGCAAAGTGTACGAACAACCGATGAGCGTGATCATTAATAAAAAGTACAGGGCGAGTAAGCATCGCTAATCAATTAGCTAATATGCTGATTTGCTAATGTGATAATTTTTTTGGTATCAATGATCCAGCTAAACCTCCTAAACACTAAACCGTTAAACCTCTAAACCACTTCAACTTAGTTTTTGGAAAATTTCATCACTGCCACATCGCCCATCGACAAGGTCAGCACATTCCCTTCCACCGACCAGTGATTGGCCGTTTTTAAGGTGTTCATGTACACCTGTTCGCCGGAACCCGGACAAGCCATTTCGGTGCTGATCATGGGTACGGTGAAGTCGATCGTATGGCCGGTGAACTTCAAGGGCCCGGTGTAACTGTTGCAACTATTGTTGCCGCTGACCCGTTGTTCTGCCAGGTCGAATTTGATAAATGGTTTTTTGTCGGGGTACAGCCCGTCGAAAGCGATCTTCGGACCGGAGATATAAGTAAGCTGCCAGTTGCCCTGCAATTCGTTAGTGCTTGCAGCCGCTGTTGATTTTTTTGAACAGTTGCAGGCCGACAGCATAATGGTAAGCACCGTTACGATAAGCAATATCTTTTTCATTTTACCTTGTTTTAATGGTTATGATAAGGATGTGTGGTTGTAAGTGGTTACACAAAAGTCAATCCAAAATAAATGTTAAGGAAAGAATTGATTTGGAGATGTGTTGATTTGGAAATTTGGAAATGAGTAGCCCGTAAGCCTGGTTAATTTCCATTCAAAAAAAAGCCATCGTTTAAGATGGCTCCCTTCAATATATCCTTTAGCAGTATTCCTGTCTCATCATTAATGGCGGCATTCATAACTCATAATTATATTTAGCATTATTCCTGCTTCATCATTAACGACGGCATTAGTAATTTCTAATTTGTAATTACTAATTAAATATCGATCGCTTCCCCGTAAGCCACTGCCGTAGCCTCTTTCAACCCTTCGCTCATGGTAGGATGGGGGTGAACGGCGTTCAGTATTTCATGGCCGGTGGTTTCCAGTTTACGGGCTACCACCGCTTCGGCGATGATCTCCGTAACGTTCATGCCGATCATGTGACAACCGAGGAATTCGCCGTACTTGGCATCGAAGATCACTTTTACAAAACCTTCGGTGGCGCCGGCAGCCGTGGCTTTACCGCTCGCTACAAATGGAAATTTACCAACCTTGATCTCGTAACCGGCATCCTTGGCCGCTTTTTCAGTATAACCTACAGAAGCAATTTCGGGAGACGTATAGGTACAGCCGGGAATGTTGTTGTAGTCCAAGGGTTCGGGCTTGTGACCGCTCAAATGTTCAGCCGCGTTGATCCCTTCCTTGGTGGCAACGTGCGCCAAAGCCTGTCCGGGTGTGCAATCGCCGATGGCATATAAACCGGCAACAGAGGTCTGCTGGTTGGCATCCACGATGATCTTTCCTTTTTCAATCTTCACGCCCAGTGCTTCCAGTCCTACGTTTTCAATATTTGCTACCACGCCCACCGCGCTCAATAAAATATCCGCTTCCAGGGTTACTTCGCCGTCCGCCGTTTTCACGGTTGCTTTCACGCCTTCGCCGGAAGTATCCACTTTGGTTACTTCGCTGTTCGTCATGATGGTAACGCCCTGTTTTTTGAATTGTTTTTCCATCTCTTTGCTGATGTCCTCATCTTCCACCGGCACGATGCGCGGCATGAACTCAACGATGGTTACTTTGGTGCCGAGACTGTTATAAAAATAAGCGAACTCGCTGCCGATGGCTCCGCTGCCGCAAACGATCATGGTTTTTGGCTGCGTGGTGATAGACATGGCTTCGCGGTAGCCGATGATCTTTTTACCGTCGATCGGCATGGTAGGCAACTGGCGCGCACGGCCGCCGGTGGCAAGGATGATGTTCTTCGCTTCCACCACTTGCTTGCTGCCGTCTGCTGCGGTTACTTCCAGTTTATTGGCGGCTAACAGTTTGCCGGTCCCCATGATCACGTCGATCTTGTTCTTTTTCATCAAAAACTGGATGCCTTTGCTCATTTTGTCGGCCACGCCGCGACTGCGTTGGATCACGCCGGGGAAATCCGCTTTGGGATCGGTGATGGTAAGACCGTAAGAAGCTGCGTGTTTGGCGTATTCAAAAACCTGCGCGCTTTTCAAAAGGGCTTTGGTGGGAATACAACCCCAGTTCAGGCAAATGCCACCCAGGCTTTCTCTTTCCACGATGGCTACTTTTTTGCCCAACTGGCTGGCGCGGATGGCTGCAGGATAGCCGCCGGGGCCGCTTCCGAGCACGATTACATCATATCCCATGTTCTAATGTGTTTGTTGATGAGTTAAAGGTTACTGCCGTAACAATTGCGGGGCAAATTTAGGTTGAAACCCGGGATTATACAAATACAATATCATCACCTGCCGGCAGTATTTAACAAAATGGAGAAGCCTGTTTATTGTAATTTTAATCATGATCAAAAAGATAGTTTTAGCCGTATTCATCACCGGCCTTGTAGCCACCGTGCAGGCGCAAAAGATCGCTTCGGTGAAAATGAAAGAAGTGGTGCAACGCTTCAGCAAAAAAAGCGACACGATCTATGTCGTTAACTTTTGGGCGACTTTCTGCAAACCCTGCATCGCGGAGATACCGGGCTTCATCAGGGTGACGGATAAGTATAAAAACAAGCACGTAAAATTGTTGCTCGTTAGTCTCGACCTGCCGGCCTGGTACCCAAACCGCATCGCGGCCTTTGCCAAAAAGCAAAATTACACACCCGAAATAGCCTGGCTCAGTGAAACCAATGCCGATATTTTTTGCCCGCAGATCGATCCCAAATGGAGCGGCGCGATCCCGGCTACCATCATCGTCAATTCAAAAACGGGAAAGAAGGTTTTCTTTGAAGATGAGGTGAGCGAGGTGAAGTTTGAAGAATTGTTAAAGTCAGTAATGTGATAATGTGAAAATATGAAAATTGGAAAATGAGGGGCGGTTAGCGGTTTGCAGTGGGCAGTTGGCAACGTGTAGCCGGGAAAATATATTCCACAAAATGAAACGTCATGCTTTCGGCATGACGTTCTTTGTTGTTATTCATTTAAAGTGACGAACTAGAATTAAACTGCTATGCATTCATAATTCATAACTCCTAATTCATAATTAACTTTTGCGTTTAATCGTACAACCCACGCTCTTGCTTTCTTTCACTGTAATTTCTTTGCCGGCTACCAATTCATCTACCGCTACTTTTAAATGGCTGCGGGAAACGCTGTTTACATCGGATGGACTGTCATCGATGGCGCCGTGGTAAACGAGTTTCATGTTCTTGTCGAACAGGAAGCATTCCGGTGTGCGGTTGGCGCCGAAGGCATCGGCCACTTCGTTGTTTTTATCCACCACGTAATTCCATTTGTATTTCTGGTCTTTTGCGTAGGATTGCATGGCTTCGTAACTATCAGCATCGGTGCGCTGTGCTTCGTTGCTGTTGAGGATGATCACGCCTACGTTGTTCTTCATCGCGTATTCACTGATGCCGTTCGTGCGGTCCTGGTTTTTGATCACGTAAGGGCAGGTGTTGCAACTGAACATCACGAGTACGCCGTTTGCTTTGGCGGCATCTTTCATGCTGATGGATTTGCCGGCGATGTCTTTCATTTTAACATCGGCTTTGGGCATCAGGCTGCCAATAGCGAGCGGGTCGCCGGTTGTAAAAGCCACCGTGGCAAGGCCTAAGGCGGCAACGGCGAACAAGGTTATTTTTTTCATGTGTTTTATTTTTAAGTATCAAGAATCAGGTAGCAGGAAATTATGAATTATCAATTTCTAATTTCTAATTGTATTCCATTGTCTAAAATAACACAAATAACCCTTATTGTCCTGCCGCTTGTGTATTTGCTTCCGCTTCGGCTTTTTCTTTGGCCAGCCGGGTATCGGCAATGGATTTCAGGGATTTGATGCTCACGTTCAGTTCAAAACCGATCAGTAAAGCGAGCGAATTGATGTACACCAGCGCCATCAGCACAATGATGGTGCCAATAGCACCGTACAGCGCATTGTACCGCGCGAAATTATTCACAAAAGAAGAGAAGGCCAGCGAAGCCGCAATGCACAGCAACGTGGCAAGGATGCTGCCCGGCGACACCAGTTTCCAGCGCTTTTGTACGGCCGGGGCATATTTGTATATGAAGGCGATAGAGTAAAAGATGAGCAGGATGATGAAGACCCAGCGCACGTAAAAGATCAGGTCGCGCACCCACAGGCTTTTTACACCCATCCATTTCAGCACCACCCCCTGCGTGATCAGCAGTACCAGGCAGGCGAATACGAGGGCAAAGATCAGCATGGTAAGGCGTATCGCAATCCAGCGGTTCTGCAGCCCGCGCCGCTTTTCAAAACCCATGTAATTCTTGTTGAAGGAACGCATGATGCCGATCATGGCATTGGAAGCGAAGAACAGGGCCAGCAACAAACCGAAAGAAAGCAGGCCGATCACCGGTGTTTTAAAAAATGTTTTGTCGATAAAGCTGATGATGTCTTTATTATAAGCCTCCGCCGGGATGATATCGCGGATCAAAAAATTAAGCTGCCGCTGTATTTCCCGCATCTTCACAAAAGGCAGGTTGGGGATAAGCGTGAATAAAAAAAGAAAGGAAGGGGGGATCGACATGATGAAATTATACGCGATGGCCGAAGCGCGTTCCGTCATGTTGGTCGTCTTCAACTGGCGGTAAAAGAACTTGAACACATCGTACAGCGGAACGCCTTCAAAGCCGGGCAAATGCCAGTGCTGGCTCTTGCGGAGCAAAAAAGCCATCGGCTTGCGGGTAGCAATTATACGTTCCAGTTTCGTCAAGATCGGTTACAATTAAGTTGAAGGTAAGGCTTTAAAAATCACGGTCTATTTATTTGCCTTCGCTTTGATCAGGCTGTCCAGCGCATCGCGGTAAGCTTTGGCATACACCATGTGCTCGGGATAGGTGGCGGCAAAATTCGACAGTCCCCTGAAATCGGGTTTCGCCACAAAGAAAATATAATTCGTCTGCGGCTGGTCCAGCACCGCATCGATCGTGTTGATCGAAGGCGTGCAGATGGGCCCCGGCGGCAAACCCGTATGCTGGTAGGTGTTGAAGGGGGAAGGATATTGCAAATGCCCGTTGAGGATGCGTTTCAGCCCGAAATCCTTCATCGCGAATTTCACCGTGGGGTCGGCTTCCAGCTTCATGCCTGTTTCAATGCGGTTCTTATACACGCTCGCGATCTTGCCCTTGTCTTCCACGGCGTTGGTTTCCTCTTCCACGATGCTTGCCATTGTATATACTTCCTCCGGCGTTAAATGCAGCGCATCGGCCTTGCGTTTGCGCTCATCCGTCCAGAATTTTTCTTTTTCCTTGTACAGTTTCTCGAATATTTTTTCCGGCGCCGTGTTCCACAAAATGCTGTAGGTATTCGGTATCACCGCGGTCATCACGGTGTTGGGGTTCAGGCGGTAATCCCTGTTCAGTCGGTTATCGTCCGTCAATACGGCCATCACCGAGGCGGAATCGCATTCGAAGTTGGCGGCGATCTTCTGGGCCAGGTCTTCCAGGGTGCGCAGCTTGGTGATCACCAGCCGCACCGGTACCTGGTTGCCCGAACGCAGCATGCGCACCAGGTTCACCACGCTCATCCCGTTCTTAATGGAATAGCGGCCGGGCTTTACCATCGATGGGTACTTCACCTGCTTTGCAACGCGGTCGAAAAAGAAAGTGCCGCCAATGATGTCCTGGTCCACCAGGTCCTGCTTCACCGTTTCGTAGGAAGCGCCTGTTTTAATGTAAAAGTAACGGTTGTCGGGCGCCGACACAGTCGGGCCAAAAAGCTGCCAGCCCAAAAAGGCGCCGGTGATCAGCACGAGGAGCAATATGGAAAGGAGTATCTTCTTTTTCATGGTATGTAGCAAAGTAAAATAAAAAACCCCGTCGGCTACCGACGGGGCTGTAAATATTTTCCAAAAAATTATTTTTTCATGGTGTCGGGCACGGTTACGGGCGCCGTGGTATTCGGTGTGGTGGTTGTGGCAGGCTTTGCCGGGGCCACGTTGTTGATCAGCGCATCGTTGGCAGAAGAGCCGGTGCCATCCTTGGGAATAAAGGCGGGCGACAACACGCACAACAAACCTACGATGGCGGCAAATAACCAGGTACCTTTTTCCAGTACGTCGGTTGTTTGTTTAACGCCCATCAGTTGGTTACCAATGCCGCCGAAGCCGGAACTCAGGCCACCACCTTTGGGATTCTGGATCAATACGATCAAACCTAAAATAACCGAAGACAAAATAATCAGGATCCCGAATAAAACTAACATGTTATACTGCTTTTTAAATGATGGTTGTGTTTGTTGAAAGCCGGTTTACTCCGCGGAAGCTTCCTTGTTTTCCCCTCCGGTTCCGGCAATTTTGGCTGCAAAGTAAGCGCTTTTGGAGGGATTGAGCAAACTTAATTTTTCATATACTTCAATGGCTTTTTTGTGTTTGCCCTGGATCGCAAATACTTCGGCCATCGATTCGGTGAGCACTTCTTCGCCGGCATTGCTTTTTTCCGCCAGGGTTTTAATCACCCTTTCGGCCTGTTCGGTGGCTTCCGGCAGCTGCCCCTCGTGCACTTTCTTCATCGTCTTCAGCCATTGGGTAAAGCTTTTCAGTTGCTTGCCCAGCTTGTCGGCGTTCTGCATTTCTTCTGTCAATTTAATGCCCTGCGACGCAAAATAATCCACCAGGTGCATCGGCTCGAACAACAAATCGTCTTTGTTTGGTTTTGCTTCTTTTGTTGCACCGGCATTTTCAGCATCGCTCATCATCGTTGTGTCACTCACTTGTACGGTTCCAGCTTCGGGCAGCGGGGCAGGAACTCCGGGGATAACAACTTCTTCTACAACTGTTGCCGTAAGCGTTTCAGGGATCACCGTTTCGCGATCGCCATACTGCAGTTGCCAGTTCAGCCACAGCGGGTTGTTGAACAACAGGGCGGTAGCGGCCGCTTCTTTAGCATAAGCATCGCTTTCTTTGGCCGTTTCCTTCAGCAGGAAAAAACGCGCGGGTGCAAAATAAGGATGTGCTTCCACGATGTCTTTTAAAAAAGTATGGCCCCTGCCGGAAGCGGTTTCTTCTTTAAATAATTGTTCGAATACAGCGCGGTTGCTCAGCATATTTTGTAATTACCAGTTCGAAAATATTTTGTTGAAGATCTCGTCCACCAGGTTGCGGACGATCTCTGTATTCAGCGCCGACTCTGCCTGGGAAAGGCTTTGCGTGGCGGGGAAATCGAAGTTGCGGGACAGGTCGGCTTCAAAATCTTTTTTCTCGTCGAACCTGTTTTTAAAGATAAGGTGAAAGCCAACCGTCAGCCGGTTGCCGCTCGCCTGTCCATTGCTCACGCCGGTGGTAGTGGTGTAATATTGCGATACGTAACCGCTGATGTCGTAATGTGCTTCGTCGTCATTCGTTTGCCGCAGGCGCGTGGTGCCGATGATCTTTTGTTTCAGCCTTTCGCCCAGTTGCGGCGCCAGTTGCGTGTTCACGTATTGCGCCTTGTTTTCCAGCGGGTTCACGCGGAAAGTTTTTACTTCCGGCGGTATCGGCGCGGCGTCCTTAAACCCGTATTTGCAGGTGGCGTACGTGCAGGTAAGCAGCAGCAACAGGCCACAGGCGATGCGGAACAGGCCTTTCGATATAAAAGAATGGAAGTGGACGTTCATTGAGGGGCAAATTAAGAATATATTGTCTGAACTGTGATTTTGAATGATTAAATGAAAGGGCTATGATGATTTTTAACAGGTTGCATTTATTTTGTCTGAACAGTGATTTTGAATGATTGAATGATCGACTATGATCTAAAAAATTCATAACTCAATTCATAATTATTCCTCTATATCATATTCCTTCAGCTTCCTGTACAGCGTCCGTTCGCTGATGCCCAGGTCCAGCGAAGCGTCTTTGCGTTTGCCTTTGTGCTTTTTGAGGGCTTTGATGATCAGTTCTTTTTCCTTGTCCATGATGCTCAGCGATTCTTCCACGTCTTCGTGGTGGTGAATGTCATCGGCGTTGTGGTGCAGGATCACGGAAGGAGAGGAACTGTTTACAGGTGACAGGCTATTCAGTTCTTTCAGGTTGCTGTCGGCCTGCAGCACCGTGCCGGGATGTTGTGCCAGCGAAGGGTTTTGCAGGATGTCGAAGAACATTTTCTTCAGTTCGTTCACGTCCTTTTTCATGTCGAAGAACAACTTATACAAAATATCGCGTTCGTTCGAAAAATCGGATTGGCTGCCGTTGTTATTGCTGCCACCCGAAGCGAGTACCGGCAGGCGGGCATAATTGTGTTCGGGTAAAAAGTTTTTCAGCGCGGTGGCGTTCACGTTCTTTTCAGGACTCAACACGGAGATCTGTTCGGCGATGTTTTTCAGTTCGCGCACATTGCCCGGCCAGGTATAATTGGTGAGTGCATTCCTCGCTTCTTCATCCAGTTGCACGGGCGTTGTTTTGTAGCGATCGGCAAAATCCGCTACGAATTTGCGGAACAATAATATGATGTCTTCCTTGCGGTCGCGCAGCGATGGAACCCGGATAGGCACCGTGTTTAAGCGGTAATACAGATCTTCCCTGAACTTATTGGCCTGTACATATTCTATCAGTTCCTTGTTGGTGGCAGCGATCACGCGCACATCCGTTTTCTGCACCTTGCTGCTGCCCACGCGGATGTATTCGCCGGTTTCCAGTACGCGCAACAAACGCGCCTGTGTACCGAGCGGCATTTCACCGATCTCATCTAAGAAGATGGTACCGCCGTTCACGGTTTCAAAATAACCTTTGCGGCTATCCACCGCGCCGGTGAAAGAACCTTTCTCATGGCCGAACAATTCCGAATCGATCGTGCCTTCGGGTATGGCACCGCAGTTCACCGCGATGAATGAGTTGTGCTTGCGCGCACTCAGCGCATGAATGATCTGCGAAAACACTTCTTTACCAACGCCGCTTTCGCCGTTGATGAGCACGCTCAGGTCGGTGCCTGCCACCTGCGAAGCCACGTTCAGCGCATGGTTCAGCGCGGGCGAATTGCCGATGATGCCGAAGCGGTTTTTTATAGACTGTAATTCCATTAATCAGAAATTAGTAATTAGAAATTAGAAATGTAAAGGGTTTGGTTATTGTTGCCCTTGCCAACTGCAAACCGCCAACTGTTAACTGCATTCATTTTCACATTTTCAAATCTTCACATTTTCAAATTGAACAGCTTTTCCCAAAAGCGTTCCTGCCGTACAGCTTTCAATCCTGATCCACACATAATCGCCTTTTTTAAAATTTTCACGGGGGAAGATCACCACTTTATTCTGGTCGGTCCGGCCCTGGAAGTCGTCGTCAGTTTTTTTAGACGGGCCTTCCACCAGTACTTTAAAGGTTTTGCCCACTTCCTTCTGCATGCTGATGAGGGAGTGGCGGCGGTATAAATCCACCATTTCCTGCAGCCTGCGTTTCTTTACGTCCAACGGTACATCGTCTGCAAACCGGCGCGCGGCAAGGGTGCCGGGCCTTTCGCTGTAAAAGTATAAGTAAGCCAGGTCGTAGCGGCAATATTCCATCAGGCTTAATGAATCCTGGTGTTCTTCTTCTGTTTCGGTACAAAAACCCGCGATCATATCGGTTGAAATGCCGCAGTCGGGGATCAGTTCGCGGATGCGATCAACTTTTGCCAAATACCATTCACGGCTATACGTTCGGTTCATCATCTGCAGTACGCGCGTGTTGCCGCTTTGTACGGGCAGGTGGATGTAGTTGCAGATGTTTTCGTATTTGGCGATGGTAAACAGCACATCGTCGGTAATGTCTTTCGGGTGCGAAGTGGAAAAACGTACCCGCAGTAACGGGGAGATCAGCGCCACCTGTTCGAGCAGCATGGCAAAAGTCACCGTTTCATTGCTGGCTTCGTTGATCCAGTGGTAGCTGTCTACATTTTGTCCCAGCAACGTTACCTCGCGGTAGCCCTGGTCGAACAGGGTTTTACATTCGCCGAGGATGGATTGCAGTTCGCGGCTCCTTTCCCGGCCCCGGGTAAAGGGGACCACGCAAAAAGAACACATGTTGTTGCAGCCCCGCATGATGCTCACGAAGGCCGTAACGCCGTTGCTGTTGAGACGAATGGGGGCGATGTCAGCATAGGTTTCGTCCCGGCTCAGCAGTACGTTAACGGCTTTTTGTCCCGTGCCGGCTTCTTCAATAAGGCCGGGCAGGGTGCGGTAGGCATCGGGTCCTACGACGAGGTCTACCAGCTTTTCTTCTTCTATGAACTTTGCTTTCAGGCGTTCGGCCATGCAGCCGAGTACGCCTACGAGCAGGGAAGGTTTTATGCGTTTGAGTTTCCTGAATTCCGTGAGTCTTTTGCGTACCGTGAGTTCCGCTTTTTCGCGGATGGAGCAGGTGTTGATGAAGATGAGGTCGGCCTGTTCCACGTCTTTGGTGGCGCCGAAGCCGTTGTCGAGGAGGATGGAAGCCACCACTTCGCTGTCGGCAAAGTTCATGGCGCAGCCATAGCTTTCTATGTAAAAATGTTTGTGATACGCCACCGGCGCGGGGGCAAATGCGGTGAACGCTTCTCCCTGCCTTGCTTCGTCGTGTATTTTATCCTGCACCAATTCCATATCCGGGTACTGCTTTTAGGCGGCAAAGATAGGGTTTTTTAAGTGTAAAGTGACAGGATGGCAGATTGGGAATTAGAAATTTAGCGGGGTTGGGTTATTGTTGCAGCTTGTTTGAACTGTGATTTGCCTGGTTAGGATGATTGTCCTGAATGCAGATAGGGTGCTTATACTAAAGTCATTAGCCTATGTAGGGATCGCAGGTGCTTTTCCCGAAGCGGAAGCTATTTATACGAAATAGCGGCATTCCAAATGACACGGGAATTGAATTGCTATAGACCATAGCAATACGTTGAAAAGAAGAAACTATTACCTGTAAAAAGGCAATGCATTTCTAATTACTAATTTCTAATTAGCTATTCACCACGCCCAGTTTCACCATTTCGCTGCCGTTGAAGATGCGAGCGAGGCCGGAGTCTTTTGTTTTCTTATATTCTTCGATGCGGGATTCGGAAACGATGCGCCACATATTCTTCACTTTCAGTTCATTGAAGTCGGCACTGTTGATGAAGATGCCCTGCAAAGACCTGCGGGTTTTGAAATTGATCTGGATGGCTACCTTATCAAGATAGGCGGGCTGCATGAATTTGTCTATTTGTTCGTTCGTCATGTGCTTTAAAATAAGATTGAAAATGATGATATTCCCGGGGATGGAGAGCGAAAAGCCGCATCGGCGTTGGTACCAAGTGGCGCGAAGGTAATCTTTTTTGAGCAATTATGAATTATGAGTTATGAAAAATGACAACGCCTTCCTGAGAAGGCGTTGTAAAAAGATATAGATGAGTGTTTACACTTTATGATTTACAAACTACAATGCATTCATAACTCATCATTCATAATTCCTGATTCTTACCAAACCCGTATGCGTTGTTCCGGTGCCACGTACATCTTATCACCTTCCTTAATGCCGAAGGCTGCATACCAGGCATCGATGTTGGTGAGGGGGCCATTGCCGCGGTGCACGCCGGGTGAATGCGAATCGGTCAGTATGCGTTGTGCCGCCGCTTCGGGTAAAATGTTGCTGCGCCAAACCTGTGCCCAGTTAAGGAAGAAGCGTTGATCAGGTGTAAAACCGTCGATCTTTTCGCCGCTTTGTCCCTGTTTTGTTTTTTTGAAGGCTTCGTAAGCAATACTCAACCCGCCAAGGTCGGCCAGGTTTTCACCAAGCGTGAGGCGACCGTTCACGTGCAGGGTATCGAGTACCACGTAATTGGCGTATTGGTTTACCACGCGGTCGGCACGTTTTTTAAATTCATCTGCATCGGCCTTGCTCCACCAGTCCTGCAAATTGCCATCGGCATCAAATTGACGACCGGAATCATCGAAGCCGTGCGTCATTTCGTGGCCGATCACCGCTGCAATGCCACCGTAGTTGATCGCATCATCGGCTTCGGGGTCGAAGAAAGGAAAACGCAATATGCCGGCAGGGAAAACGATCTCGTTCTTATTGGCGCTGTAATAAGCGTTCACTGTTGGCGGCGTCATGCTCCACTCGGTTTTGTTGATGGGTTTGCCCAGGCGACCGATGTTGTCTTTGTATTGCCATTGGTTGGCGCGGCGGATATTGCCGAGGTAATCATCGCGCTTGATCACCAGTCCTTCGTAATTTTTCCATACATCGGGATAGCCGATCTTCTTGGTGAAAGCGTGTAATTTTTGCAGGGCGCGTACCTTGGTTTCGGCACTCATCCAATCCAGTTTTTTAATGCGGTCATCGAAGGTCTGCGTCATGTTGTTGATGAGTTCGGTCATGCGCTGCTTGGCTTTCGGACTGAAATATTTATCTACGTACAACTGACCGAGCAGGTCGCCCAACTGTCCATCCACCAGGTTGCTGGCCCTTTGCCAGCGGGGTGTAATTTCTTTCTGGCCGGAAATGGTCCTGGAGTAATTGAAATTCGCTTTCACGAACTCGCTGCTGAGGAAGGGCGCCGCATCGCGCATCACGCCCCATTGTAAATAGGTTTTCCAATCTGCCACGGGCACCGCAGTTACCAGCGAATCGAGGTATATCATAAATTTGGGATTGCTCACTACCAGGCTGTCGGGCGCCGGTGCGTAACCAAGCTGGGATAAGGTTTTTTTCCATTGCAGGGCTGGCGATTGCTTTTCCAGGTCCTTCACCGAAAATTTATTATACAGTTTTACCGGGTCGCGCATTTCCACGCGGCTCATCTGCGCGTTGGCGATGCTGGTTTCCAGTTGCAAAATAGTAGCGGCGTTCTTTTTGGCCGTGGCTTCATCTGTTCCGCAAAGCGTGAACAGCTTTACCATATAGTTCGTGTACTCGTTCCTGATAGCGATGCTGCGGGCATCGTTCTTTAAATAGTAATCGCGGTCGGGCAGGGTAGTACCGCCCTGGCCGATACCAATGATGTATTGCGTTACGTTCTTCGCATCCTGCCTTACGCCGATGCCATACAAGGGCGAACTGATGGAGTTGGAACGCAGGTAGCTGATGTGTTTGATCACGTCTTCTTTGGTCGACAATTTAGCAATGCCGTGGAGGTAAGGTTTGATCGGTTTGTAACCGAGTTTTTCGATCGCCGCACTATCCATAGCGCTGGCATAAAAATCGCCTACGCGTTTCATGGAAGCATTCTGGCCCGGTTTAGCCGCCGCTTCTTCCAGCAAACCTTTGAGGGCCTGCGAACTTTCTTCGGCGAGTTTATCGAAACTGCCCCAGCGGGTTTTTGAAGCGGGTACCGGCGTGGACCTGATCCAGTTGCCGTTGGCATACAGGTAAAAATTATCTCCCGGCCTTACCGAAAGATCCATATTGGAGGGATCGATGAATTTTTTGGAGCCCTGTGCAGCCGACTGCAAAGAGAGTCCGCCCAACACAACCGAAAGGCCCAGTGCAACAACGAATGTCTTCATACGCTTATAAAATTTTGAACGATAAAAATAATAATATGAACCCATTATTATAAAAGATTTATGCCAGCGGTAAGAGCGTTCTTTTTCATTCAACCATATTTTACGCCCGTTTACACAAAAAAACGCGCTTCAATAATACGATTGCTTAATTTTGGAGCAGCCGTCAAAAACCGATCTTTGTTGAAATACACTGCTTTATTCCTCTTTCTTTTTTATCATGCCTTCGCAACCGCGCAAAATACGGCGGCGCCTAAGAACGCGGCGGGCATCATCATCGGTACGTTGCTGGACGGCGACAACAGCAGGGCTTTGGCAGGTGCTACGGTGAACATCAGCCGGCTGGGCGATACGGCTTACACGGACCAGTTCATTACGGATAAGGATGGGGCTTTTTTATTTGACCGGTTGCCCTACGGTTATTACCGCCTTTCTTTCAGCATGGTTGGATATGCGGCGCTGGCGCTGGATAGTGTTTACATCCGCTTCGACCGGTACGATTTTGATCTGAATGATATTAAACTTAATAAGAATGCGGGTACGCTCGCAGCCGTGATCGTGTATGCCGAAAAGCCGCTGATCGAAAGCAAGGACGGGAAGATCAGTTTCAACGTAGGCGAATCGGCACTGAGCGGCGGGTCGACCACAACCGAATTGCTGAAGCAAACACCGCTGGTGAACGTGGACAGTGATGGTAAAGTGTTGCTGCGCGGGAAGGACGTGAAGATATTGATCGATGACAAACCGGTAGAACTGAATGCCAAACAATTACAGGATATGCTGGAAAGCATGCCCGGCAGCATGATCGAAAAAATAGAGGTGATGACGACGCCACCCGCGCAGTACGCGAGCGAACGCGGCGGCGTGATCAATATTGTAACGAAGAAAGGAAAAGTGGGCATGAATGCGCGGCTAAACGTGAATTATGGCACCAGGGGAGAAGCGGGCCTCAACGGGAATTTCAATTACCGCAAAAATAAATTTTCGCTCAACTTCAATGCGGGTGTGGGTTACAACGAATACAGCGGCAATAGCTACAGTAACCGCCAGAACCTGTACGCCGATTCCAGCAATTATTTCAATACCGTTGCCAGTAACGGCAGCAACAACATACGGCCCAACGGCAGGCTGAACCTTGATTACGAGCTCAACAAGCGCAACAGCATCGGCTTTACAGCGCAATACAACGGCAATGATGCAGAGAGCAACAGCGCGAATAATTATCAAAACCTCAACCGTTTTAACCAGCTGTACCGGCTGAGCAACCGTTTCATTGAAACGAACACGAACAGTTACAGCCCGAATTTTAACCTCACTTATACCTGGAAAGGAAAGAACACGAAGGAAGTATTACGGTTTGTATCCGGTTTCAACATCAACAGCAATGAAACGGGCAAGGATTTTTACCAGC
>Ga0247806_10000904_pt1 | contig 15770 bp, 10 predicted proteins | sample UWRJL059202B1_FD_179935 | JGI IMG/M metagenome (GOLD analysis project Ga0247806, IMG submission 179935) | Plant litter microbial communities from Arlington Agricultural Research Station in Wisconsin, United States - UWRJ-L059-202B-1 | ecosystem: Environmental > Terrestrial > Plant litter >... | reverse complement strand
ATGTTTGGCAGCTACATATCCTACAGCATTTCTGGTAGCCACTTTAGCCAGAATAGAAGCTACATTCACAATGCTGCCCCCTCCAGAGGCAAGCATTGCCGGAATCTGGTAGTGCATACCGTAAAATACACCAGATAAATTGATTGAAATAATGTTATCCCAGGTTGCAATCGGATATTCCGCGACAGGTGCACTAGGTCCACCAATACCAGCATTATTTACAGCAATATGTAAAGCACCAAATCGTTCAAGGGTTTGTTCTACTACGTTTTTATGATCGATGGCACTCGATGCATCGGCTTTTATAAAGATGGCATCACCACCGGCATCTTTAATTTCTTCTACTACGGCATTGCCGCCAGTTTCATCCAAATCAGTCAACATCAGTTTCGCACCTTCACGTGCATATAAAATGGCTATTGCTTTACCAATTCCTGACCCGGCTCCTGTAACCAGGGCTACTTTATTATCTAAGGTCATCTTATAACTTTTTAAATTCTCCGTCAGCTTTGATTTTTACTTCGTCACTTAACATGGGTGGTGCAAACTTCTCCCCTATGCCAAAGTCAGATCTTTTGATTGTTCCCGTCAGCTGAAAACCCGCAGTTGGTGTTTTCGATTGGGGGTTTACGATGGTACCTCTGTACCAAAGATCCATTGTCACTGGTTTGGTTATCCCATGAAGGGTCAGGTTCCCGGTGAGTTTGTATTTATTTTCTTCTACTTTTTTAATACCAGTACTTTTATAAATCATGCTTGGAAACTTCTCCACATCAAAAAAATCGGCGCTTCGTAAGTGTTTGTCGCGCATCTCTACTTCAGTATTTATAGAAGATACGTCTGCCGTAAGTTCGAATACGGCATCACTAAAATCAGCTGCAGCGCCTGTGGCAGTTGCCTCAAATTTTTTGAATAATCCATCGACGTCAGAAATGCCCAAATGGGTAGTGCTGAAACTCAACTGGCTGTGCATGGGATCTGCCTTCCAACTGGAAGTCTGTGCAAATACACTGACACTTAGGATACTGATCAATAATAGGGAAAACACTTTTTTCATGATATTCTTTTTAGTTTAAGCTAAACAATTTACAACTTAAATGGTTTCTATTAGTTTACATTATAATCTCTTAGCACTGGTTCAATATAACTTATTGCATAGCAAGTTTCAATTTATGGCTAAAAAAACTACTAAAAAATCACCATCATTAAGTTTCAAACAAGTGGTTGTGGTTGGTACCTCTGCCGGAGGTTTTGAGGCCCTCATATCCTTAATCAAGCAGTTGCCTGCCAACTTCCCTGCGCCGATCTTAATGGTAATGCACTTATCGGCTGATGTAAACGGTGATTTTATACTTGATGCCCTCCGTAAAAACGGACAACTTCCTGTTAAACATGCGGAAGATCATGAGGTATTAAAAGCTGGCCAGGTATACCTGGCCCCTTCAGATCATCACTTAATGATTGGCAAAAAAGGAAGAATTCTTGTGACCAAGGGTGCACAGGAAAATCGTTCCCGCCCCGGAATTGATCCTTTGTTTCGCTCAGCCGCTGTTGCTTACACTAACCGCGTGACGGGGGTGCTCCTTACCGGTTACCTGGATGATGGAACTGCCGGTTTAATGGCTATACAAAGATGTGGTGGCACTTGCATTGTTCAGGACCCCAAAGATGCCAGCTATCCTGACATGCCCAAAAATGCACTTAATCAAATAGAAGCCGATTATTGCGCGAGTATTGTTGAAATAGCAAGTGTGTTGGTACAGTTGATGGGCAGGAAATTTGCTAAAGCAGCAGCGGTTCCACAAGATATTATGACGGAAGCGAAGATCGCAGAACGTGTGCTTAGTGATCTTCCCTCCGTAAACTCACTAGGTGACCAGGTTCCTTTTAACTGCCCCGGATGCGGTGGTGTATTATGGAAAATTGGTGAAGGACCGTTGTTGCGATACCGATGTCATACAGGTCATGCCTATACTGCCAAGGTTTTATTATCCGAACAAACTAACAAGATTGAAGAGACCATGTGGATTGCTTTACGAATGTTTGAAGAGCGAAGAAACCTGCTGGTGACTATGGCTAAAGAAAAAACCGGCAGGGCTGCCAAAGCAGCTGCTGAAAGAGCACAAAACTCCCAGGTACATATCGACCGCATTCGCTCAATTCTACTTTCTAATAACACTCCGGGAAAGACAACTTAATGAAATAAGTTTATTTTTTCTTGATGTAGATGTGCTTAATATGTGGCTTACCGGTGTCGCGTTCATCTATTTCAAACCTGTTCATGCTTTTTAAAAGTGGCAACAACTTGGAAAAGCCATAATTACGTGGATCGAAATCAGGCTTCTTTTTTAGCATCAAATTACCGAGTTCCCCTAAAAATGCCCAGCCATTCTCATCAGCGAGGTCAGTAATACTGTCACTAAACAACCTGATGATCTTAGGGTCAATTTTATTCAAAGGGGTTTTAACGGGCTTCACCTTGTTTCTTGATGTTTTCGGACTACCAGTTTCCTCTTCATTTTCTACCTCCGGATTGAGGATTTCCATATAAATGAATTTATCACAGGCCGTAATAAAAGGAAGTAAGGTTTTCTTTTCGCCAATACCTATAACTTTCATGCCCGCTTCCCGTAAACGCGTAGCCAGTCGGGTAAAATCACTATCACTGGATACAATACAGAAACCGTCAACCTTACCCGTGTATAGAATATCCATGGCATCTATAATGAGCGCACTGTCGGTAGCATTTTTCCCTGTAGAGTAGCTGTACTGCTGAATGGGCGTAATGGCATTCTCCAATAATACTTTTTTCCATCCCGACACCGTCGGTTTAGTCCAATCGGCATAGATCCTTTTAAAAGTCGGCGTACCATACTTTGCAATCTCCTCAAACATCTCCTTCACATTCGCGTAAGGCACATTGTCTGCATCTATTAATACGGCAAGTTTTAAATCTTTTTTAGTATCCATTCTGTCTTCAAGCTAACGCATGCTTCAATATATGATATCAAAGATACAGCATTTGGATTAAAATGAAATAGATCAAACCATTACAGACCGGTACTGTTTTATGAACAATTAACAGCTTTTGGCTGTAATACATCTTAACTCCCATCCATGAAAATATTAATTGTACTTACCTCACATGCTGAACTTGGAAATACCGGTGAAAAAACGGGCTTCTGGGTCGAAGAATTTGCTGCTCCATATTATGTTCTGGCCGATGCAGGTGTAAAGCTAACGTTGGCCTCCCCTAAAGGAGGACAACCCCCCATTGATCCTAAAAGCGAGGCTCCGGATGCGCAGACACCAGCTACAGAACGTTTTTATAAAGACCAGGACCTTAAAGAAAAGCTTGCTCAAACAGTTAAGCTAAGCGAGATAACGGCCGACGATTTTGATGCGGTATTTTATCCCGGCGGCCACGGCCCTCTTTGGGATTTAGCGAACGACAGCCATTCTATCCAATTGATTGAAACTTTTATCAAACAAGAAAAACCGGTAACGTTAGTTTGCCATGCGCCTGCTGCTTTAGTTAATGTTAAAGCGGCTGACGGCGACCCATTGGTACAAGGAAAACTGGTGACAGGGTTTTCTAACAGCGAAGAAGAAGCAGTACAGCTTACTGATGTTGTTCCGTTTTTATTAGAAGATGAGCTTAAGAAACTTGGTGGAATTTATAGTAAAGGAGCGGACTGGAGTTCATTTGTCATTAAAGACGGCTTATTAATTACCGGCCAAAATCCTGGCTCTTCAGAAGAGGCTGCAAAGGAATTATTGCATGCCCTAAAAAAATAACCTTACTCCTACTTTAAGCAGCCCGGTCTTTACGCTATATGTGGAAAAGACTGGGTTTTCTCATTGAAAAGCAACTGTTCCGCTGTCTGTTCAAACTATTTCCTGCTATTTTTGCATAAACAGCTCATTTGACTATTATTAAATGAATCTGAAATTGTTTAAAAAAATGTTGCTGGTTTTGCCTGTAACAATTTTAAATATTTATGTTAAAAATCATAATCAGCCGTCAAAAAAATGCTAAATTAGATGCTCCTAATATAAACTAAAACGTTTTACACATGAACGAATTCCAAATCAAGAAGTCAGATATCGAGTATGATGCCATCATAGTCGGATCAGGTGCAGGAGGTGGTATGGCTGGATATGTTCTGGCAAATGCCGGGCAGAAAGTATTAATGCTAGAGGCGGGCGCTTATTTTGACCCCCGTTTGGACGCACAACAATTAAAATGGCCATGGGAATCTCCCAGGCGTGGTGCCGGTACGGTACGTCCATTCGGAGATTTCGACGCATCATATGGCGGCTGGGAACTGGATGGAGAACCATATACGCAAAAGGACAACTCTGAATTTGCCTGGTTCCGTTCGCGGATGCTGGGTGGCCGAACCAACCACTGGGGCAGAATATCGCTCAGGATGGGGCCTGATGACTTTAAAGCAAAAGACGGATTAACAGACGATTGGCCAATCACCTATGATGATGTTAAGCCTTTTTATGATAAGGTGGATCGCCTGATTGGGATATATGGAACCGCAGAAGGCATCCCTAACGAACCGGACGGAATTTTTATGGCACCGCCAAAGCCTCGTTTGAATGAGCTCTTTATTACCAAAGGGGCCAGACAAGTTGGGGTTAAGGTCATTGCTGGCCGGGGTTCAGTATTAACAGAAGCTTTACCAAATAATAAAGACCGTGCACCTTGCTTTTACTGTGGCCAATGTGGCCGTGCCTGTAAAGTTTATGCAGATTTCTCTTCATCGTCCTGCCTGGTTATTCCGGCAGTAAAAACAGGGAACCTAACGGTGATCACTGATGCGATGGTGCGTGAAGTACTCACCGACAAAGCAGGATTAGCTACAGGCGTATCCTATGTGGATAAAACGACAATGGAAGAACACCAGGTACGCGGTAAAATCGTGATTCTTGGAGCCAGTGCTGGTGAATCTGCACGTTTGTTATTAAATTCTAAATCTTCTGCACACCCTAACGGACTGGCGAACAGCAGCAATGTAGTCGGAAAATATTTGCATGATTCTACCGGTGCTAGTGTAAGTGGTTTCCTACCACAGCTCATGGATCGGAAGCGTTATAACGAAGATGGCGTCGGCAGTGTGCATATCTACTCCCCATGGTGGCTGGATAATAAGAAACTGGATTTCCCCAGAGGTTACCATATTGAATATGGTGGTGGAATGGGCATGCCAGGTTACGGTTTCGGTGGAGGAATTGAGAAAAGAAACGGACTTGTACCTGGAAAAGACGGCAAAATGAAGGAAGCCGGCGGTTACGGCGCAGGTTTAAAAGACGATTACAGACGCTTTTATGGCGCCAATATAGGCATGGCCGGTCGTGGTACCGCCATTGCTAAAGCATCAAATTATTGCGAGATTGACCCCAATGTGGTAGATAAATTTGGTATTCCTGTGTTGCGCTTTCACTACAAATGGGCAAACGAAGAAATCAAACAAGCCAAACACATGCAGGATACCTTTCAGGAAATTTTCCATGCCATGGGTGGTATCATTACGTCAACAATCCAGGGTGCAGAAAACAACTACGGACTGGAAGCCCCGGGGAAGATTATCCACGAGGTAGGAACGGTAAGAATGGGCGACGACCCTAAAACTTCGGCCTTAAACAAATGGTGTCAGGCACATGACTGTGCTAACCTCTTTGTGGTTGATGCTGCCCCATTCGTACAACAAGGCGACAAGAATGCCACCTGGACGATATTGGCATTATCCATGCGGACGGCGGAATACATTTTAGCCCAAAAGAAAAAACTGAATCTGAGTTAATAATAAACAACCTGACATGAACAGAAGAGACTCACTAAAGGCCTTAGGCTTAACCGCTTTAAGCACTGGGGTATTGCTGCAAGCTTGTAAACCAGGCAGCTCAACAGATGAATCAAAAGTAACAACAAAGGAATCTAAACAGCCCGGACGCGAGGCATTTGAGGTAGAACGTGATAAAGCCTTAAATGCGGCAAAGTTCTTTGATGACCATGAGATGGCAACCATCACCATCCTGGCGGATATCATCATTCCAAAAGATGCAAAATCAGGTAGTGCTTCTGACGCTAAAGTGCCCGACTTCATAGAATTTATCGTAAAAGATATTCCAGGCCACCAAACACCGATGCGTGGGGGGTTAAAATGGTTAGATATCCAATGTTTATCGCGCTACCAGAAGACGTTTAAAGATGCTTCTCCTGAACAACGGATAGACATGGTGGATGACATTGCTTACCCTAATAAAGTTAAACCAGGGATGGCCCAGGGCGTCGCCTTTTTTAATAAAATGCGCGACCTGACTGCTTCAGGCTTTTTCACCAGTGAGATTGGGGTAAAAGACATGGAGTACCTGGGTAATACACCCAACCAATGGCGTGGTGTTCCTGATGACGTACTTAAACAATACGGCTTTGAAAATACAGCCAAGCTATAAAAGCTGGTTACTAGCTAAACGAAAGGGCCTGCGATGTATATAATCGCAGGCCCTTTTGCGTGGTCAAAAAATTAAGGTGTTTGCGCATCCAGCGCGGTAGCTTCCTGCAAGTGTGCCCTTAAGGCTGGTAATTTGCTGGCAGCGAAATCTCTTAACTCTGGGTCAGGCACACCATCAGCTCTGGAGGCCATTTCAAACAAGTCGATAGCTTCCTGGTGTGAAACAACCATTTTTTTCGCGAACATGGCATCAAAAGCAGCACCCGAGGCGCTGTTAAGGCTATCAAGACTAGCTTGTTCTTTAGGCATCAGAGTTGTTGGAACAGTCCAGTTTTTCCGGTTAGCAAGCGCCATCATTTCTGCACCTACGCCCGTATGGTCCTGCACCATGTGTTGCCCATAAGCTTTAACTTCGGCACTTAGCCCTTTCGTAAGGGCCAGATTCCCTGCAGCAATCTCAAAGTTATTGCTGCTTGATGCCCGGTTTACAAAATCCTGACTGCCTAATCTGAACTCGCTATCGTCATCTTTATCGCAAGATGATACCAGGGCAACCATGCTAAATAGCATAAATACAGCGGTTAATAATTTAATGTTTTTCATAAGGTTTGAATAATAAGTTAAATTGTTTCTTATTATTTAACCCCTTCCCTATATAATATGTTCAGCGTAGTATTACCTGATTTTCAGGCAATAAACATCAATTTTAATTCAGTAGAAATACCGTAACTCTTTTCTCAGCATTTTAAATGCAATTGTCATAAAATATATGAGCAGGATTTTTTAAAAACCAAAATATACTCCCATTGTTTGCATTACATGTTGTGCCTTCAATAGTTAATGTTAATGAATATAGATATCAACCACCCGAACTACAGCTTAACGAAACACATTCTGGACAATGACGATGGAGAGGCTTATATTAATCCTTTACCCAGAGCGGTTATTCGTCCAAATTCATTTTTATTGTTAGATGGAAATTGGCGTTTCAGTCCCGATCCCGAAAATAAAGGCATTCATGAACGCTGGTACATCGATCATGATTTTAAGGACCAGGCACACTGGCCGGGCAGTGTAGAAACACACCTATCAAAGACAAATCCTATCAGTGACTTCTGGAAAGATAAAATTGTAGTCTGGTATGAAAGGGAATTCCCACTTCCAAAACTATCAGATGACGAGAAATGCCCAAGGTCGCAGCTGCAACTCACATTCGGCGCCTGTGGATATAAAACTAAAGTATGGCTAAATGGCATCCAGTTAAAGACCATTGAAGGTGAAACGACCCATGTTGGCAGTAATACCTCCTTTTCCTATGAGCTTGACGACCATATCCTGCAGGAGAATAACCGGTTAACGGTGCGCATTGCAGCGAGCATGGATGCAGATACGGCAAGAGGAAAACAAGAATCTTCTGTTTACAAAAGAGGAGGCATTTGGTATCAAACGTATACCGGTGGGGTGCGTAGCGTATGGCTTGAAACTGTAGAAAAAAACCGCTTACGTTCTCGGATTGGGGTAGTCAGTATGATTGAAAACAACCTGGTAAGGTTCAATTTCACCACCCGCATTCATAATCCCGGGCACTACGTTATCAGGCTAAAAGTTTACAACCGCAAACAGGATGATGATAATCCAGTAGCCACCGATGAGTATCCTTTAAAGCTTAAGGTTGGACAACGCGAACAGCGGTTGGTCATGGAAATTCCCAATGCTAAAACCTGGTCTCCAGAGTCACCACATTTATACCGGCTTGTTGCGCAATTAATTGACAGCGATGGAAATGCATCAGAAATTGAAGCTAATTTTGGACTAAGAAAAATCGAAGCACGCGGCCCTCATATTTACCTGAACAACGAGAAAACCTACCTTAGTGGCATATTATATCAGCCAGGGATAGCAAATTACGAAGAAATTAAAAGGCATATGCATGCCATGAAAAGCCTGGGCTGCAACATGGTGCGGATTCACATTGCAGGCGTAGATCCGCGAATTTACAACCTGGCTGATAAAATTGGACTCTCACTATGGGTGGAAGTTCCAAGTCCACACCGGTCGACGGAAAAAAGTCGTGCTAACCATAAAGCAGAACTGCTGAGAATGCTGACCTTAATGGGGACGCACCCTTCTATCATCATCTGGAGCTTGTACAATGAAGACTGGGGCGCACAGGATGTTGCTACCAATATTAAAACAAGGGAGTACATGATGAGCATGTATCATTACATGAAACTTGCGCATCCGCAATTTCTGGTGGTAGATAACGATGGCTGGCACCACATATCATACCGGGGCCGGTTAAAAACAGACCTGCTTACTGTACACCTTTACACGCCGGATGTAGCTAAATGGAAGGAATTACTTGATCAACTGATGCAAGGGAAAATGGATGATGTTGCTGCCTTCCCTATTATTGTTGGTGACCCTTTCTTTTACCGGAAGCAGGTGCCAATGCTCATCAGTGAGTGGGGTGGCTTTGGTTTCGCAGACTATGGCGGACCAATAAACAACGATGACCGGGCCAGCCAGATCACGTTATTTAAAAAAGAACTCAGAGACAGGCAGTTCGCCGGCGATGTATATACCCAAGCCACCAATATTGAAGAGGAGCGCAATGGTATTATAGACTTCGCTAACGGCGAACTAAAAGTACCGGATGGATTATTCAGTTAAGGTGTCCCACGCTATTTAACAATCCATTCGTGTATACCTGAAGCGTTGTCTTTTGGAAGTTTTAATTCCAATCGCAGCGCTGTAGTGCTTACTTTTTTAAAGTCGACCGTATTGAATTTATCTTTTTCAATAGTATAACTACTCGTCTGTTCCACAGGCAGCCATTGGCCGTCTTTTAGGTACAGGATCTGGTAACTCTCCGGAATCCGGCATCCACCCCATGGCCCGTCATCATACCAGAAAACTTTTGAACTGGATACTTCATAGACCTGGTCAAAGTCGTACTGCAAATATTCTTTTGAATCTTTTTTTGGCCACCAATGCAGGTAGGGATAGTTCGTATCTTTAGAATCAGCAGGTTCATATTGATCTTTAACAGCCACCAGCAATTGTTTATTCGTCAGTGAACCGGAGACTTTACTTTTTGAAGCAATGGTTGGCGCTGGTCTGGGCATGGAGGCAGACTCCTCATAAGGTATCCATACGGTCATTTGACTCGGACCGCGGTTAGCCCAGGCGTAATAAGGGATGGCGGTTACTTCCTGGTTTACCTTCAACAGCTCCTCAGAATTTACCTGCCTGCCGGTACTGGAACCAGTTACCGTTAAGGTATTTATTCCGTTCAATAAATTAGGCTGGAAGTTTAAAGCAGGAACGGCATCGGCAGATACCAATATATCATGGACCACACTGTCGCGGTTATCTGGCCCCTCCAAACAATAGACCATCGGTCCGCGTTGGAAGGCGAAACGACCGCGGTCATCTTTCACCTGCTCATTTGCAAGAACCTTTCTGGTTTCCATCGGCATTGAAACCGTCAGCTGATCACCTTTTTTCCAGGTACGGTCAATTACCGCATATCCTTTCAATATCTGGTAAGGCAGGTCTTTGCCATTGAGCTTCAACGTCACCGGATAAACCTGTCCATCAGCAAAACGGTATAAACTGCCAGGCACCGGCTCTTTACCCGCCCATCCAGGTATGCGGACATGAAGGGCAAATTTAGCCCGTTTTTCTGGATCTACACTGATGGCAATGTCACCTTTCCAGGGATATTCGGTTTGCTGTTTGATGTTCACCTTCGCTGCAGGCAATTCAATTTCACTGGTGTTACTCATAAATAAGTTTACGTACAGGTTGTTCTCGTTTTGAGCATACACGTAACCAGGTACGGAAGGCAGGAAACGGGTCATATTGGAGATGCAGCAGGCACAGGCAAACCAGGCACTGCGTTGGTGCTGGTGCATGGAGGCCAAAGGATTGGGATAGAAAAAGCGATCGCCCGTTAGCGATACGCCAGAAAGTAAACCATTATACAAGGTGCGTTCCAATACATCGATGTATTTGGCGTCACCATGCAGCTGAAACATCCGGCTATTCCAATACACGTTGGCTATGGCAGCACATGTTTCAGCATAGGCCGACATATTTGGCAGGTGGTAGGCCGGACCAAAGGCTTCACCCGCACCCGTCGCTCCTATCCCACCAGTAATGTATAACTTTTTATTGACCACATCTTCCCAAATATCATCTATGGCAGCCAGGTACTTCTGGTCGCCGGTAATGGCGGCTACATCAGCCATACCTGTGTACATATAGGTTGCCCGCACAGCATGGCCTACGGCTTCATGCTGGTCTACTACCCTGGCATGCGCCTGGTTGTAGGCATCACCTTTGGGTCCGCGTACATCCAGAAAGAACTTAGCCAGCTGCAGGTATTTCTCGTTCCCGGTAATGCGGTAGAGTTTAACCAGGCCAATTTCTACCACCTGGTGCCCGGGGTATTTCTCTTCTTTGCCAGGACCGAAATCCTTAACAAGTAAGTCGGCATTTTTGATGGCAATGTTTAACAGGGTTTTCTTTCCCGTAGCCTGGTAGTGTGCCACAGCCGATTCAAACAAGTGGCCGGAATTATAAAGTTCGTGACTCAGTTCTTCTTCTTTTTCCCAGCGTTTAGACCCTACCCAATCGTGAGGTTTGGCGGCATTTACCGTGCGAAAGGTATATAGATAACCATCAGGCTCCTGTGCAGCAGCGATGATGGTGATTAAAGAGTCAATATATTTATCCATCACCGGATCAGCTTTCATTTGCATGGCGTAGGATGCGCCTTCGATGACTTTATAAATGTCGGTATCATCAAAAGTGAAAGCACTCATCTTATCGCCGGGAATCGCTTTTGCCGCACGCAGAAAGTTGTCGATCCGGCCATCCTTTTTACTCTGCTGCAGCGTATAGGGAATAGTCACCTCGGCATTGACTTTCATTTTCGGTGCCCAGAAATCATCGTTGACATGAACATGGGTAAAAGCTACCGGTTGTATGGGATAGTCTTTCTGTTGCGCAAAGGCTGCACCTGAAAGTAAGCTGAGGCCGAATAGAAGTTTCTTCATGTTCATGGGGAGACTGGTTAAATTACAAACCAAAATAATCAGATTATGCTAGAATTATCAGTAGGATTTTAACCAATTACAGGAGGTTATTGCATGCATTTTCCCAGCCTTAGGATACTTATGAATAACATAATTTAACTGATGGTCTGCACTTTAATTCTTGGAGAAACCAGGAAGAACACCAAGATGATGCTGAGAAGTAAGCCAATAAAAAACCAGTAATAAGTTGCCCCCTGTAAGGAAGCAAAAAAGCCATCCTGTGCGATACTGCGGTTTACCAGCGCCGTGAACACATTCCCCACTGCGATGGTCAATAACCAAACCGCCCCCATCGTGCTTTTCATCGATGCCGGCGCCTGTGTATAGGCATATTCCAGACAAGTGATAGACACCATAACTTCTGCCGCCGCTAAGATGAAATAAGCAAATACCTGCCACCATATGGAAGGTTTAGCGCCACCATCGATAGCGGTTTGGATTAGCGCAATGACTATGAAACACAAAACCATCAGCACCATGCCTGTCCCGATGCGACGTAAGGGTGTGGTTTTTATTCCTTTTCGCTCAAAAAACGGGTAAATAAGGTAGTTAAACACGGGAATAAGCAACAGTAGAAAAAAAGGATTGACCGTTTGAATCTGCTGTGGCAGCAATTCATAACCAAAAAGGTGGCGATCCATTTTCGCGGCCTGCAACACCCATTCGGAAAGGTTCTGGTCCCACATGGCCCAGAAAATCGGAATAAAACTAAATACGCCGATCACACGCCAGGCCACCTTGATGTCTTCAACTTTTTCGGGTCTAAACTTTCCTTTGGCGACGTCAAGCAGTGACTGCCCTTTTTGTTTTTTATAAAAATTAAACAAAGCATAAACAGATATAAACAAGAAGTTATCCTTTTTCATTCCTGTTGGTGGTACCCGAACATAGGTATGCCGACCGAGATAAAAGATGGTGGTAGAAATGGCCATCAGAATTCCTGGAATTCCAAAAGCCCATTTTGGCCCCCAACTGGCATAAACCAGTGGAATGAGTAAGGTAGACAATGCGGAGCCCGCATTAATAGCAAAATAAAACCAGCCATATACTTTTGACAATAAGTGTTTGTTTTCTGCTGTAAACTGATCGCCCACATTGGCAGATACACAGGATTTGATGCCGCCGGCACCGATGGCGATTAATATCAGTCCCAACCTAAACCACTGCAGATCGGTTTCAAACATCGACAGGATAAGGTGACCCACACAATATAAAATGGAAATCCAGAGAATAACCTTGTATTTACCAAAAAACCAATCTGCCGCCAGGGCGCCAACAAAAGGAACCGCATAGGCCAGGGACACAAAAAAGTGTGTTGCCTCATTGGCTTTAGCCTCCGCTACAGGCTGCAAGGCGGCTTGTAGCGTGGGGTTAAAAAATTGGATCACCAGGAAAGTAGTAAGAATGGACCGCATGCCGTAAAAGCTAAAACGTTCTGCGGCTTCATTGGCAATAATGTAAGGTAAACTTTTCGGATAGGGCATTTGTTATTATGGTTGTATGAGTTTAAAGTGTCCGAATTGACCGAATCCGCTTTGTTCACCGTAGGTAGCATGGAAAAGGCCTACTTGTACCTGCTGACCGATATCCGGCCGGAATACCGGACTTCCCGGCAGTTCTTTCCAATCCGCACTATCAATACTGCCACGCAGGTAAAACAGATTACCAGAACGCTGGATCTGCAAGTGTGGATAATATTTCCAGGCAGCAGCATTATTGCTTTGTGTCCGGCCGTTTTTATCCAGGCTGGTCACCATATTCCCAATCCCCCAACCTGGAAAAATACTGTTCTGCAACAGGTTATAAGATTTATCAGTGGCAAGCACCATCAAGCCGGCATCATTGGCCCCATTTGCCTTTTGCTGTTTTAAGCCACTTACATCGGTTACTTCCGTCTCTGCAATGAAGTCGCCTGTTACCGTTTTATACAAAAACGGACCCTGCTGGTCAGGGCCATCCCATTTGGTATGGGTAGAACTTAAGGTAAGGAATCCATTGCTGCTGACAGCGGTATCTGCCTTACCTTGGAAACCGTCCCAGGTCAGGAAAGCATCCTGGCTAAAATCATGTTTGTCGTTAAATGAAGTCTCATAAATTTTAAAAGAATCAGCATTGGTCTCCACCGAAACCGGGGCCGTTGTTTCGGTAACGTTACCATGGTTATCCCTGGCTTTTAACGTATAACGATACCGACTACCAGGTTGAAGTTTGAAATTAGTATAGTCATTTTCAAAAATCCATCCACTGCTTTTTCCGCCATGTTCCAAAGAGAGCTCTGTAAAATAATACATGTAGATGCCACCGGGCAATTGTGGACGTTCTGCCGCCATATAAGCTTGTGTGGTGCTCAACGCTATTGGTCTTTTCTTAAATGCTACTTTCGCTGGTGTCGTCAGGCTGTTTTTTTGGTTCAAGCTGAACAATCTGGCTACAGCCGCTGCATTCAGATGGTGACGGTAAAGCGTGAAGGCACTAAGGCCTTTCCATCGTTGTGAAGCGTTACTGAAAATCATTTGGTTATTAGACACCTTAAACAAAGAAGATACATCTTTCCTGGCAAGCTGGCCGTCAACATAGGTACTGGTTTGCTGACCATCAAAAGTTACAATGTGCTGCTGCCATTTAGCATTTTTAGTTTTGCCCAAGATATCCATCACCACGGTGTAAGGTTGGCCATCTTGCAAAAGCTTGTTATCCTGATTAAAGGTCATGACCGTTCCTTGCTGAATGTCGACTGCTATCCTACCCTGCAGGTCTTTAACGGCTGCTGTTGTGGATCCAATAGGAAAAGATCCTCCTAAATCTCCTTCATTTTTCCAGTGTTTCAGGGGCCCGTAAGGTAATTTTGCCGCCAAAAGATGGATAGCAACTGCAGATGCTGGAGGTGTGTTGACCTGCGCTATAATCTCCGCTGTCGTTAAGGCCACATCATAGACCTTTAAAGATGCCAGTGCACCGGAAAAATAAACATCACGGTCATGGGTTGTTCCCAACATAAAATTACGGAGGTTAGCGATGTACAGCATTTTCAATTCTTTCCTGTCCACCTTGCCATCCACATATAAGGTTTCATTGGTCCCGTCGAACACCAGCGCCAGGTGGTGCCATTTACCTGCTTGAGGCAAATTAGTATATGGCATATCCGCCCAACCCCAATGGGCTGCAGCACCCCAGGATTTATGACTCCCATAGCCCATCGTAGCATTGGTCATATCGACCCCGCCCCGGGTGGTCCAGGATAAAATAGGTTCCTCACTTTGTATATCGGAATTATAAACCCACATGGCTACCGAAAAACTACTGTTTCCACTCATGGATTCAGGCGCTTTAAAGTTAGACTTCAGGGCTGTTTTCCCGGGAAAAACAACAGCACTTTTACCTGCAATTATTTCTGCTACCGGCATTGTTTCTGTTTCAGCAACAAAAGCGCCTCCAAGTTTTCCCGTATTTTTCCATTCGCTGACGGTTGTTCCATGGTCAAAATGACTGGCATCAAGATCTACTAACTTCCCGATAGGTTTGGTATCTGGAATGCTTGCAGGATCTTTTGCAATGATTCCAGATTTAGGATGGTACTGATCATCAGCATAAACCTTAATATTCCAAACACCTTTGTTCAGTCCTGGAAATTCGGTATTTAAAATGATCAGTTTAAGGTAGCGTGCCTGTACATGTGTCACGTCAATCATCGGACTACCATGTATGGTATTTTTACTTCGATCAGCATAAGTGTGCCATTCTTTACCATCTGCAGAGTATTGGAGGAGGTATTGGTAATACCAGGTGGCATACTCGAACTGCGTATGTATACTTTTAACCGGTTGAAGCTTTCCAAGATCTATGCTGATCCAGGAATCACTGGTATTGTTTTTAGGTTTCCAAAGCGTGCCATTATGATCATCGATGGCGAATTCTGCTTTAAAGTCTTCACTATAAACAGAGGAAGCTTCGACGGAAGTCCCTAACACCAGATTTGGTGAGGGATTAGCATTTTTAGCCAGATAACCTATGCCTGTATGTGTTGGGATAAGCTTTTCAATATTCCCTTCTGCATCAAAGGTCAGTTGATCAGCAGCTACCTGTCGATGGTAACCCCCACCGGAATGTGGATTGTTGTGGCGGTGGTAAATGAGGTAAGCTTGATCCCCCTCTTGTAATACGGACTGGTGCCCGGGGCCATGTACGGTCCCGTCATCAT
>Ga0247806_10000903_pt1 | contig 15771 bp, 13 predicted proteins | sample UWRJL059202B1_FD_179935 | JGI IMG/M metagenome (GOLD analysis project Ga0247806, IMG submission 179935) | Plant litter microbial communities from Arlington Agricultural Research Station in Wisconsin, United States - UWRJ-L059-202B-1 | ecosystem: Environmental > Terrestrial > Plant litter >... | reverse complement strand
CTGCGTATCTATATCTAAAAGATTAAATATTTTTGAAAGCTCGTTTACAAAGGCAATGTTTATATCGCGCTGCGAATTCTCTATAACCTTTGCAGCTTCTGCCACTTTTATAGACGGTGCTTTGTGCGTACCGGCTATTATAACCGATTTATAAAGGTCGTCTACCATTGTGGCAGCCTCTGGTGTAGAGCCTGCTGTTACTTTAATTATCTTCTCTACGGTATGCTCCTTATCTCCGGGGTTTATCCTCTCCGGAGAGTAGCCAGCAAAAAAATCAACGTTAAACGTTAACCCACTTACACGCTCCAGCACCGGCACACACTCATCTTCAGTAACACCGGGATAAACGGTAGACTCATAAATAACTATATCGCCTTTTTTAAGCACTTTGCCTACTACCTCGCTGGCCTGGTATAAAGCTTTAAGATTAGGGCGGTTATTTTTATCTACGGGTGTAGGTACAGTAACTATATAGTAATTACAATCGGCAAGTTCGTTGGGGTTAGAGGTACAAAGTAATCCGCTATCAGTAGTAGTATAATTTGCTAAAGCATGATTTAACACATTGCTTTCTATCTCCTGGGTAACATCTTCGCCCCCGTTTAGTTCGGCAATGCGGCCTTCCTTAATATCAAAACCTATCGTTGGATATTTTTTAGACATCAATACTGCCAGTGGCAAACCTACATAACCTAAACCTATAATTGCTATCTTCATTCTTTATTAATATGTGGAGGGTGTGGTCTTTAAATTATCCCAATACCATCCTGTTGCCTCTTTGAGGCCCTGTTCCATAGAAAATTGTGGGGCATATCCCAGCAATTGCTTTGCTTTGTTTACACTCGCTAAAGAGTGTGGTATGTCTCCTTTGCGGTTAGGACCATGCGTTACTGCAACATTTGCAATGGCCGGGTCATAATCCGAAAGGTATTTTTTAAGGTAACCTAAAAGATCGTTAAGCGTGGTGCGCTCACCATAAGCGGTATTGTACACCGTGTTAACAGCCTCCTCATTATTTGTAAATAGTGCAATTTCGTTCATGTGCACTACATTATCTATATACGTAAAATCGCGCGAAAAATTGCCATCGCCGTTTACAAGCGGGCTTTCATGGTTTATAAGCTGCGACACAAATTTAGGTATCACCGCAGCATAAGCCCCATTAGGGTCCTGCCTGCGCCCAAAAACATTAAAGTACCGTAACCCTATTGTCTCTAAACCGTAGGTTTTGCTAAATATCTCGGCATACAACTCGTTTACATATTTTGTAATAGCATATGGCGAGAGGGGCTTCCCTATTTTATCTTCTACTTTTGGTAGTGCCTCGCTATCTCCATAAGTAGATGAGCTTGCGGCATACACAAAACGTTTTATACCAGCATCTCTGCCGGCAACAAGCATATTTAAGAATCCGCCCACATTAACATCGTTAGTAGTAACAGGGTCTATAAGCGACCGTGGAACCGATCCTAATGCGGCCTCATGCAAAACATACTGCACACCGGCAACTGCCTTTTGGCAATCGCCCATATTACGTATATCGCCCTCTATAAATGTAAAGAGAGGATTTTGCAAATGGTGCTCAATATTTTTTTTATGCCCTGTAGCAAGGTTATCTAAAACCACAACGCTGTAGCCTTTTTCTATAAAATTATCACAAAGAGCAGAGCCTATAAATCCTGCGCCGCCTGTTATGAGTATTTTTATAGAAGAGTTAGACTGCATTAAAAGTTATGATTGATTGCCAAATAGTGTTTGTGCGAATTGGAGACAAATATAGTCACTATTTAACAAACTACTATTTTACCAATATGTTATATTATTTGTAAAATATTAAATCCTTACAGGCTTTTAATAGAATTTTCGAATGGCACCCTGTGGATAATACTCCTGCCAAGGGTTACCTCATCGGCAAACTCAAGCTCATCGCCCACCGCTATACCCCGCGCTATAGCCGATGTTATAACGTTATGGTCTTTTATTTGCCTGTAAATGTAAAAGTTAGTAGTATCGCCCTCCATAGTAGAGCTTAATGCAAAGATAAGTTCTTTTATCCCTCCAGCTTTTACCTTATCTATAAGGGTAACAATATTAAGCTGGCTGGGACCCACACCATCTATTGGCGATATCTTACCCCCAAGCACATGGTATATGCCTTTAAAAAGGCTCGTGTTCTCTATTGCCATTACGTCCCGTATATCTTCTACAACGCAAATTATAGATTTGTCGCGGCTGCTATTGGCACAAATGCCGCATACATCTGTATCGCTAATATTATGGCAGCTGTTGCAAAACCTAATGTCTTCGCGCATCTTTTGCAACGATTCGGTCAGCAGGCGTGTGTGCTCTTCGGGTTGCTTAAGTAAATGCAGTGCTAACCGCAGTGCCGTGCGCTTGCCTATACCGGGCAGCTGTGATATTTCGGCTACTGCTTTTTCCAGTAGTTTAGAAGACATTTCCATAGTGTGGCAAAGGTAAGAAATACAAACGTGCGGCACTATAATAGAGCTATAAAATAACGGGCATTACAGAGGATTTACTATAGCGCTAAGAATTGCTTTTTTCCCTTCAGCTTCAAATATTTTTTTATGCGATTCAGGATAGTACGACATCATTAGCACTATACCCGCAGGTTCTGCTTTTGTTATATATATTTAAACTACGTTTCTTCCGGCAGGACCATTATCCATTATTCCGGCAACACAGTTTATAACTTTATTTTTTTCGGTGATTTCTTTGGAATAGACTTCTTTTAATTCCATTCTTTGTGTTAATTTAAGAACAACCTCATTAGACTCACTGTAGGAGTTATAGAAATAAATTGCCTGCATTGCTGCCTCAGGATTTACAGAATGCCCACCATCTTCATCTTTTTGAGGGTATAGTTTTTCGTTTAAATCAAAAGTGGCCTTAAATGCCGGCGCAATGTTTTCCTGAGCAATTACAGCAAAGGAAGTGAACAGAAAAACAAACAGAAGAATTCTTTTCATTATAAATATTATTTTATCAAATATAGAATAAAACAAAACTCCTGTACTAATATGCAATTAATTTACTTTTTTTGCACAACAAACATTTATTATGACTTCTACCACTATACTTGCTATAATAATAATTTACTTTGGTATACTTATAATCATATCGCGCGTTGTAAGCAGTAAAGACAGCGGCAACGATGCTTTTTTTAAGGCCAATAAAAACTCTAAGTGGTATCTTGTAGCCTTCGGGATGATAGGCACCGCCTTATCCGGTGTTACATTTATATCGGTTCCCGGCGAGGTGGGCGCACCCAGTGGCGAGCAGTTTAAGTACTTTCAGTTTATACTGGGTAATGCGTTAGGTTTTATTATTATTGCCAAGGTATTGTTGCCGCTATATTACAGGCTTAATTTAACCTCTATATATGGCTATATAGAAAGCCGGTTAGGGTATTACAGCTATAAAACATCGGCAGGGATATTTTTAATAAGCCGTACCATCGGGTCGGCATTTAGGCTTTACCTTGTGGTAATTGTATTGCAACGCTATGTGTTTGACGATTTTGGCATACCATTTTGGGCCACTGTACTAATATCGCTCCTGCTTATATTTGCTTACACCTATAAAGGCGGACTTAAAACGATCATTATAACCGATACTTTACAAACTTTGTTCCTTGTATCATCGGTGTTTTTTACTATTTACTTTATTTGCGACAGCCTTGATTTAAACCTGCCCCAGGCTTTTGAAACTGTAAAGAACAGCAACTACTCTAAAATATTTTTCTTTGAAGATTTTATATCCAGCAAGTTCCATTTTGTAAAGCAATTGCTGGGCGGTATGTTTGTTACCATTGCCATGGTAGGCTTAGACCAGGATCTTATGCAAAAAAACCTGAGTTGCAAGAATATTGGCGAAGCACAAAAAAACATGTTTACCTTTACAGGTATATTTGTAATTATTAACCTGTTCTTTTTAGGCGTTGGCGCACTGCTTTATATTTATGCCAATAAAAATGGTATTGCTGTTCCTACAGAAATGGGCAAACCACGTACTGATTTACTCTTCCCCGAAATTGCTTTTAATTACCTTACCATTGTGCCGGCTGTAATATTTTTATTGGGCTTAACCGCTGCTACATTTGCAACTACCGACTCTGCCCTTACAGCACTCACCACATCATTTTGCGTCGACTTTTTAGGAATGGATAAAGCCGAAAACCTTGCCAACAAAAACAATGTAAAAAACAGGCATTTTGTTCACGTGGCTTTTTCGCTGCTTATGTTTGTTGTAATAATAATCTTTAACTCGCTTAACGACAAATCTGTAGTGAGCATGATTTTCAGGATAGCGTCTTACACCTACGGGCCATTACTGGGGCTATATTCGTTTGGGCTATTCATGAAAAAGCTTGCCGTAAAAGACAAGCTTGTCCCTTTTGTATGTGTACTATCTCCTGCCCTGACTTATTTTATAGCTGCCTACTCTAAAGAGTGGCTGGGCGGTTATGTTTTTGATAACGAACTTATTATTGTAAACGGCTTAATAACCTTCCTGTTATTACTTGCTATCAGCAAAAAACAAGAGCTTAGTACTGATTTATTGAGAGCATAACCAGCGTACAACCCACTTCTATATCTATATTATTATCTTTTAAAAGCTTGTATAATTCAGGGTTCTCTGTACCGGGGTTAAATATTACACGCTCCGGTTTAAGCCCTACAATATAATCGTAGTATTGCTTTTGGTTCATTGGGTTGAGATATAATGTAACGGTATCTACATCATCAAATGGCACCTGCCCTTTTTCTATCTTAATACCATCAAGGTTGTCTTCTTTTTTGCCGAGCGCCACAACAGGGTGCCCAAAGCGTTGCAACATTTTTACAGCTTTGTATGAATAACGGCCGGGCTCTGTAGAAGCACCCATAACCAGTGTTTTTTTAGTTTCCATAGTTTTTTAGTTTACATAAATATACCAAAAACTGTACCCATACACCAAAATTTTAGGCTAACAATAACACATTATGGCGTATATTTATAGTCGGCAGGTAAGAGGTCGCCGGCCTTAAGCTCGCCCATGTGGCCTGCAAACATCAGTTCATCTATAGGAAAAAAAAGTCCGTTTTGGTCAATATAAAAATGGCCATTGTTCATCGTAATGCCTGATTGTTCCTTTCTGTTATATAAAATAGCAAAACGTACATCGCTGTTTTTTCCTTTAGCTTGTTCTCCTTTTTTCTTAAGTACATTAACACTATATTTTTCCCTATCTGCCCTTGCTTTTTTCACACTGTTTGGCAAGTCAACAAGTGTTACTTTTTTAAAGTTAAGGCTATCGGTAATTTCAAAATATTTATCAGGATTATCACGCCAGCTATCTACATACAACTCAAACTTTTGCTCTTGCCAGTCATTAGCCGCAACGGTTTTCATGAAATGCACCGCCGACCCGAGGTAGGCCTCTTTACGTTTTTTATCGGCACTGCCTTTTTTAGATGTATCTAAAAAAAAAGTGGTACCCTCAAAATAACTGCGATTTAAATAAAGATCTTCCAGGCTTGTGGTGTTATACCCAACCGAAAACCCCCTAAGGTCGAAATTTATTGTATACTCCAGCCTTTTATTTGTAATGCGCAATGGTTTATAAGCCCTTGCATTTAGTGTATTTGTAGCTGTATCATAATACAGGTTTATATCGTCTTCATTCTCAATTTTACAGGAAGCACCAGCCTTAGACTTTCCTAAAAACTGCTGCCTGAAAACCCGCAACATTTGTTTTCGTGTAAATGGCCCTCCTTTAGTAATTACTACTTCCTGTAGGGAAATAGCATCTGTGCGAAGCAGTACCTTAAAAGGCTTGTCATATTTGTAAGGGTCGTCTATACGCAGGCTTTCAAAACCTATAAAACTTACAACAAGTGCGGCATTATATTTTTGCGCCGTTGCAATTTTAAAGAACCCACGTTCATCTGTACTGGCCGATAGTGTTGTGCCATCAAGATACACAAAGGCACCTTCCATCGGTTTGTTTTCATCCTCATCATACACATAACCCGATATTGTTTGTGCAGATATTCCGTAAAAGCTAAATATAATGGCTATTAAAAGCAATGCTCTCATTAAAAAGTATTTTTAATAAAGATAGTGTTTTTGTTTTTAATGGCTTATCATCTCTAAACTTACACCTACTGCAAGTATATTAGGCAGGTAACTATGTTTAGAAAACGAATTTTGAAGTGTAAAAATATATTTACCTTTCTTTAGGGGCATCGCTTCTTTTATAACAGTAGTAAGGTCGCAAACATCGCCCACACAATCAGAATATTCTTTGCCCGATGCATCTTTAAGCCGAAGCATTACTGCTATCTCTTCTTCTTGGCCAGATGGATCCTTTATAGTTACCTTTAATGGTACACCATCATATTGAGGATCTTCTACGTGCGAGAAAAGAATGGCTACATTTGCATCCATGTCTTCTTTAACATCAAACTCAAAAATTTTTGCATCTTTTTGTTCCCAACGGTTATCTTTAAAATCTTCAATTGTTTTAGACAAGGTAAACTTACTGCATGAGGCAAGAGTAAAAAGCATTATGAAAGCGATAATTTTTTTCATACACAGCAATGTTATAATCTGGTTAAGTCTCAATGTACCATTATCAATGATACACAATTAACAAATTTAATTAAAAAACATCGTTAATCGAACAAAAGCTACCATTCACCGTCATAAACCTGTTATTTACCTCAAAAAATAGCGTTGCTTCAAAATGAAGTATTATATTTGTATAAGCTAAAAAGCTACTAAAAACTTTACTGCAACCTGTAAGGCGCATGTAAGGAATATCAAAATTGTGTTTTATTGTTGGTTATTTGTATATTTGAAAAGAGGGAGTGGTGTCCCTCTTTTCGCTTTTTATAAACTCTCGTGAAACTAATTCCTATGCCCCATCCTAAAATACGCCTTGTTTTGCGTGCAGTTATAGATGCCAACAGCACTGCGGCTTGGGATACCTACAGCTACCGCGAATACCTTGTGCAGCAGCAGCTTTTTAATAGTGCCGATGCACCTGTAACAACTTTTAGTGAGTTACTGTCTGTAAACTTAAAGGCAAAACAGCTTCATTTTTTAACCGGCATGGCAGCCTATAGCTATGTTGCACAGCTTAAAGGCAGTTATCACCGTGTAACAGGTGTTTTGTGTAACACTTTTTCTGTATGGTATCTTTAAATAGTAAAGACCAACCTGGCTACGAAACCATAATGTTCCCATGAAGCCGCAACTGGCACTATGTTATTATGAAGGCTGCATAATTAATGATTTGGCAAACCCGCAACTACCTTAAAAAAGTTATATTTGTTATTATAAACCACGCAGCAAATGGAATTATTCTTACTTATTTTCGGAGCTCTTTTTTCAGTAATTAACCCGCTTGGAGCCATTCCTATATTTGTAGGCTTAACCCAGGACGACAGTGACAGGGAACGCCAGCGCATTTCGTTCTGGACTGCGATTAATGTATTTTTAATTCTCTTAATTTCGTTTTTTATAGGTCAGTATGTGCTCGCCTTTTTTGGTATTAGTATAGATGCGCTACGCATAGCAGGAGGTTTTATTATTGTAAACTCCGGCTTCTCGTTACTTAACCGCAAGTTTGTAAAAAGCCGTGGCGTACATAAAGAAGTAGAGAACGATGCCCAAAAACGTAACGACATTGCTCTTACCCCTCTTGCCATACCCATGCTTGCCGGACCCGGATCTATATCGCTGCTTATAGCCATGTACCAGGATTACCCGCTTATAGAGCAAAAAGTTATTGCCTGCATCGCTATGGGCGCAGTCTCTTTAGTAATATTTTTAATAATGCGCAGCGCTCCTTACCTTGCCCGTTTATTGGGCGCATCGGGTATTGTAGCCATATCGCGCATTATTGGCTTTATAATAATTGCCATAGGTGTACAATACATAAGCAGCTCTATAGTAAACATAGTAGAGGCGATAGATTTTAAGCACCCATAACACACTTAAGGCCACGGCTATATTTTACATCTTAACATTGACAGCTTAAAGTTTAACAACACCGGGAATATTTTGCCTTTAGTGCCTAAGGGCATTGGGGAGTTATAGAGCGCAATTACCCAAACAAATAAGTCCCGGAGGGACGGCATGTTTATAGAAAATAAATTATTAGTTTTTAGAGCTTCAAAGAAGCGGCATATTTATTAATGCCGCTTCTTTTAGTTTATTTGAGATTGCTCTTCGCTGGTTAGAGCCTTAAGATTGTTCAATTACTAATTACATTGCCTTCACAATCCTGAGACTCGCGATAGATAGCAATTTAAAACATATTGAGACCCTTCAACTACGTTACACTTCGCTCAGAATAACAAAAAGAGTCGGTCATTGCGAGGCACAAAGAAATATTTGTAGGCAGCTGTATTATGTAAATAATTTAGATTGCTTCGTGCCTTTTGCCTTTTGCTCATTACCTCGCAATGCCTAACTACATAAATTGCTTATTTCAAATTGGCTATTGCTTACTTACTTTAATTGATCCAAAATCCACAAGTAATCTTCCTGGTTGTTTACAAAATCTTTATTGGTAACATCTATAACCAATACATTTAGCCCCGTGGCAGATTTTATAAAATCGAGGTAACCGCGATTAATGTTATCAAGGTATTCAGCGGTAATGTCCTGCTCGTAGTCGCGCCCGCGTTTTTTAATCTGCTGCAGCAGCCTCTCGGTACTTTGGTACAGGTAAATGTACAGATCGGGTTTAGCCAGCTCCTTATACATAATCTCAAACAGGCGGTGGTACAGGCGGTACTCCTCTTCGCTAAGGGTAATTTTAGAAAAAATGAGCGACTTAACAATATAATAATCGGCCACTACAAAATCGCTGGAAAGATTAAGTTTTGACAGGTCGTCATTTAGCTGTTGGTAACGGTCGGCCAGGAATGACATTTCTAACGGGAATGCATACCGCGCCTGGTCAGCATAAAATTTTGGCAGGAACGGGTTATCGGCAAAACGTTCGGGCACGAGCTGCGCGTTAAAATCTTCCGATATTTTTAAGGCCAGCGACGTTTTCCCTGCTCCAATATTCCCTTCTATGGCAATGTAGTTAAAACGGCTGGGGCTGTAGGCTTCGACGGGCGATGTAAGCCGGGTTACCAGTTTACAGTCAGACGTATCTTCAGTTTCGGCTATCAGGCAGTTAATATCCATGTTCAGTATTGGATGCAGCCACTGTGGCGACACATCGCGCAAGGGATACAACACAAAATTGCGCCCGGCCATACGCGGATGTGGAATTTGCAAATGCGTCTCATCTATTACTTCGTTATTAAAAGCAATAATATCTATATCTATGGTGCGCGAAATATATTCGCCTGTAGTACTGCGCACCCTCCCCCCCTGCGCTTCGGCAGTGAGCAGGCCTTTTAAAAGCTGATGGGCGGTTTTTGTGGTGTGCACTACAATGGCGCAATTGTAAAAAGCCGCACCCTCAAAACCCCATGCGGGAGTTTCATAAACACCAGATGTTTTTATAACCGTAGCTATATGGCTATGTATGTAATTAATACCCTGCTGCAGGCTCTCCAGGCGGTTACCAAGGTTACTGCCTAACGATAAAATGGCGCTGTTCTGAAATTTCATAGGTTGCAAAGTAAGCAAACATTTTGGTGCTGTTTAAGCCCTTATTAAAATTATTGGCATAGTGTTAATAAATTTAAGGCAGCGAATCTGTAACATATAATGTATTTTTGCTACTTATTACAATAAATCAAAATTTAGTATTATGCAGTTCTTAAAGAGTGTACTGGCAACAGTTGTAGGGTTATTCCTTTTTGGGTTTATATCTTTTCTTTTAATTATAGTTATCGGCGTGGCGGCAGCAGCTGCCGGCAGTGGAGGCGGAGGCGGTAATAAAAATATAGTCGAGGTTAAAGACAACTCTGTTATAGAACTCGACCTTACCAAGGTAACTAACGACTATGCCGGTAATTTTACCTACAAAGATTTTGCAATGTTAAACTCTGAACCTAAAGAAGGCCTTACCGATGTGCTTAATGCTATAGACGCTGCAAAAAAAGACGACAGAATAAAAGGTATTACCATTACTAATGGCACAACCGGGCTGGGCATGGCACAAAGCAAAGCACTTAGGGATAAACTGGAAGATTTTAAGAAATCAAAAAAGTTTATTGTAGCATATTCTGACACGTATACTCAGGGTATGTACTACCTTAACTCTGTGGCCGACACATTGTACCTTAACCCGGTGGGCGACTTTGAGTTTAAAGGCCTGTCGAGCGAGGTTATGTTTTATAAAGACCTTCAGGAAAAAACAGGAATAACAATGGAGGTTATTCGCCACGGAAAATACAAAAGCGCTGTAGAGCCTTTTCTTGCCAACGAAATGAGCCCGGCTAACAGGGAACAAATTACACAATTACTAACATCTGTTTGGGGGTCTGTAGTTTCAGATATTTCTAAAAGCCGAAACATACCGGTAGACAGCCTTAACAGCATTGCCGAGAACCTTAGTGCACGCACTCCGGAAATGGCTAAAGCCAAAAAACTTATTGATAAAGTAGGTTATGAAGACGAGTACGTTGCAGGTATAAAAAAAGCACTTAAGGTAGAAAAAAGTGAAGAATATAACACGGTAGACATTCTTGATTATGTAGATGCTGCAGAGATGGACAGTAAAGCCAATGATGCTAAAGACAGGATTGCTGTTATATATGCCCAGGGCGAAATTGCCGGTGGCGAAGGCGACGTAAATGTTATAGGCGAAGGCGCATTGCGCAAAGCACTACAGGCTGCTATTGATGACGAAGATGTAAAATCTATTGTGTTGCGTGTAGACTCTCCGGGTGGAAGTGCACTAACATCTGACATTATATGGAGGGATATTGAGCTTGCTAAAAAGAAAAAACCGGTTGTGGTTTCTATGGGTAACTATGCCGCATCTGGCGGCTATTACATTTCGTGTAATGCCAACAGGATCTTTGCAGAGCCTACCACTATTACAGGATCTATAGGTGTGTTTGGCATGTTGCCTAACCTTACTAAACTGTCTAACAACATAGGCATTCATACCGAAGAGGTTAGCACACATGGCAACGCATCTGGCTACAGCATGTTTACACCGCTTAAAGACAATACCCGCGAAGTAATCCAGCAGGGTGTAGAGAGTATTTACACCACTTTTGTAAGCCGCGTGGCAAAAGGCCGTAACATGACGCCAGAGGCGGTAGATGCTATTGCACAGGGACGCGTATGGACGGGTAACGATGCCCTTAAAAACGGACTGGTAGACGAAATAGGAGGTCTTGACGATGCTATTAAATATGCTGCCAAACTGGGCAAGACTACCGATTACCGCACAAAAAATTATCCTGAATATGAAAGGACTTTTGATAAGTTTTTAAGCGGTCTTACAGGGTTGCCTTTTGCACAATCGAGAGAGTCTTTTATAAAGGAAGAAGTGGGCGAAGAAAACTACCAGATGATAGAGCGCATAAGGCGTGTTACCAAGCTTAAAGGCGTGCAGGCTATGATGCCTTTTGAAATAAACATTAGATAAATACCTTTTGTACAGGGCGGCTAAATGTAATACCTTAGCCGTAAAATTGAGAATACTATGGTTAAAAAGATCCTGAAGTGGACAGGTATTGTTTTACTTGTCATTATCATTGCGCTGGCCGCTGCGCCGTTCCTGTTTAAAGACAAAATAAAAAGCATGGTGGTTAAGGCCATTAACAACCAGGTAGATGCTACCGTAGCGTTTGAAGATGTTAGCCTTAGCCTGTTTAAAAACTTTCCTAAAGCAAGTGTGACTATAGATAAACTTAGTGTAATTAATAAGGCACCGTTTGCAGGAGACACACTGGTATATATGGGCGAGCTTAACCTTAACATGTCTGTTAAAGAGTTGTTTAAAAAGGATGGTGAAACAATGAACCTTGAGTCTATAAGCACCAAGGATGGCCTTGTAAACATTCTGTTCAACAAAGATGGTGTGGGTAATTTTGATATTGCCCTTAAAGGCGACCCAAACCAGCCTGCCACTACAGCTCCAACCAAGCCGTTTGCACTAAGCATTCAGAATTATGATGTGCAAAACCTGCGCTTTAAATATTATGATGAACGTTCTAAAATAAAAGTGGTTATAGACAGCCTTAACCACACCGGTAAAGGTAATTTTGCTGCTGATAAACTGGATCTTGATACGCATACCACAGCTACCCTTACTATGGATATGGACAAGACCAATTATATGCGTGCCGTGAAACTTAAGCTTGATGCCGTTTTAGGCATGGACCTGGACAAAAGCATCTATACCTTTAAAGAGAACAAGGCTTTTATAAACCAGTTACCTTTAGAGTTTGATGGTAGCGTGGCCATGCAGGAAGCAGGCCAGCAAATAGACCTGACCTTCTTTACCCCTACTTCGTCGTTTAAAAACTTTCTGGGTTTAATACCAGAGTCGTATTCGGGCAGTATTGCTAATGTAAAAACCGAAGGCGATTTTACTATAAAAGGCAAAGTAAATGGGCTTAACGGCGACAATAGCGTACCTAAATTTAATATTGCAATAGCATCTAACAATGCTTCGTTTAAATATCCTGACCTGCCAAAATCGGTTGAGAAGATTGTTATAGATACTAAAATTATAAACGAGTCGGGCATACTTAACGATACTTATGTAAATATCGATAAGCTATCATTTAAAATAGACCAGGATGTTTTTGATGCCAGTGCTAACATTCGCAATATCATCGAAAATCCGTTGGTAGATGCCAAACTAAAAGGTATTATTAACCTTGCAAATGTATCTAAGGCGTACCCTGTAAAAATGGATATCCCGCTTACAGGTATTTTAAGGGCAGATGTGGAAACTAAATTTGATATGGCTGCCGTAGATGCAAAGGCTTACGAAAAGATTCAAAATAAGGGTAACATTAGCCTTAGCGGATTTAATTATAAGGTAGACGGTTTTGCCCACCCTTTTATTATCAGCCAGGCCGATGTACAGTTTAATCCCAACCGTGTTAACCTGAGCCGTTTTGATGCTAAAACAGGAGGATCTGACATTGCTATTACCGGAACTCTTGATAATTTTTATGGCTTCATTTTTAAAGACCAGACACTGCAGGGTAACTTTAACATGAACTCTAACAAGCTTATTGTTGCCGATTTTATGGCTCCGGCGCCTGCCAAAACTACTACTACAGAAACAACAACCGGGTCTAAAGAAACAACCACCAAAACAGAAGCAAAAAAGACAACAACATCTGATGCGGTTAAAATTCCTGCATTTTTAGATTGTACCATTACTGCAAAAGCTAACAGCGTTGTATATGATAACCTTAACCTTACCGATGTTTCGGGCAAGATGATCATTAAAGATGAGGCTGTGGCCTTGCAAAATGTAAAGACTTCAATATTTGGAGGTAACATTGGCTTTAACGGTAATGTATCAACAAAAGGCGCTACGCCTAAATTTAACATGGGGCTTAACCTTAACAGCCTTGATATAACGCAGTCGTTTACGCAGCTTGAAATGCTTAAATCTATTGCGCCAATTGCCGATGTTATAACAGGTAAATTCAACAGTACCATTAACGTTGCAGGTAACCTTGATGCTAAAGAAATGACCCCCGATATGAAATCGCTTTCGGGCGATCTTGCAGGCTCATTAGCCAATACGGTTATAAATACGGCAAAATCTAAGGTGCTTACGGCATTAACTAATAACGTAAAATTCCTTGACCCATCTAAAATAAACCTGAACCAGAAAATAAACCTTACGTTTAGCGATGGCAAGGTTAACATTCAGCCGTTTAACATTAAATATCAGGATATTGATGTAAAAATTCAGGGCACGCATGGCTTTGACCAGGTTATGAATTATAATGTAGGCTTTGATGTGCCTGCTAAATACCTTGGCAGCGATGTAACTAAACTGCTTGCCACACTTAAAACAGATGGCAGCAAAATAAGCATTCCTGTTAATGCGGTTATTACAGGTACTTTCCAGAATCCTAAAGTAAGTACCGACCTTTCTAAATCGGTTACCAGCCTTACCACACAGCTTGTACAGCAACAAAAAGACAAGTATGTAAACCAGGCTACAGATAAAGGCAAAGAACTTTTAGGCAACCTGATAAAAGGGGCCACAAAAAATAACGGAACCACCACGGATACTACAAAAACTACTACCACTAAAAGCAATGCCGAAGTAAAACAGCAGGCAGAGGAAGCAGCTAAAACTACCGTTAAAAACGCAGTTAATAACCTGTTTAAAAAGAAAGACAAGAAGGAGTAAACAGTATTCAGTGGTCAGCTCTCAGTCGCAGTAAGCAAAGCCTACCCATTAAATATAGACACCCATCAGGTTTAAAATCTGATGGGTGTTTTGTTTTGTAGATTATTTTAAAAGATGCACAAAGATTTTAAGATCCATAATTCGGCAGGAGTGTAGATGTCCCCCTCTCTCTTCAGACTATCGTGTAGACACATTTCGAAAAATCTTCTTTTTTGACCTCACCCCCAACCCCTCTCCAAAATAGAGGGGAGCCGATAACGGGTATCTCATCCTAAATTGATGAAGAAAATGTGTTGAAAATGCATTTCATAGACCTGAGTGTCACTACTCCCTCTCCTTTGGAGAGGGTTGAGGAGAGGACTAATTATATTCTCTCAATCTTCACTCACGTTCACTATCCATTAGAGGCGCCTATAGGCTTCAGGATTTCTCCTTCGTCGAAATGGAAAAACCACATCTGTTATACATTAATCTGCACTACAAAACCTTCGTAGGACCGCACATTAAATACAGTGCCATCTTCAAAAATAAGGTACTGCCCTTTTATACCGGTAAGTGTACCACTGTATGTAGGTGTAGTGCTAAGGTTAAGGCTGCTTATTTTTTTAGGATATTCCAACACCGGATATTCTAAGGTATATAATTTTTCAGTGGTGGTTTCAAAATACTCCTGCACTTCATCGGGCAACAGGTAACTGGCTTCATTGCGGCGTGCAACAAGGTCTATGGGAGCCACATCGTTAAGGAGCATTTTCTTCCAGTTTATCTTGTCAGAAAAATGACTTTTAAGTACCACCTCTGTAATACCGGCAAGGTAACGGTTAGGCACTTCTACAAGCGGCGTGGCAAAGCTTGCCCCCTGGTCTATCCACCGTGTGGGCACCTGCGTTTTTCGGGTTACCCCTACTTTTAGGTCGCTGCTCGATGCCAGGTAAACAACGTGGGGCTGCAACTGCACACGCTGCTCATAATCAAGGTCACGATCGGCCACGCCAAGATGAGCCGTACTCAGTTCGGGGCGCATGATCCAGTCGCCTGCCGATGGGATACTGTAAAAGCAATCGTAGCAAAAACCCATACGGTAAATCTTTTTCTTTTTATTGCAGTTGGTACAACTGTAGCCCATAAAATTAATTTCGAACGGTTTGCCTAACAGTTGGTTTACGTGCAGGAAACTATTCTCGAAAACGAGATAATATTGTATGGGGCTGCCCGCCTCTGTTTGCATTTTTGTGAGTACGCCTTCGTATTGCATGAAAAAATTCAGTATTTTTATGGCATAAAGATAGTAAAATATGGGTTTGCCTATAATCAATTCGATAGCATCGTGGATACTTAAAAAGCGTATCCACCAGATAGAATTGTTCATGAAGTACCCTAACGAGGTACAGGAAGAGCTGTTGCACAACCTGTTGCAAATAGCTGAGAATACCACCATTGGTAAA
>Ga0247806_10000902_pt1 | contig 15775 bp, 9 predicted proteins | sample UWRJL059202B1_FD_179935 | JGI IMG/M metagenome (GOLD analysis project Ga0247806, IMG submission 179935) | Plant litter microbial communities from Arlington Agricultural Research Station in Wisconsin, United States - UWRJ-L059-202B-1 | ecosystem: Environmental > Terrestrial > Plant litter >... | reverse complement strand
CGGTGTTTGCCTCGCCGCTACCTGGAATCCTTTGCTGGGTTATGCTTTCGGTAAAGTACTCGGCAGCGAAGCCGCTTACCGGGGCAAGAATGTGATCCTCGGCCCCGGCATCAACATCATCCGCTCCCCGCTCAACGGCCGCAATTTTGAATACCAGAGCGAAGATCCCTTCCTGGTTTCCAAAATGGTAGTAGGCTATGTGAAAGGTGTGCAGGACCAGGGCATTTCTGTTTCGGTAAAACATTACGCCGCCAACAACCAGGAATTGAAACGCCACTTCATCGATGTACAGATGAGCGAACGTGCGCTGCGCGAAATATATTTACCCGGTTTTAAAGCCGCCGTACAAATCGGTGGCGCCAATACCGTGATGGGTTCTTACAACAAGTTCCGCGGCCAGTGGGCTTCGCAAAACGATTACCTGCTGAACCAGATATTGAAAAAAGAATGGGGCTTCAAGGGTTTGGTGATGAGCGACTGGGACGCGATCAACAATACCCCGCAGGCTTTCTGGAATGGTATGGACCTGGAAATGGGTACCGACCTGCACATGCTGCCCAACCCTGACTATGGAAAATTCTTTTTAGCGGATACATTGACAGCATTGATCAAAGCAAAGAAATTACCGGAGTACATGCTCGATGAAAAAGTAAGAAGAATACTCTACGTGATGTACAAAACGAATATGATCGATGGGGTAAAGAACAAAGGCGAATACAATACCAAAGCCCACCAGCAAACCGCCGCTAAAGTTGCGGAAGAAGGGATCGTGTTGTTGAAAAATAACAATATACTGCCGTTGAACAAATCGGCTGTGAAATCCATCGCCGTGATCGGTTACAATGCCGAACGCAAACAATCCATGGGTGGTGGCAGTTCGCAGGTGCGTGCTTTTTACGAGATCACGCCGCTGGCCGGGTTAAAAAATATGGCCGGCAGCAACATCAGCATCAGCTATGCAAAAGGTTACGATATTGTAAGGGATGGCGGCAGCAATGCGCAACTTATTGCAGAAGCCGTAGCGAAAGCTAAGCAGGCCGATGTGGCCATCGTTGTTGGTGGCTGGACGCATGGCTATCGCTATGATGTATGGAAAGACAACGCGTATGACGCCGAAGATTACGACAAGCCCGATATGAACATGCCCTTCGGACAGGATGAACTCATCAACGCCGTTATCAAAGCCAATCCACGTACGATCGTTGTACTGATGGGTGGCGGTGCTATCGACATGAGCGCCTGGGTTGCACAGGTACCTGCGATTATCCAGGATTGGTATCCCGGTATGGAAGGTGGAAATGCTTTGGCGAAGATCATCTTTGGCGAAGTGAATCCTTCCGGCAAGTTGCCCATGACCTTCCCGAAAAAACTGGAAGATCACCCTGCCCATAAACTGGGAGAATTTCCCGGTGATACCACTTCTTTACTGGAAAATTATTTCGACGATATCTATGTGGGTTACCGTTATTACGATACCTGGAAAGTAGAACCTGAATTCGCTTTCGGTCATGGTTTATCGTACACGAGTTTTGAATACAGCAACTTAACCGTTACCAAAACAGCCTCCGGCGCTACCGCTACTTTCAATTTAAAAAACACCGGTAAAAAAGCCGGTGCAGAAGTAGCACAGTTGTACGTGAAGCAGGAAAACACCGTGCTGCCCCGCCCTGAAAAAGAACTCAAGGGTTTTCAAAAAGTATTTTTAGAACCGGGCCAGCAAAAGACCGTAACGATAACACTGGACAAGGAAGCCTTTCAATATTACAACGACCTGCAGTTTAAATGGATGATGGACCCCGGCACTTTCAACATCCTCGTAGGTGGCTCTTCAAGAAATATTAAGCTGAACGGTAAGGTAAAAATGTAGTTGAACATGAAAGTAAAAATGATGCGTTGCATTCCTTTATTACTGGTGCTGGCGATGTTGAATGCGGCCTGCTCAAAAAGCGGTTCGGCACAACCAACACCCACGCCACCACCGCCAACGCCAACGCCCACCAGCAGCGAGGTAACGGCCTGGCTGACGACGGGCGATAAAGCCAGTCTCTTAAGCAAGCAAAGCGATGTACTCAATTTCGGTACTACCTCCAATAGCTTCGGCAATTTAAGCGTGGATTCCACCATCGGTTATCAAACCGTTGATGGCTTTGGTTATACGTTGACAGAAGGAAGTGCCTACCTCATCAACAAAATGAGCGCCGCTGACCGTACCAATCTGTTAACCGAATTATTCGGCAACGGCACCAACAGCATCGGCGTAAATTATTTGCGCGTGGGCATCGGTGCCACCGATCTCAGCACCAGCGTTTATTCTTACAACGATCTACCCGCCGGGAGCACGGATGTAACGCTCACTAATTTTTCACTGGCAAAAGACATGACCGATGTGATCCCTGTTTTACAACAGATCGTTGCCATCAATCCTTCCATTAAAATACTCGCTACGCCCTGGTCGCCGCCCGTATGGATGAAGGACAACGGCAGCAGCATCGGCGGCAGTTTGATCCCCGCTTACTACAGCGTGTATGCGAATTATTTTGTGAAATACATACAGGGCATGAAAGCATTGGGCATTACCATCGATGCCATTACACCGCAGAATGAACCGCTGCACCCGGGCAACAATCCCAGCATGTACATGACGGCCGCGCAACAGGCAGCCTTCATTAAAAATAATTTAGCACCGGCATTTGCAGCAGCAGCCATTACTACAAGGATCATCGTGTATGACCACAACTGCGACCGCACCGATTACCCGTTGGATGTACTGAGCGATCCGGCGGCAAGGGCCGTGGTGGATGGATCGGCGTTTCATTTGTACGCAGGCGACATTTCTGCTTTAACGACGGTTCACAATGCCTATCCAACCAAAAATGTTTATTTCACCGAACAATACACCGCTTCTTCCGGCAGTTTTCCGGGCGACCTGCGCTGGCATTTAAGGAATGTAGTGATTGGCTCCATGCGCAACTGGAGCCGGGTGGCGCTGGAATGGAACCTCGCCAACGACCCGGCCATGGCGCCTTTCACGCCCGGTGGTTGTACCGTTTGTCTCGGCGCCCTTACCATCAATGGATCATCGGTTACGCGCAACGTGGCTTACTACATCATTGCGCACGCGTCAAAATTCATTCCTGCAGGTTCCACGCGGATCTACAGCAGCAACTATGGCAACATTCATTCCGCTGCCTTTTTAAGAGCCGATGGAAAGAAAGTATTGCTTGTGGTAAACGATGAAGGTTCCACCCAACAATTCAACATAAAATTCAAAGACAAATGGTTTGCTACTTCCCTCGCAGCAGGCGCAGTGGCAACCTATGTTTGGTAAACCATAAAATCATTAAACAATGAACCAGTTAAATCGAATGAAAGCAGGATTGATCTTATTGGCATTCAGTTGCCTTGGTGGTTGTTCCAAAAAAGGTTCTTCTTCCCCTGCACCCGTAACGCCCGTGCCATCTATTTCCATCAACGATGTGAGCAGGGCCGAAGGCAATACGGGTACCACTGCGTTTACGTTTACCGTTAGTCTCGACAAAACCTATACAAAAGAAGTAACCGTTAACTGCGCCACGGCAGAAGGCTTTGCAAAGAACACGGAAGATTTTACCGCGCTCAACCAAACCCTCAGTTTTGCCGCGGGCGAAACCTCCAAAACGTTTACGGTAAATGTAGCCACCGACGACATTAAAGAAGGCAACGATGATTTTACCGTGAACCTCAGCAGCGCCACCAACGCAAACGTATCCAAAGCCACCGGTAAAGGCACGATAGAGAACGACGACAGCCGAGTGAATTTCAACAACACCGGTTACGATGCACCTACTACCTATCCCGGCTATACGCTGGCCTGGGCCGATGAATTCAATGCCGGCGCGCTGAACCTTACCAACTGGACATTTGAGAACGGCGATGGTTGTCCTTCCGTATGCGGCTGGGGCAACAACGAACTGGAATACTATACCGACCGGCCCGATAATTTGTTCTTCCAGGATGGGAAAATGATCATCGAAGCCAAAAAAGAAACCTTCAACGGCAAGCCTTACACTTCTTCCAAGATACTGACGAGGGGCAAGAAAGTTATTAAATTCGGCCGCATCGATTTTCGTGCGAAACTGCCTAAAGGCAAAGGCATCTGGCCCGCCTTCTGGATGTTGCCGCAAAACAATGTATTTGGCGGCTGGCCGAGGAGCGGTGAACTCGACATCATGGAAAACATCGGCCACGAACCCAACAGGACCTACGGCACGCTTCACTTTGGGCCCGGTCCAGGCAGTACGCAACTCGGCAGGAACTATACCTTGCCTTCCGGTATCTTCAACGACGAGTTCCATGTATTTTCCATTGAATGGAAACTCAACGAGATCAAATGGCTGGTGGATGGCAATGTATACTCAACTTACACCAGCGCCGATTTTGGTGCCAACAACTACCCTTTTAACGAAGATTTCTTTTTCATCATCAATTTGGCGGTGGGTGGTAACTGGCCCGGTAATCCCGATGCGACTACTTACCTGCCGCAATGGTTCATCGTTGATTACATAAGGGTTTATCAATAAGCGTTTTTTTAGGCAGTTTTTCTCATAACTTTAAGTACCCGGATGTCTATCCGGGTTTTTTCTAAACTTTAATTTTATCATCATCACTTTTATTTCCCGGAACCGTTCAATTGAAAATCCAATTACATAGCAGGATCCTATCATTACTGATTTTAATGGTTGCTTTTGTAAAGGCAGATGCACAACTGTGCCAGGGCAGTCTTGGCGACCCGATCGTGAACATAACTTTTGGAGCAGGCGGCAATCCCGGCGCACCGCTTTCCGCTGCTACCACCACTTATCAATATACTTCAACGGATTGTCCGAATGATGGCTTCTACACCGTACGAAACAGTACCAGCGGCTGTTTCGGCGATACCTGGCATTCCGTTGCCTCTGACCATACCGGCGATCCCAATGGTTATTTCATGCTGGTGAATGCATCATTGCAACCCAGCGCTTTTTATGTGGACACGGTGAAAGGATTGTGCGGCGGTACTACCTACGAATTTGCGGCCTGGGTAATGAATGTCATCCGGTCATCTGCCTGTGGCGGCAGTTCTATATTGCCCGACCTTACTTTCAGGATTGAAAAAAGAGATGGTACCATTTTGCAAACCTACAATACCAATGGCATCGCAGCATCTTCCAGTCCCGTATGGAAACAGTATGGCTCCTTTTTCACTACGCCCGCCGGTGTGTCGGATATTGTATTGCGCATGATCAACAATGCACAGGGCGGTTGCGGCAACGATTTGATGCTGGATGATATTACCTTCCGTCCCTGCGGCCCCTCGCTAACGCCTTCCATTGCAGGCCTGCCCACCAATACCGCTTCCTTTTGTGAAGGAACCGCGCAATCCTATACCATCAATTGCACGGTGTCGGGTGGTTTTAGCAACCCTGTTTTTCAATGGCAGAAAAGTGATAACAATGGTGCGTGGACAGATATGCCCGGTGCTAACAGCAGCAGCCTTACCGTCAATTTTCCTGCAGGTACTTTACCCGGCACCTATCGCTACCGGTTAGCCGTAGCCGAAGCAGGCAACATCGGCTTTGCGCAGTGCCGCATTGCTTCCGCCCCGGTAACCATACAGGTAAACGCGAACCCGGTAACCAATGCTGGTTCGAACAACCCGGTTTGTGAAAACAGCGTTCTCAATTTAACCGCAGGCGGCGGTGGTACCTATCAATGGTCGGGGCCTAATGGCTTTACGGCTGCAGGTCCCAACCCATCCATCGCGCCCGTACAATTAACCGGTGCGGGAAAATATTATGTGCTCGTTACCAGTGCCGCCAATTGCAGTCACCTCGATTCCGTTATTGTTACCGTAAACACAGCACCGGTTGCACAAACAGCCTTTGCATCAGCCAGCATCTGCCCGGGCAACAGCATACAGCTTTCCGGCAGCGGTGGTACGGCCTGGGAGTGGACGCCGGCCACGGGGCTTTCTTCTACTGTTGTTACCAACCCGGTGGCGGCACCTGCGGACACCACTCATTATTTATTCATCGCTTCCAATACCGCGGGTTGTAAGGACACGGCCTTTACCACCATTAACGTCACCAAAAAACCTGTTGTGAATGCTGGTCCGGACCAGACGATCATCGGCGGCAACCGCATCTTCCTCAATGGACGGGTAACCGGTAATTATGTTGATTTTTTCTGGACGCCGAATCTTACCATCAGCAATGTACGCGACCTGCGTGCCGCGGTAAACCCTACAGCGGATATCTCTTATGTGCTGCACGCCGAAGCCATCAACGGTTGCGGCTTCAGTACCGATACCATGAACATCAAAGCCTACCAGGCGCTGTACATTCCCAACGCCTTTACGCCCGATGGCAACGGCATCAACGATACCTGGTACATTCCTGCACTGGCCGCTTACGAGCAACACGAATTGTATGTGCTGAACCGATACGGCGAGATCGTATTTCAAAGCAAGGGTTTGATGCGCCGCTGGGATGGAAAGTACAAAGGGAAAGATCTGCCCGCCGGCGCTTACACTTATTTTTTAGATTTGAAACAAGGCTTCGGGAGTGTGAAGGGATCGGTGTTAATCATACGGTAATAAGTGCAGGATTACCGGTCTAAAAAAAGCGCTATGAAGATCCATAGCGCTCTATCAGGTAAAAATAATTCTATTCCTATTTCCTTGCTGCTGCCGTAAGGGTTTCCTCGTCTGTATTCGGTACCGACAGCGAACCCCAGGTGGCTTCCATCTGCTCTATCTTATCATCTGCCCCCATGGTAGTTAAGATATTTTGTACTGCATTATAGGCAGAGTCCAGCGCTCCTACGATCCAGCCGTGGTGCACGGAGCAGGCTTCCCCTGCAATGTTCAGGCAACCGCCGAACTCAGGCGTAAGCAACGTAGCGTACATGTTCTTAAACTGCCCGGGATTGAACAACGCAAAAGCACCGCCGCCCGAATTGGCATCCCAGAACCAGGTTTTGGTAGTGGTACCATCTTTATAACCTGCAAAGTTCGCATATACGTCACCGTCAGGATACAGGTAAGCGATCCCCTTCAGGCATTCGTTCACCCTTTGCTCATCACTCAATGCACCCAGGCGCCTTGCATCTTCCGCCCAGCAGTAAACCTGCAGCACACCGCCTTTCGCCTCGTAACCATAGGACGGGTAAATGATCTGCCTGTTGGGCCTGTCGGTAGTAGCGGCACCCAGGCCCTTGTCTTTGGAATAGCCCTGCCTTTCGCCCAACTCTGACCAAAAGTTCTTTTTAAAAGTAAGGAAGGCTTTGAAGGAAGGCATGTAATTGCATTCACGTATGGCCTGTGCCTTGGCAAAGGAAATATTGTTCAGCAAATTGTATTGCGGGTAGCCCGTCATGTACATGCCAAAAGGCAGCGTGGAAATAACGTATGGATATTGTTTATCCACCAGCTTTTCTTTTTGCCCATCCCTGTTCACGAGTTTCATCTTCATGCCGCCCTGCCCGTTGTACAGTGAAGGGTCATGCTGCAACTCTACTACTTTATGATTCAGAAAAACACGTTGCTTTGCCTTGCCTGCTGTTGTGGTACCTGCAGGCTCCGCATCTGCCAGCGTGGGCTGTAGTTTTTTTGAAGGACTGGCAACAGGTGGGTCGGGCGGCAATGGTTGTGCATCCTCCGTTAAATTCGGTGGATTGTAGCTGTACTTGCCACCCGGGCCGGGTAACAGTCCAAGCTGCACCTGCGCGAGTTGACCATCCGCTTCCTGCACGCCCTGCTCAAGGTTCAATACCGTATGGCAGGCATCGGGAAAATGCTGCATGCCCTGGTTAACGGTAAGCATGTACACATTGGGATCGTTGGGACGATAAGGATCCTTGCTGCCACCCCAATCGTAAGCCGCCAGTACCATCTCTACAAATGAAACGGCAAACATGCCGGAGCCCACGCCGGTCGTTTCCAAATAGCTGGCTACCGCCCAGGGCAGGTTGGCCGACTTTGGACCCATGTCCGCCTGGTAATATTCACCCAGTTGCCCGAGGGTAAATACGCTGGTGAGGTAACTCCACATGGAATGATTATCGTATTGCATCAGCATTTCAAAGCCCTTCTCAAAATTTTTGTTGATGGCATTGATGAATGGCGTGTTCACCTTATCCATGATCATATTCACAGGGAGATATGGACCGCCTTCACCCTTTTGCTTCGTCACCCATACCTTATCCAGGTCGCCGCCATCGGCTTTGCTAAAGTTGAGGTTGTTGGTAGCTGCATTTTTTGCAATGATGGGTTCCGCCATGTTGTTGAAACGGATGCGCTGCACGGGGGAGTTGTAAAAGAATTTACGCCAGTACACCTGTTGCTTATCCAGGCCGTTTCTTCCCAATACGGCGTTTACGCTCAATGCCAGTTGCTGCACCGGCAACATATCGGGCGCGAACTGCGGTAACCGCATGCCACCTACCTCGCCGTAGAGGCAGGCTTTGTCTTTGTTCTTTTCATTGTAATCGTCAGAGTACCAGGTTTTGATCCTTCCGCCTACCCTGTCGGAGCTTTCAAAAATTTCAAACTCAATGCCGAGCGACTGTAGGATAAGTCCTGCGTACATACCGGCAAAACCGCCACCGACGATGCCGACAACCGGCTGCCCGGAGTCCTCTTTTTCTTCAAGGCTGAAGCCGGATTTACGCATCAACCGGGCGCTTTTGGCACGTTGCTGCAACAGGGTTTCCTGGTATTCCTGCCCGTAATTTTTAATCAGCCAGTCCGATAAGGCCTTGCGCATATTGGGCCGCGTGGGCTTCGTGGTCCTGGTTTCAGGAGGGGTGCCCTGGAAAAGTAAAAAACTCATAATTGGTTGTTTTAGGTTTAGAGAATGGATTATTAGCGGCTGGTAAAATAACAGGGATTAGTTATTTTTTTATAGGTAGATATACGGAAAATGGGAGGCGGATTTTCCATTTTTTCAGATGAATAAACGGTGGATTTTATTTCATATGATAACGAGGTAAGTTTACAACACATGATTTAATCAAAAACGAAGAAGGGTATGAAAACGATATTCGACAAAACGACAAGGGATGAACTGATCAGCAGGATCAGTGCGCTCAACGAAAACAGTGCAGCGCTATGGGGCAGGATGAACGTTTATCAAATGGCGAAGCATTGTACGATATGGGACGGATGGATTTCAGGAAAAGATGCTCCCGTTTACCGGCAAGGTTTGTTAGGAAAGATCTTTGGTAAAATGGCATTGAAAAGTTGGGTTAAGGATGAGAAGCCGATCAGCAAGAACATGCCGGCGGGTAAGTATTGGATCGTAAAAGAAAAAGAGGGTGACCTGGAATTGCAGAAGCAAAAATGGATAGCATTGATTGCAACTTATGAGCATTTTTCAAACCCTGCCTTCATCCATGATTTTTTCGGTAAAATGACAACAGAACAGATCGGTATTTTTGCTTACAAGCATTCCGATCATCATTTAAGGCAGTTTAATTGTCAGGCAGAAAAGAAAAACAGGTGAATAAAAAAATCCCGCCGAAGCAGGATTAATTTGTGGAGAGTATCGGGGTCGAACCGACGACCTCTTTCCCGATATATATCGGGACAAGCAAGCGCTAATTCTTCACAGAACTTATTAACCATTCTATGTATTTCCTGCTTTTCTTTTTCTTGATTTCTCGTTCTCGTTTCATAGCGCCTTCACGACTACTGAAGGCTTCGGAATATTTTAAAATCCAATCCCCTGAAGCCGAAGTAAAAGTCGAAATGCCGGCATTATGCTCTTCCAAACGTTTAGGCAGGTCACTACTATAACCGGTATAAAATTTATCCAGCGTGGAGGAATAAATAATATAAACGTAGAATAACATAAAAATAAAAAAATCCTGCCGAAGCAGGATTAATTTGTGGAGAGTATCGGGGTCGAACCGACGACCTCTTGCATGCCATGCAAGCGCTCTAGCCAACTGAGCTAACCCCCCAAATATTTAAATCACACCGCTATCTATCCAACACTATTTATCACGATGACCTCTTTCCCGTTAGCTAACGGGACATGCAATCATCTAGCCAACTGAGCTAACCCCCAAACGGATTGCAAATATAATTGCCTCCGGCGTTAATGCAAAATCATTTATTTTATCACTATGTACTAAAGGTGCGCATCAAAATATACCGTAATCAGCATTGAACCCTTACCCTCAAAAAGTTTGCAGTTATGGACGTTGAATTATCATCGGCACTCTCATTCTGCTCATTGAATAAAGCCTCGAGTTCTTTTTGTAGTTCCGCAGCCTTGCCATTTTTCTCTGCTGCTTCAAAAGCATTCATAGTAGGGCCATAATACAACCTGAAATTGTTGACGAGTTCCACAGGTGTATAGGGCGCATTAAATGTAAAAGTGTCCTTAATAAAGGATATATTTTCTGCCGGGATCCCTGCATGTGTAAAGCGTTCGGTAACATGGTTTTCCACTCCCCATAACATCGGGCTGATAAAACCTTCGGGTGGTGCCGGCGTATAAGCAGAACTTATCTTTAAAATCTGCGCAACAAGGGTTGGGTCACCGGGTATCCAGTTTCCCATTACTATGCTTCCGCCAGGGCGGGTAACCCTAACCATTTCTTTTGCCACATCAAAAGGTTTAGGTGCGAACATGGCTCCAAAGATGCTCACTACCAGGTCGAAACTATGGTCTTTCAATGCACTAAGATCAGTTGCATCACCTTCCTGGAAAGTGCAATTTGTAAGGCCTTCTTCCTTTGCCCTTGCATTACCGGCTTCTACAAGATTTGCAGCAATATCAACCCCTGTTACTTTCGCTCCAAGTTTTGCAGCAGGTATAGCCGTTGTACCATCGCCACAACCAAGGTCAAGTACATCAAGATCTTTCTTGATGCCTATTTTGGCCACGAGTGCCGCACCACTCTCCCGCATATTTTGAGCTATCCGCGTGAAGTCACCCTTTTCCCATAATGCTTTGTTTGGATTCATTGTTGTTTCGTTTAGAGTTCAAATATCAACCAATTTTTTAATTTTTAAATACCCTATTATGGCCATGCATTATCGGCATCGTATCCACAAAAAGTTACTATTGAAAAAACTTAATAAACTTTAATCATTGCTGAATTATACCTGCATAAAAAACGGAACCACCCTTTACGATAGTTCCGTTTCCATTTCTATATATAAAGCCTGTGCATTAATGCTGCTTATTCCCCGGCGATCCCGGTTGTCCACCGGCAGGGTTTACTTTATTGCCGCCGCTTTCAATGGATTTAATGGCTTCGAGGTTTTGACGGGCCAGCACAAAATTACTGTCCAGCGCTACTGCTTTTTCGAAATACACTTTGGCTTCTGCTTTCTTATCGAGGTCGTACAGCGCCAGTGCATGGATGTTGAAAATGCCGGCCTGTAAATACGTACGGCCCACCTGTTCGCCTACATTATAAGTCATGGTGTATTCGGGTTTGTATTGCAGCCTTTCGGCGCTGTTGGCCGTAACCAGGCATTCTGCCAGGCGCTTGATGCTGTATTGCAGTTCCATCAGCTTATAAGCGTGGTACGGACTTTGCGTCCTGCTGTACAGTTTTTCAAAAACCTCGATGGCTTCCTTGGGCTGCTGCATTTTATCCAGGCAAATGCCTTTCATTTCCAGCAAAACATTGTTGGCCGGGTTTGTCTTCAGTCTTTTATCCGCCCAGTAATAACATTGTGCGAAAGAACCCTGCTGCATGTACAGCATGGCCAGCGTATCGGCGTAAGGATTGTTGGAGCCCTGTTCGGTAATGTAATAATTCAACGCGAGTATGCCGGAATTGACATCACCGCTTTCCGCAGCCGTATAAAAAACCTTTAAATGTGGATTCGATTTTGTTGCGACCGGCGCCGGTTTTTGGGCAAGTGCGCTACACGCGATCAAAAGGGCAACGGGCAGGAAAGTTAGTTTTTTCATTATCCTATTTTGAGCAGCCAAATTAATAAAAAAACCCGGGAAAGTGCGCCCGGGTTGATTTTATAATAAAGAAGGTTACCCTTCCCATATTTCGTCTTTACCTTCCAGCCAGTCTTTCACCAGTTGCGTGGTAACGGATTTCGGTCTTTCCAGCGGGAAGCCCAGGGCCCTGTCCCAGCAAAGGCTCGACAACACACCGAGTGACCTCGACACGGCAAACAACACGGTATAAAATTCATATTCCACCATACCGTAATGCACCAGCAAGGCACCGCTGTGCGCATCTACGTTCGGCCATGGGTTCTTGATCTTGGCGATGGATTGCAGGATCGGCGGCACGGCTTCGTAAACATTCCAAATCGTTTGTACCAGCGGATCATCCGGCATGTGCTTCTTACCGAATTCCATTTGCGCGGTAAAGCGCGGGTCGGTTTTGCGCAATACGGCGTGGCCATAACCCGGCACCACTTTGCCTTCACTCAGTGTTTTCTTTACGTATTCGCTGATCTGTTCCAATGTAGGGGTGTCGCTGCCGATCTGTTCCCGCAGTTCAAATATCCATTTGATCACTTCCTGGTTGGCCAGCCCGTGCAGCGGACCCGCGAGGCCGTTCATGCCGGCGGCAAAACTCAGGTAAGGATCGCTCAAAGCAGAACCCACAAGGTGCGTGGTATGTGCCGATACGTTACCACCTTCATGGTCGGCATGTATCGTCATGTACAAACGCATCAGTTCCATAAAGCCTTCGTCTTCGTAGCCCATCATGTGCGCGAAGTTGCCGGCCCAATCGAGCAAACCATTCGGCTGTATGTGTTCACCGTTCTTATACTTACGGCGATAGATATACGCTGCGATCCGGGGCAGGCGCGCGATCAGGTCCATGCTGTCGTCGAACACCGCATCCCAGTAATCTTTTTTGCTCATGCCTTTTGCATAACGTTTGGCAAACTGGCTTTCCGTTTGCAAGGCCATCACGGCCACCACGAATTGCGTCATCGGGTGCGTGGATACCGGTAATGCTTCGATCGTGGCAAATACATGATTCGGTACATGGCTGCGGCGTTGCCATACGCTGGTTAAATGCTGCACGTCTTCTTCCGTGGGTAAATCGCCTACCAGCATCAGGTAAAAAAGTCCTTCCGGCAAAGGCTCGGAACCGTTGGGCGCCTTCGCCAGTTTTTGTTGTAATTCCGGGATGGTATAGCCGCGAAAACGAATGCCTTCCTGCGCATCCAGCAGCGATGTTTCGGTTACAAGCCCTGTCATACCACGCATACCCTGGTATACCTGGCTTAAAGTAACTTCCCCGATCTTTTTATTACCGTGTTCTTTCAGCAGGTCTTTTATTTCGGCTGCTGTAACGTCTGCCTTGGCTTTAAATCTTTCTTTTACGATACCCATATCCCTTGTTTTTTATGAAATGTGATCTTTATATTTTCAATATTATTTGAAAAAGTTGAAATTTTTAATTTCGACGCCTAAATTTACAACGCATCGTTTTGTTAAACAAAACTTTTAAAAGAAAGTTGACAGAATTTTAAAGATGGCAACCGTTATTTGGGCGCCTTGCGGTATAAATAAAAGGCCAGGATGGCGAATAGAAAATTGGGTGTCCAGGCGGCCAGGAAAGGCGTAAGATTGCCCTTTGTGGCAAACACAATGGTAAAACGGCTGCACAAAATATAGGTAACGCTGATGAGTACGCCGGCCGCCAGGTGTATGCCGCTGCCACCGCGGATCTTGCGCGAAGCGAGTACCGCACCGATGAGCGTGAGGATGAGCACCGAGGCAGGGATGGCATCGCGGTTGTACCGCTCTACCAGCAAGGTATTCAGCATCTCGGATCCCCGCAACCGTTCGAGTTCGATGAATTCGTTGAGTTCCGGTGTGGGCAACTGGTCTTTTAAATATTCGTCTTTCCGCAAATCGCGCGGCTTGAAATTATATTGCACCAGCAACTCTTTGGAACGCACTATGTTCTCCGACAGGCTATCCAGCTTTCTTTCCGTTACATTCGACAAACGCCATTTCAGTTTCGACGTATCCCAGCTAAAACTTTCGGCCCGCATGCTGGAAACCATTTTCCCGCTTTTGAATTTTTGAACAGAGAAGCCGTTGCCGAGTTTACTCACCGTATCATAACCGCGGATATTGGCCCAGGTGTTGGGATCGATCTTGAAGTAAAGCCGTTGCTTGTAGGTACTGGTAGAATTGGGATCCGCCGCATTGGGTGCATGGATGTATTTGATGTCGAACTCGGCCCATATCCGGTTGGCCTTGGGCACCACGTATTGGTACCCGAACCAAAGCAGCACCGATAAGATCAATCCGCCGATCATGAACGGCTGCAGGAACCGGCGATAACTTACGCCGCTGCTGAGGATGGCGATCACTTCGGAACGCGTGGCCATCTTGGAAGTAAAAAAGATCACCGATATAAAAACGAAGAGCGGGAACAGCATCGCATCGATACGAGGGATGAACCCAAAATAATATTCGGTAACGATCCTCGAAGCGGGCAGTTTTGATTTTACGAAGTCATCCGTTTTTTCGCTGATGTCTACCACCACTACGATGGCCGTGAACAGGATCAGGCAAAAGAAAAAAGTAGAGAGGTACTTGAATAATATGTAGCGGTCTATTTTTTTAAACATAACGAATGGCCTGGATTCCGGTTCGTGAGGCACGAACCGGGGCGGTGCAAAAGTAGCTGAATTCCGGTTGATTGGGCTTTGGAAAGGTAAAGGATTTGATAAAATTGGGTTAGGGGGGGGTAGGGTTTAGAGGGTTAGGAGCTTAGAGGGTTAGAGGGTTTAGGGGTTTAGGGAGTTTAGTTTGGAAACCGCTGATACTAACTCCCCTCTCTTCGGGAGAGGGTTGGGAGTGAGGCGTAGAACAAAGCCTGCGAAAAAAGAAATCACTATCAACCGGAGGAAATATTAAATCTTACTTCCTCAATATTACATAGCGCTTGCCTTTGCAATCGCATTCGCTGCTATCCACCCCGTTGTCCAGGCATTTTGAAAATTAAAGCCGCCGGTAACACCATCCACGTTGAGGATCTCGCCGGCGAAATAGAGGCCGGGTTGTAGTTTGCTTTGCATGGTATGATGATCGATCTCCGATAGCTGTATGCCGCCGGCAGTAACAAACTCTTCCTTAAAAGTAGTTTTACCTTTTACGGAAAATTCGTGTACGCATAAATTTTTGATGAGTTTGTTTTGTGCCGTCGCATCCAGGTGCGCCCAACGCAATTCTTTACCGATGCCGGACAATTCCAGCAGGTATTCCCACAAACGGTTGGGCAGTTCAAAAGGATTGCGGTTGATCATCTTTTGCGTGGCCAGGTCGAAGCGGATCATTTGCAGGGCTTCCCGCAGGCTTTGTTCGTGATATGGGGGCACCCAGTTCACAACGGCAGTAAAGTTGTAAGCACATTGCTCCAGTTCCCTGGCACCCCAGGCTGATAATTTCAATACGGCCGGGCCGCTCATGCCCCAGTGCGTGATGAGCAGCGGTCCATCGGAAACGAGTTTCGTACCAGCAATTTTCACCTGCACATTTTCAGCCACCACGCCCATTAATGAAGTGATGTTGTTGCCGGGCATGTTGAAGGTAAACAAAGAAGGTACGGGCTTTTCAATGCTGTGACCGAGTTGCAGCAACCATTCGTATTGCGTGGATTGCGGGTAGCCGCCACAGGCAATGCAAATGTTATCGGCAATCAACAAGCGTTCATCCCCCAGGTTAATTTCAAATTGTTCTTCCTTGCGCCGGATGCTTTTCACGCCGGCGTTCATCATCACCTCTACGCCGTATTT
>Ga0247806_10000901_pt1 | contig 15778 bp, 15 predicted proteins | sample UWRJL059202B1_FD_179935 | JGI IMG/M metagenome (GOLD analysis project Ga0247806, IMG submission 179935) | Plant litter microbial communities from Arlington Agricultural Research Station in Wisconsin, United States - UWRJ-L059-202B-1 | ecosystem: Environmental > Terrestrial > Plant litter >... | reverse complement strand
GTGGTCGACCAGCTCAACAAACTCGTGGGCGTACTTTCGCTGAAGCGACTGTTGTTTGCCAGCCCGAAAACGAAAATCAGCGACCTTTACCAGGACAAGAACACGATTTCTGTCAAAACGACGGACAGCAAGGAATTGGTGGCGAAGGTCATGGAAAAATATGACCTCGTATCGATCCCGGTTGTCGATTTCCAGAACAAGCTTGTGGGCAGGATTACGATCGACGACGTCGTGGACCTGATCAAGGAGGAAGCCGACAAGGATTTCCAGCTTGCTTCCGGTATCTCCGAAAAGATCGAGTCCAACGCAAGTGTCTGGCGGACATCCCGTGCGCGTTTGCCCTGGCTGCTGATCGGCATGCTGGGCGGTACTTTGAGCGCGCAGGTCATTTCATCGAATGAAGGCAGCATCAGCAAGATCCCGGCCCTGGCATTTTTCATTCCGCTGATTACGGCGATGGGTGGAAATGTAGGCGTGCAATCCTCTGCGATCGTCGTGCAATCACTGGCAAAAGGAAATCAATTTGACAGCATTGCGTCCAAATTGCTGAAGGAATTGCTCGTTGGTCTGCTGAACGGCATGATCTGTTCCACAATCATCTTTGGCATCGCGACCTTTTTCGAGAATCCCGTGCTGGGGCTTACTGTGAGCGTTTCACTGCTGATCGTGATCATCTTTGCGGCCGTCATGGGGACGCTGATTCCTTTGATCCTCAATAAATACCGCATCGATCCTGCACTCGCGACAGGCCCCTTCATCACAACGATGAACGACGTCTTGGGACTGTTCATTTACTTCACGGTCGGCATGATCCTGTATGGTTTGTAGTTAAAAATCGCGCCATGAAAATCGTTTTTTTAGACACCGTTCACCCTGTCCTCGCAGAAAGACTGACTGCCGCCGGTATGCAGTGCATTGATGCGACACAGTGCTCGCTGGCAGATTGTCGTCAGTTGGTAGCAGATGCAGACGGACTCGTGATCCGCTCCCGTTTCCCGATGGATGCTGCGTTCCTGGATTTTGCACCGCAATTGAAATTCATTGCGCGATCCGGTGCAGGGATGGAAAATATCGACGAATCCTATTGTAATTTGCGAAAAATCGCACTTTTTAACGCGCCGGAAGGCAATCGCAATGCGGTCGGGGAACATGCGCTGGGAATGTTGTTGTCGCTGCTGAACAAGCTGCACACAGCAGACCGGGAAGTACGTGCCGGTCAGTGGGACCGTGAAGGCAACCGCGGATTGGAGCTCGACGGCAAAACAGTCGGCATCATCGGCTACGGAAACAATGGCGAAGCATTTGCGAAAAAACTACGCGGTTTCGAGCTCGAAGTACTCGTCTACGACAAATACAAAACCGGCTTCTCCGGCGGACAAATACAGGAAGTCAGTCTCGAAACCTTGTACGACCGCGCAGACGTCATCAGCTTTCACATTCCCCAGAACGAAGAGACCCGCTATTGGGCGAGCGATGCATTTTTCCAGGCTGTGCGCAAGCCCTTTTTCCTGCTCAACCTGTCGCGCGGAAAGATCGTGGAAACCGCAGCCCTGTTGAAAGCAATGGACAGTGGAAAAGTGTTGGGCGCCGGGCTTGATGTCCTCGAATTCGAGAAGGCCAGTTTCGAGAATTTCTTCGAAGGCGATATGCCTGCCGATTTCCGGGCGCTGCTCGCGAGTCAGAAAGTTATCCTGACCCCGCATGTGGGCGGCTGGACGCACGAAAGCTACTTCAAGCTCAGCGATGTCCTCGCGGATAAGATCCTGGCAGAATACCGCTGAAACACGTCCGGAATCCATTGGTCGATCATTCCATCCGGTCAGTCCCATCGCCACCGACCCCAGTCGACTGTTTACCCTTATAAATCCACCGTTCACCGGCATTCTTTCTTCTTAAGAACAATTCTAAATTAGCGCCGGAATGCAGCGTTCCGGCACACGTATTTCTACTGTATTTGCCTGTCCGTAAAGGGTTAAAGCCTCCTGGAACGATCTTGTTAAGGGAAGTTAATTTTTTTCCTATTGGTGAATAAATTTATAAGCGTTAATTTTACACCTCAATTTTTATTAAACAGATTATGTCGACTCCTCAGGATTTTATCCCCATCTTACTCCAGGCCGTTGTAGCTCTGGGATTCGTAGTGCTCGTGCTGGTTGGAACACATATATTGGGACCGAAGCTCAGCTCGAAGAAAAAAGACTCGAGCTTCGAATGCGGTATCGAATCTGAAGGAAACGCCCGTTTCCCGATCTCGATCCGCTACTTCATGACAGCGATCCTGTTTGTATTGTTCGACGTCGAAGTCATTTTCTTCTATCCATACGCCGTGAATTTCAAAGCTTTGGAGCTCGAAGGACTTTTAGCTGTCGTTTTATTTGTAGCTTTCTTCCTGATTGGCTTTTTCTACGTACTTAAAAAAGGAGCATTAGAATGGGAAAAATAGATATCAAAGACGTTCCTACGATTAACGGGGAAGGTTTTCAGTTGACCGTGCTGGACAAGGTCATTGCTGCGGCCCGCGCGAATTCCGTGTGGCCTTTGCCGTTTGCGACTTCCTGCTGCGGCATCGAGTTCATGGCGACAATGGGTACCAACTACGATGTTGCCCGTTTCGGGATGGAGCGTATGTCCTTCTCTCCACGCCAGGCAGATTTGCTGATCGTGGCAGGGACCATTTCCAAAAAACTCGCACCCATCCTGAAGCAGGTGTACGAACAGATGGCAGAGCCGAAGTGGGTTTTGTCTGTTGGTGCGTGTGCATCCAGCGGTGGGATTTTTGATACCTACAGTGTTTTGCAGGGCATCGACCGCGTGATCCCGGTGGACGTTTACGTTCCGGGTTGCCCGCCAAGACCGGAGCAGATCATCGACGGGATCATGAACATCCACAAACTCGTGAAAAACGAATCCCTGCGCCGCAGAAATTCAGACGAGTACAAGGACATGCTGAAAAACAACTTCAATATTGAGTCGGATGGAAAATAATTTTGCACACGAGACCATTGTACAGCGACTGACTGCTGAATTCGGCCCGTCCGTCCTGTCTTTCGAGGAACCTTACGGTTTACTGACCATCACCGTCAACCCGGTAGCCGTGCATGCGATCGTGGCCTGGCTAAAAAACGATGCGACTTTACAGGTTTCCTTCCTCACAAACCTGGGGGCGGTACATTATCCGGACCGCAAAGGAGAAGAGCTTGCATTGGTGTATCACCTGCACAGCCTGGTCAATAACCTGCGCGTCCGTCTGAAGGCTTATGTGCCGATTGACAGGCCGGAGATTGAGACCATTACGGATATGTATGCAGGCGCCAACTGGATGGAAAGAGAAACCTACGATTTTTTCGGTGTGATCTTCAAAGGCCACCCGAACCTCGTGCGTATCCTCAATGAAGACACGATGAACTATTTCCCGATGCGCAAAGAGTATCACCTCGAAGACGCGACAAGGGAAGACAAGGACGATAGATTTTTTGGTAGATAAGCAATTTTGGTTGTATGCAAGATAACGATATGCAGGAAGGACAAATACCGGAGTTTTCGAAAGAAACGATAGACGGTAACATTGCGACGCTCAACTTAGGGCCTACGCACCCTGCAACCCATGGAATTTTCCAGAATATATTACAGGTCGACGGGGAACGCATCCTCTCGTCCGAACAAACGGTGGGCTACATCCACCGCGCTTTTGAAAAGCTGGCCGAAAGAAGGCCATACAATCAGATCGCGCCGATCACCGACCGTCTGAATTACTGCTCGTCCCCGATCAACAACATGGGATGGCACATGACAGTCGAAAAACTGATTGGCTGCGAAGTTCCGAAAAGGGTCGATTACATGCGTGTGATCATCATGGAGCTTGCGCGGATCGCAGATCACCTGATCTGTAACTCCGTGATCGGGATGGATACAGGCGCCCTGACAGGTTTTACCTACGTATTCCAGGAGCGTGAGAAAATCTACGAATTGTACGAAGAAGTCTGCGGCGCACGCTTAACAACAAATGTTGGCCGCATCGGTGGTTTCGAGCGCGACTTCTCCCCGGCATTCCACGAGAAGCTGAAAAACTTCCTGAAGACTTTCCCGAAAGCATTCAACGAATTCAACAGCCTGCTGGCGCGCAACAGGATCTTCATGGACCGTACGATCGGTGCAGGACCTATTTCCGCAGAGCGGGCGCTGAACTATTCCTTCACCGGACCTAACCTGCGTGCTGCGGGCGTGGATTATGACGTGCGTGTCATGAACCCGTATTCCTCTTACCAGGATTTCGATTTCATGGTGCCGGTTGGTTCGCAGGGAGATACCTATGACCGTTTCATGGTTAGACAGGAAGAAATCCGCCAGAGCCTGAAGATCATTCAGCAGGCGTACGACAACCTGCCGGAAGGAAATTATTTTGCAGACATTCCTGAGTTTTACCTGCCTCCGAAAGAAGCGGTGTACAACAACATGGAAGCTTTGATCTACCACTTTAAAATCGTCATGGGCGAAACGCCGGTTCCGGCCGGAGAAGTATACCACAGCGTGGAAGGAGGAAACGGCGAATTGGGTTATTACCTGATCTCGGACGGTGGAAGAACCCCTTACCGCCTGCAGTTCCGCCGCCCTTGTTTTATTTATTACCAGGCTTATCCTGAAATGATTACCGGTCAGACCATCAGTGATGCCGTACTGACCTTGAGTAGTTTGAATGTGATCGCCGGAGAATTGGACGCGTAATGAAGACAGAAATTATAAACCAGGAGAAACCTGTGTTCAGCCCTGAAAAGCTGGCCGAAGTACAGGCTTTAATGAACCAGTATCCGGAAGGAAAGCACAAAAGCGCGCTGATCCGCATCCTGCACATTGCAGAAGCCGAATTCGGTGGCTGGCTGAGCCCGCAAACGATGGATTATGTCGCTGAACTGCTGAATATCCAGCCGATCGAAGTCTACGAAGTAGCTACGTTCTACACGATGTTCAACATCCAGCCGGTCGGAAAATTCGTTTTCGAGGTTTGCCGTACAGGACCTTGCATGTTGGTAGGCAGTGACCAGATCATTGACTACATCGGCGAAAAGCTCAACATCCAGGTAGGTGAAACGACAGCGGATGGCATGTTCACGCTCAAGACAGCAGAATGTCTCGGTGCCTGCGGGTACGGACCGATGTTGCAGTGCGGTAAGCAATACCACGAGCACCTGACGAAAGAAAAAGTAGACGCATTGATCGCTTCCTGCCGCGCAGGAGAAGCATCTCCAAATACGCAGAACTAATGGGTAGAAAATTACTGCTTGAACATGCCAACGTACCCGGCATAGAAACGCACGAGGTTTACCGCAAAATGGGCGGCTACCGCTCCGTGGAAAAAGCACTGAAAACGATGTCGCCTGACGACGTCGTGGCGGAAGTCCAGAAATCAGGGTTGAGAGGCCGTGGTGGAGCCGGATTCCCGACAGGTATGAAATGGTCGTTCCTGGCCAAGCCGGATGGTGTTCCAAGGTACCTGCTCTGCAATGCAGATGAAAGCGAGCCTGGAACATTCAAGGACCGCTACCTGATGGAAAAGATCCCGCATTTGCTGATCGAAGGAATGATCGTTTCCAGCTACGCGCTGGGGGCTAACCAATCCTACATCTACATCCGCGGTGAATATATGTGGATCCTCGAGATCCTCGAGAAAGCCATTGCCGAAGCATACGCGAACGGCTGGCTGGGTAAAAATATTTTAGGTTCGGGTTATGACCTCGACCTGCGTGTAGCGCCCGGAGGCGGAGCTTACATCTGCGGGGAGGAAACAGCCCTGATCGAATCCCTGGAAGGAAAACGCGGAAACCCGCGCATCAAGCCACCATTCCCGGCCGTGAAAGGTCTGTGGGGCTGTCCAACCGTGGTCAACAACGTAGAGAGCTTGGCAGCTGTCGTGCCGATCATCAACGACGGCGCAGAAGAATATGCGAAGATCGGTGTTGGGAAAAGTACAGGTACGAAACTGATTTCTGCCTGCGGTAACCTCGTGAAACCAGGTGTATACGAGATCGAACTCGGCATGTCCGTAGAAGAATTCATCTACAGCGACGAATGGTGCGGAGGCATCGCCAACGGCAAAAAGCTGAAAGCATGCGTACCGGGAGGTTCTTCCGTTCCGATTCTGCCGGCACACCTCGTTACGAGAACTGCTACCGGTGAAGAACGCATGATGAGCTATGAAGGACTCGCTGAAGGCGGTTTCGCAACAGGTTCCATGCTCGGCTCAGGTGGTTTTATTGTTTTTGACGAAGACCAGTGCATCGTGCGCAATACCTGGAACTTTGCACGCTTCTACGCCCATGAATCCTGCGGTCAGTGTTCGCCTTGCCGCGAAGGAACAGGCTGGATGGAGCGCGTACTGCACCGCATCGAGAACGGAAAAGGAAATATGCGCGATATCGACCTGCTGGCCGATATCAACAAGAAGATCGAAGGAAACACGATCTGTCCGCTCGGTGATGCCGCTGCGTGGCCGGTTGCCGCTGCGATCCGTCATTTCCGCGAGGAATTCGAATGGCACATCACCAATCCGCAGGAAGCCGTAACGCGCAACTACGGATTGCTCAAAGAAACAGCACTGTAAGCCTGGTCCACGGATCAGTCCAACGATAAAAAGTACAATTTTATGATCAAAGTAACCATTGATGATATCGAAGTTGAAGTAGAAGAGGGAACAACCGTCCTCAATGCTGCCCGCAAGATCGGCGGCGAGGTCGTTCCTCCTGCGATGTGTTATTACAGTAAGCTCGAAGGCAGCGGCGGTAAATGCCGTACCTGTCTCGTAGAGGTTGCCGCAGGTTCTGCGAAAGACCCGCGTCCGATGCCGAAGCTTGTTGCTTCCTGTTCCACGCCTGTACAGGATGGAATGGTTATCAAGAACAAAACCAGCGAAAAAGTATACGAGAACCGTGGGGCGGTCACAGAATTCCTGCTGATCAACCACCCGCTCGATTGCCCGATCTGCGACCAGGCCGGCGAATGCCACCTGCAGGACCTCGGTTTTGAGCACGGGGGCGCCGGAACACGCTACGAAGAGGAAAGACGTACGTTCGAGCCGATCGACATCGGTGACAAGATCAAGCTGCACATGAACCGTTGCATCCTTTGCTACCGTTGTGTGCAGGTGGCCAACCAGCTGACCGACGGCAGATCGCACGGTGTGATGCACCGCGGTGAGCACGCTGAGATCAGCACGTACATTTCGCATGCGATCGACAATGATTTCTCCGGAAACATGATCGACGTTTGCCCGGTAGGCGCTTTGACAGACAAAACTTTCCGTTTCAAGAGCCGCGTCTGGTTCCTGAAGCCGATGGACGCTTCCTGCGAATGCACGAAATGTTCCGGAAAAGCAGTCGTATGGATGTTCGGAAACGAGATCATGCGCGTTACTGCCCGCAAAGATACGTATGGGGAAGTCGAAGACCAGGACGGGAAACCGGGATGGATCTGCAACGAATGCCGATTCGAGAAAAAAGACATCGCACAATGGAATATCGCGGGACCAAGGACGATCAACCGTCACTCCGTGATCTCCCAGGGACATTATAAAACCGCCAGTCCACGTGGCACATCTATCAAAAATATCGCAGCATGGAAACAGGATTAATCATTGAGAAATTAGTTGTCATCCTGCTCCTGTTCGGGATCACACTGCTGATCGCAACTTACCTGACGTATTTCGAAAGGAAAGTCGCTGCCTGGATCCAGGACCGCATCGGGCCGGACCGCGCAGGACCTTACGGTTTGTTGCAGCCTTTGGCAGATGCCGGAAAAATGTTCTTCAAGGAAGACTTCATCCCGGCTACGGCCAATAAATGGATCTTCATCATGGGGCCTGGTATCGCAATGTTCACGGCCTGTATGACCGGAGCAGTGATTCCATGGGGACCGGATGTAGAAGCTTTCGGAAGAACCGTTTCCCTGCAGGTAGCCGATGTGAATATCGGGATCCTGTTCATCATGGGATTCACGTCTATCGGCGTTTACGGAATCATGCTCGGAGGTTGGGCATCCAATAACAAATTCTCGCTCTACGGTGCGATCCGTGCATCTTCGCAAATGATCTCCTACGAATTGGCGATGGGTATTTCCATCATCACGATCGTGTTAATGTCCGGCAGTTTGAGCGTCCGTGATATCGTACAGGATCAGCAGGGAAGCTTCGGGATGAACTGGAACATTTTCTATCAGCCGCTGTGCTTTATCATCTTTTTTGTAACTGCTTTGGCGGAATGTAACCGCGCACCTTTCGATTTACCGGAATGTGAAACGGAGCTCGTAGGTGGTTACCACACGGAATACGGTTCCATGAAGCTCGGCTTGTTCCTCTTCGCAGAGTACATCAATATGTTTATCTCTTCGGCAGTGATTGCGGCGATCTTCTTCGGCGGCTACAACTTCCCGGGTATGAACTACCTGAGCGGCGTTACGCTCGCAGTTGTTGGTACAGCGGTCTTCTTCCTGAAAACGTTCTTTTTCATCTTCGTATTCATGTGGGTACGCTGGACTTTACCACGTTTCAGGTTCGATCAGCTGATGCACCTCGGATGGAAAAAACTCATTCCTTTGTCTTTGATCAACCTGTTGATCACAGCCATTGTTATTGCCTTCCGCGAAGGTTGGTTTACCAAATAATACAGACGAATAACTCAAATTTGAGCTATGCAATTAACAAATCGCAGTAAGTTAGTTTCGGACAAAAAAATGACGTGGGCAGAGCAAATCTATTTGCCTGCGGTCCTGAACGGCATGTTTATTACGCTGAAACACGTGTTTCGGAAAAACAATACCCTGAAATACCCGGAAGAGCAACGCGTATTTGCACCGGTTTACCGCGGCATGCACGTGCTGAAGCGCGACGAGCAGGGCAGGGAAAATTGCACGGCCTGCGGACTTTGTGCCGTAGCCTGTCCGGCAGAAGCCATCACGATGGTTGCTGCGGAACGCAAAAAAGGCGAAGAGCATTTGTACCGCGAAGAGAAATATGCGGCTACGTATGAGATCAACATGCTGCGCTGCATCTTCTGCGGACTGTGTGAAGAAGCCTGTCCGAAAGAAGCGATCTTCCTTACAGATACAATCGTACCGACGGAATTTGAGCGGGATGAATTTATTTATGGTAAAAGCCGTTTGGTGGAATCCCTGGAATATCCGGTGGACATCACAAAAAGACAGCATACCGGTAAACGTACACAAAAATGAGTTTAGAAATTATTGCCATTATTCTGGGCGGACTGACCATCGGGTCGGCGCTGCTCGTGATCCTGAGTAAAAGTCCTGTGAACAGTGTTTTGTTCCTCATTTTGACTTTTGTTATGATCTCATCCAACTACGTTTTGATGAATGCACAATTCCTGGCCATCGTCAACATCATTGTCTATGCCGGTGCGATCATGGTTTTGTTCCTGTTCGTATTGATGCTTTTGAATCTCAACAAAGAGAACGAGCCGAAAAGCTCCCTGCTGATGAAATTCGCGGCGGTACTTGCCGGCGGCAGTCTGCTGATCGTGTTCGTCGCTGCATTGCGCGACAGTGTTGGTGGCAAGCTCGTTGAAACCGTTCAGACGGTCAGCACAAACGACCAGGGCATGGTGGAAAACCTCGGGCACCTGTTGTTCACGAAATATGTACTTCCTTTTGAAGTTTCGTCCGTGCTGTTTATTTCAGCGATGGTGGGCGCAATCCTGCTGGCGAAACGCGAAAAACAAATTATCGATTAATCATGATATTAGCAACCATCTTTGAATCAGGCGTGAAGATCGAATTGTATTTGATCCTGTCAACCGTGCTGTTTATCATCGGCGTACTCGGGGTTTTGCTCCGCAGAAATGCCATCATCCTGTTAATGTGCATCGAATTGATGCTGAATGCGGTCAACCTGCTGCTTGTCGCGTTTTCCACGTATTTCGGCAAGGCTGACGGACAATTGTTCGTGTTCTTTATCATGGTCGTGGCCGCTGCGGAAGCAACTGTCGGTCTGTCGATCCTCGTATTGATCTACCGCAACACGCGCTCTGTCGATGTTGGTATTTTTAACAAATTAAAAGGATAAGGAAATGACCATTGAACAACTGATTATTGCCATTCTGTTATTGCCTTTGTTGGGGGGCTTTATCAACGGAACGCTCGGTAAGAAATTACCTAAGGTCGTCGTGGGATCTATTGCAACGGTAGCGATGTTTGCTGCTTTTGCACTCGCGCTGACTGTTTTCTCGCAATTGCACGAACAAAAAATCGTCAACCTGTTTGCCATCCTTTCACTCGAGGGGATTTCATTGAACGCAAGCCTGCTGGTTGATCACTTATCGATCTGGATGACCCTGATCGTAACCGGTGTCGGCTCGCTGATCCACCTGTTCTCGATGGGCTACATGAAACACGACAAAGGCTATTACAAGTTCTTTACCTATTTAAACCTCTTCATCTTCGCGATGTTGATCCTCGTGCTCGGAAGCAACTACTTCATGTTGTTCTTCGGCTGGGAAGGTGTAGGGATCTGCTCTTACCTGCTGATCGGTTTCCATTACAGCGATGCTGAAAAAGGCTTGCTGAACGGACTCGCGGCACGCAAGGCTTTCATCATGAACCGCATCGGGGATTTGGGACTGCTGATCGGCCTGTTCCTGATCCTGCAGCAATTCGGCACGCTGGAATACAACCAGCTGGCAGACATGGTACTGCTCGACAAAGTGCCGGTTTCTACCTGGATGATCTTTGGTATTACAGTTTGTCTTTTCATCGGTGCAACCGGAAAAAGTGCGCAAATCCCTTTGTTTACGTGGTTGCCGGATGCGATGGCGGGACCAACACCGGTTTCTGCACTGATCCACGCGGCAACGATGGTAACTGCAGGTATTTTCCTCGTTGTGCGTTCGAACTACCTCTTTGAGATGTCGCCTGGCACGCAGGACATCATGCTCTATATTGGTCTCGCGACTTCTTTGCTCGCTGCTTTCATGGCGATGCGTCAGAACGACATCAAAAAAGTATTGGCTTACTCCACCGTTTCCCAGCTGGGATTGTTGTTCGTATCGCTCGGTATGGGCGCTTACACGGCGGCGATCTTCCACGTAACGACACACGCTTTCTTCAAAGCCTTGTTGTTCCTCGGTTCCGGTAGTGTGATCCACGCTTTGTCCGACGAGCAGGACATCCGTCTGATGGGCGGCCTGCGCAAAAAGATCCCGGTAACGCACATCACGTTCCTGATCGGTACGCTGGCGATCTCCGGTTTCCCCTTGTTGTCCGGTTTCTACTCCAAAGACGAAATCGTCGTGCATGCCTTCGCAGAGAATAAATTATTGTACGTTCTGCTGATGATCAGCATTGCGATGACAGCGATCTACATGTTCCGTTTGTACTTCCTCGTGTTCTTCGGTGCTTTCCGCGGATCCAAAGAAGTCGAAAGCCACATTCACGAAGCGCCGGCGAATATGTCGTTGCCTTTGGTGATCCTCGCGATCCTGTCGGTTTTCGGTGGTATTTTGAACCTGCCGGGCATCTGGCTAAAAAGCGGTACGCACTGGTTGTCGCACTACCTGGAGCACGGCGTGCGCGGTTTGTCCAACGTTGAAGCGGTACATACATCCAGCGGTGTTTCCCTGATGCTGATGGTGGTTGCTGTAACGATGACCCTGGTGATCCTGGCCGTGACTTATATCCTGTACGTACGCAAATCCGGCTTGCCGAAAGCAGACCAGGACCTGAAAGGCTGGGAATTGTGGTCGGCGAAAAAGCTTTATTTCGATGAGATCTACAATTTCCTGTTCGTGAAACCGATTGAGTGGCTTTCTGTACAGGGACACCGTGTGATCGAGCTCATCGTATTGAATGGTGCTGTAACCGGCACTGCGAAATGGATCGGAAAATCCGGCGAACTGGTTAAAAAATGGCAGACGGGTCAAACTGCAAGCTATCTGTTGTGGATGGTTTTTGGGATCGTCGGTCTGGTTGTTTACTATCTCATCAAATTTTAATACGTGGAACTTTTTATCATCCCCTTCTTATTTGCGCTGGCTGTCCTGGTGATGCCCCGCAACCTGGTGCGCTATTTTACACTCGCCGGCGGTTTAACGTCGCTGATTGTGGCCGCCTGCCACGTCGTACATTACGTTCCTTCGGCACATTACGTGTCCATCGTTCCGCAAATGTTTACAAGCTTTGGTCTGACCTACCAGATGGGTTACGACGGCATGAGCCTGTTCATGGTGCTGCTGACAAATGCGATTACGCTGATCATCCTGCTCAGCAACTTCAACCGTGATCTGTCTGCCAACCGCATGTTCTCTTCGCTCGTGCTGTTCATGCAGGTAGGTTTGCTCGGTGTTTTCCTCGCGATGGATGGACTGATGTTCTACATTTTCTGGGAGATCACGCTGATCCCGGTTTTCCTGATCGCTTTGTGGTACGGTGCCCCGGGTAGAAAAGAAGCACTTGTAAAATTCTTCATCTACACCTTTGTAGGTTCCCTGGCGATGCTCTTTTCCCTGATGGCGATCAAGTACAATGCGAAAAGCTTTGCAATTGCTGACCTGATGGCCGTTGAGCTGACTGCGAAATCCGCATTCTGGATCATGGGTGGGTTTTTCCTCGCCTTTGCGATCAAGATCCCTTTGTTCCCTTTCCATACCTGGCAACCCAATACCTATACGGTTTCCCCGATGGCCGGAACGATGCTTTTATCTGCACTGATGCTGAAAATGGCCCTGTACGGAATGATCCGTTGGATGATCCCGTTGGCGCCTGAAGCGCTGCACTGCATGTTGTGGCCGGTTGTGATCCTCGGGATCATCGGTGTCGTGTATGCAGGGATCCTTGCCATCAAACAAAATGACATCAAACGCCTGTTCGCTTTTGCTTCCATCAGCCACGTCGGACTGATCGCAGCCGGAGCCATGCTCTTCAATACAGATGCTTTGTCGGCGGTATTCATCCAGATGGCCAACCACAGTTTGGTGGCGATCGGTTTGTTCCTCGCGGCAGATATCCTCGAACGCAACATGGGTACGCGCAACTTATCTGAGTTAGGCGGAATCGCACAGCTCGCACCGAAATTCGCTTTCTGGTTCGCCGCGATTGCTTTTGCTTCTGTCTCTGTACCATTTACAAGCGGTTTCATCGGAGAATTCCTGTTGCTGCGCGAATTGTACTCCTTCGACTGGATCGTTGGACTCATCGCAGGAACAACGCTCGTATTCGGCGCGGTGTATACCTTGCGTGCTTACCAGCTCAGCATGTTCGGCGCACCGAAAACAACAACTGTCTTCCCGGACCTCGCCTGGAACGAATGGCTGGTTTTCGCCCTGTTGATGGTGATGATCGTAATTTTGGGGATCTGTCCCCAGCTCGTAATTGATTTTGTCGGACCAAGCGTGAACAGGCTGATTGATGCAGTTCAGGCTTCAAATACTTTAGTTCCTTAACATGGATGCTCTTATCGTCATATTTATCAGCGGATTGATTTCCCTGTTCATCGCATTTGCTAAAAAGCCTGCGTTGGTCTTATTAACTGCCGTTACCGGCCTCGTCGTTGCCGGCGCTTTGCTCTGCGTTCAGTGGTGCACGCCTTACACGATCGTTTCCTATGAAGGACTGGCCTTTGACCGTTCCAACATCGGTTTCTGCCTGCTGGCGATCGGTTTTGCATTGCTGGTGATCGTTTCTGGTTACGCTTATTTCAAGGAAGAGCTGGAGCACACAGGCGATTACATCGCGTTGTTGCTGTTCTCGCTGACCGGCGCGATCTGCATGCTGACCTTTACCGACCTGTTCATGTTCTTCCTCGGCCTCGAGATCCTGTCCATTCCGATCTACGTGATGGCGGGAAGCAAGAAAAAAGACGTGCGCTCAAGCGAAGCAGCTTTGAAATACTTCTTCACCGGTGCTTTCGCGACAGGAATCCTGTTGTTCGGCATCGCGTGGTTGTACGGAGCTACCGGCTCGTTCAAGCTCGATGAGATCGCAGCAGTGATCCAGAACGAAGAAACACATTCGCCTTTGCTGTATGTCGGCGTACTGATGATCCTCAGCGCATTCCTATTCAAGGTCGGCGCAGCGCCGTTCCACTTCTGGAGTCCGGATGTGTATGACGGAAGCCCGACGATTGTTACCGGCTTCATGGCTGCCGTGGTCAAACTGGCTGCTTTTGGTGCTTTCCTGCATTTGTTCTCGACCTGCTTCACCGGCATCCACGAATTCTGGGCACCTGCGCTGATGGGCATGGCGATCCTGACGATGTTCGTCGGAAACCTTTCAGCCTTGCGCCAGACGCGCTTCAAGCGCCTGTTGGCTTACTCGAGCATCACGCACGTAGGTTATTCCCTGCTGACGATCCTCGTACAAAATGAATTCACCCAAAACAACCTGTTGGTGTACCTCTTTTCCTACGGTTTCTCGATCATCGCGCTGATTACCGTTGCACTGATCGTCAACGACCAGGAAGACCGTATGGAAGCCTTCAAAGGACTCGTTTACCGCAACCAGTTTGTTGGTTTCGCGGCGATCGTTGCTTTGTTGTCACTTGCGGGTGTACCGCCTTTGGTTGGTTTCTTTGGAAAATACCTTGTTTTCTCCAATGCGATCGGTCAGTACCCGGTATTGGTCGGCCTCGCGATCCTCAATTCAGGGATTGGTATTTTCTACTACCTGAAGCTGATCATCGTGATTGCGCAGAAACCGGAAGCAGGCGAGCCTGCATCGCGCATTGCTGTGCCGGCCTTGCAGTGGATCGTACTGGCGGTTTGTACCCTGGCCATCCTGTTGGGGGGTAATGTCGCGCTTTTGGCGTAAGACGCTGCCAAAATAGATATTTGTGCTACTTTTGCAGCACAAAGCTGGTTCCGTAGTTCAACGGATAGAATGAAAGTTTCCTAAACTTTAGATATGGGTTCGATTCCCGTCGGAATCACGAAAAAATGAAAAGCCACCTTACAAAGTGGCTTTTTCATTTTCTTCAATCATTTCAATCGTATCATCTTAACAACTATAACATGAAGCCTTTTTTATACCTAACCCTCTTCTTAACAGCCCCATTCACCGGGCTTTCTCAGCAGCAATTCACAGGTGAAATCCAATGGGGACAGCAAGTCAAGGATGCAGATTTTAAACCTGTTGAAACGTATGTGGTCGGCAATAGTTTCTACCAGGTAGTCCAACCGGGTAAAAAACCCATGCTCCAGAAATATGATGTACAATCTTTAGCGCTCCAGGAAGAAAAGGTGATAGATTTGATCTATAATGGAAAGACGTTCATTTTAGTGGGGCAGCTTGTTTTTGCTGATCAAATGATGTTCATCTCTTATTATTGGGATACAAAAACCAAGACAGTTACTTATCTGATGCATACGCTACAGGACGGGCATATCAGCAATCCGGTGAAGCTGACTCAGCTGCAAAGCTCAAGACTTCCTGATGGAAATATATGGACTCCAAAACAATATAGGCAAACAGGATATTTTGACTATTTCATTTCCAGTGATCGTCAATCTCTAATGATCCGTTTCAGAGATCAAATAGCCGGCAAAGCAAGTGATGCCGAAAAGCTGAAAACGATCTTGTTTGACAATCAGCTCCGGGAGGTCAGGCAGGGATTGATGGAAAAGCCTATTACGGACAAGTACGCCACTTTTAGGCTTTCGAATGAGGGTGAATTATATATCTTATTTTTACGGGATTTCTTTATTTACAATGGGAGTTCAATGGAAAAGCTAGATATTTCTTTTCCGGGTTATATGCTCTCCTGTTCATTTGATTTTTCATCCCAGGG
>Ga0247806_10000899_pt1 | contig 15780 bp, 13 predicted proteins | sample UWRJL059202B1_FD_179935 | JGI IMG/M metagenome (GOLD analysis project Ga0247806, IMG submission 179935) | Plant litter microbial communities from Arlington Agricultural Research Station in Wisconsin, United States - UWRJ-L059-202B-1 | ecosystem: Environmental > Terrestrial > Plant litter >... | reverse complement strand
AGTTTCCGGAAGCAATAAAGCTAAACTGGAAGTCTCGTCAATGCCAACCATTAATTTAAACGGAAGATTGCAGTTTTTGATTCAATATCCGCATGGTTGTGTGGAGCAGACAACTTCATCAGTATTCCCGCAATTATTCTTAAATGAAGTTGCAGATATTGATGCAACACGTCAGGAATTAATTCAAAAAAATGTTACTGCCGGAATTACCAGATTAGGAAGTTTTCAATTGCCAAATGGCGGACTTTCTTACTGGCAGGGGAATACGCTTGCCGATGATTGGGGAACTTCATACGCAGGACATTTTATGATTGAAGCAGAGAAAAAAGGCTATGTTTTACCAATTAATTTTAAATCGAAATGGCTTTCATACCAGCAAAAAGAAGCCAAACAATGGCGATTTGAACTTCGTTACGGAAATGATCTGGCACAAGCTTATCGTTTGTATACTTTGGCTTTGGCAGGTTCTGCAGATTTATCTTCGATGAACAGACTACGCGAAACAAAAGGAATTTCTAATGAAAGCAAATTACGACTGGCAGCCGCATATATTTTAGCCGGACAAAAATCAGCAGGTCAGAATTTGTTTTTGCATAGTAAAATTGAAGACGAAACCAGCGATTATAATTATTACTATTATGGTTCAAGTGCCAGAAACAGAGCAATGGCGCTCGAAACAATGTTGTTATTAGGACAAAAAGAAAAAGCATTTGCAATGGCAATAAAACTGGCTAAAAGCATGGCAAGCGACCAATGGATGAGCACGCAGACTACAGCGTACTGTTTGTATGCAATGTCAAAATTTGCGGTTCATAACGGTCCTAAAGGAATTGATATTCAGTTTAGTAAAGATGGTAAATCTCAAATTTTAAAAACATCAAAAACAGTTATAGACAAAAGTTTGATTGTAAAAACCGGTTCGAATAGTATTACACTGAGAAATAATAAAAAAAATACGGTGTATGTTCGCGTTTTAAACACAGGAATTTTACCAATTGGTCATGAAAACGTAGTTCAAAATGATGTTTCGGCCGCAATTGTTTTCAAAAACCGAAAAGGCGGTACAATAGATGTTTCAAGAATTGCACAAGGAACTGAGTTTATTGCCGAGGTTACAGTTAGAAATCAGCGAAATGAACATGTAGAAAATGTAGCATTATCCCAAATTCTGCCTTCCGGATTTGAAATCGTAAATACGCGTTTTACAGATTACGGAGATGCAACAAATAATATCGCAGATTATATCGATATCCGCGACGATCGAACTAATTTTTATTTCGGATTAAAAGCCAGTGAAACCAAAGTATTTAGAATTCTGCTGAATGCATCTTATTTAGGGAATTATTATTTGCCGGGATTGCAATGTGAAGCGATGTATGATAATACTTTCTTGGCGAGAACAAAAGGATTTTGGGTTGAGGTTGTGAAATAATAAAAAGATTGAAGAATAAACTAAAAGCGTTTTTTCAACGCATTACAAACTGGATAAAACAGAATAAAATAAAATCAGCAATTGTATTTTTACTCTTGCTGATTTATTATTTCTCATTACCGCGAACCTTATTTCAGGAACCTTATTCGACGGTCATTGAAAGTAAAGAAGGAGAATTATTAGGTGCAAAAATTGCACGCGACGGACAATGGCGTTTTCCTGAAGAAGATAGCGTTCCTGACAAGTTTAAAAAATGCATCGTTTACTTTGAAGATGAACATTTCTACAAGCATCCCGGTTTTAATCCTGGTGCAATGGTAAATGCCATCAAGCAAAACCGAAGAGCCGGAAAAGTAGTTAGGGGCGGAAGTACATTAACACAACAGGTAATAAGGCTTTCGCGAAAAGGAAAAAACAGAACGTATTTTGAAAAAATTATCGAACTTATTCTTGCTACACGCTTAGAATTAGGCTATTCAAAAGATGAAATTTTAGATCTTTATGCGGCTCACGCACCTTTTGGTGGAAATGTCGTTGGACTTGAAATGGCTTCATGGCGTTATTTTGGATTAAAATCGAAGCAGCTTTCTTGGGCAGAAAGCGCAACGCTGGCAGTTTTACCCAATGCACCAAGTTTAATTTATCCCGGGAAAAACCAAATTAAATTACTTGTAAAAAGAAACAGGCTTTTGTTAAAATTAAATCAGGAAGGCATAATTGACAAACAAACCTATGAACTTTCTGTTGATGAGCCATTACCTGGAAAACCGTATAATTTGCCTCAAACTGCGCCTCATTTATTGCAGCGGGTTGCTAAAGATCAGGAAGGAACAAAAGTAAAAACCACCGTAAATTTTGCTGTACAAAACAGGGTAAATCAAATTGCAAAATATTACTACAACCAATACAAGCAAAACGAAGTTAATAATCTGGCGATCTTAGTAATTGACGTCAAAAACAGAAATATAATAAGCTATGTTGGCAATGCCCCAACGGATAAGGATCATCAAAAAGATGTTGATATTATTAATGCACCACGAAGTACCGGAAGCATCTTAAAACCGTTATTGTACGCCGCAATGCTTGATGACGGAGAGCTTTTACCAAATACATTAGTTGCAGATATCCCAACTCAGATTGCGGGTTATACGCCAGAAAATTTTAATCTCACTTTTGATGGATCTGTGCCCGCGCATCGGGCTTTGTCACGTTCGTTAAATATTCCGGCAGTTTTAATGCTGCAGGAATTTGGTGTAAATAAGTTTTATGAAGAATTGCAAAAATTTAAATTAAGGGATATTGATAAAACGCCTGATCATTATGGACTATCGCTTATTCTTGGCGGAGCCGAAAGCAATTTGTGGGATTTATGCCGTTCGTATGCCAACTTATCTTCGACGGTAAATTATTATACTAAAAGTCACGGAAAATACAGAACAAAAGAGTTTGCAGAACTGAATTACGAAAATAATTTTGAAGCCGATTTTGGAGACGAAACAAATCAAAAAAACATTTTGGGTGCAGGTTCTATTTGGCTTACCTACAATGCGATGGAAGAAGTAAACAGACCGGAAGGAGATGAAGCATGGAAGTTTTACGACAGTTCGCTTAAAATTGCATGGAAAACGGGAACCAGTTTCGGTAATCGCGACGCCTGGGCCATCGGAACAAATTCCAAATATGTTGTGGGAGTTTGGGTAGGAAACGCAACAGGCGAGGGAAGACCAACTTTGACAGGAGTTACAAGCGCAGCTCCAATTTTATTTGATGTTTTTAATTTATTACCAAGGCAAAAATGGTTTGAAACTCCTTATCAGGATTTAGATGAGGTAGAGGTTTGTACGTTAAGCGGTTATTTAGCAAAAGAAGGCTGCCCGAAATTGAAGCAATGGGTTACTAGAAAAGGAAAAACAACAAGTATTTGCCCATATCATAAAACAGTTCATTTAGATAAAAGCGAGCAATTTCAGGTCAATAGCAGTTGCGAAAATGTTGAAAATATAATAGTTAAGGATTGGTTTGTTTTGCCTCCGGTTATGGCTTGGTATTATAAAGGAAAACATATTGAATACTTGCCATTACCGCCATTTAAAAAAAATTGCATTGGAATGCAAACTGCGTCAATGGATTTTATTTATCCAAAAGCAAATAGCAAAATCTATCTCACAAAAGATTTTAATAGCGAAATACAACCGGTTATTTTTAAAGTAGCCTATTCGCAGAGAGAAAAAAAATTGTTTTGGTATGTAGATAATGTATACAAAGGCGAAACAAAAGTATTTCATGAAAAACCGATTTTGATGACGGCAGGGTTTCATTATATTACTGTTGTTGATGAATTTGGAAATGAAATAAGGAGAAAAGTTGAAATTGTGAGGGAATAAAAAATTAAAATATAATATATAAAACAAATGTATCTGTTTCTGATAATTATTTTAGGATCAGTATTTTTTAATTATCATTATGGCTTTTCTTTTATACGCTTCTTTTACCAATTGGTTCAATGTTACATCTTTTTAATAATTACGCATCATCTTCAACCTTTCGTCAAAGTAGTTTATTTGTTTTTTTAGTTTATTTATTGAGCGTTTTTGTGTCTGCTTTTGAATATTTTGATTTTAAAAATTTCACAATATTCGGTGATGGTGAAACAAAATTTGTTATTAGTTCGGTTTTAATAGTTTGCTTTATATCTGCATGTAGTTCATTTTTCTTTACTCAAATAAAAAATATAAGTAAATAATATTCTTATGAAAATGAGTGCCTAGCCCAGATAGAAGTGGAAATCCTTTTATTTTTTTCTTTAAAAAATAAAAGATTGTAACGAATAGCTGGAAATTGCTCCTAAAAAAACAGCCGCGAATTCACGAATTAAAACTTATAATAATTCGTGAATTCGTGGCTAATAAAATAAAAAAGGGTACAAAAAAACCGCCAATCTTGCGAGAGGCGGTTTCTTGTTTTATTCTTTGATAACATTTCCTTTTTTGTCGTAGAAATGATATTCTAAATACGTGTAAGCGTCACGAGGTATGATTTTCACCCATTTTTTATGTTCAAAAAACCATTTTGAACGTAATGATGGAAAACCTTTACTGAGGTATGCAGCCACAAAGGGATGTACATTAAGCACAACGCTTTTATGGATTTTTAAAATTCTGTCTAAATCAGATGCGATTTTATCAATGATTAAAATTGGCGCTTCAATTTCGCCATGTTCATTGTTTGGATCTTCTTCTCTAGTTTTAATATTAACTTCGGGTCTTACACGTTGTCTTGTAATTTGAACTAAACCAAATTTACTAGGCGGTAAGATTTTATGCTTTGCTTTATCGTCGCTCATTTCTTCTCGCAAGAAGTCGAACAAAACCTTCCTGTTTTCAGGATTAGACATATCGATAAAATCAACTACGATTATTCCGCCCATATCACGCAAACGAAGTTGTCTGGCAATTTCAGCGGCAGCAATCATATTTACTTCCATGGCGGTATCTTCCTGATTGGTAGCCTTATTCGAACGGTTTCCGCTGTTTACGTCTATAACGTGAAGAGCTTCAGTGTGTTCGATTATTAAATAAGCTCCTTTGCTCATCGAAACCGTTCTTCCAAATGAAGTTTTGATTTGTCTCTCTATATTGTATTTCTCAAAAATTGGAGTGTCGTTTGATTGATAAAACTTAACAATCGATTGTTTTGAAGGCGCTATCTCTTGCAGATATTCCTTCGTTTGATGGTACAACTCTTCGTCATCTATCTGAATACCACTGAAGGTATCATTAAATACATCTCTTAATATCGAAGAAGCTCTGTTAAGCTCTCCTAATACTTTTGATGGATGATGAGCAGTTGGTAATTTTTTACACATTGCAGTCCATCTGGCAAGCAGGTTCTGCAAATCTTTTTCTAATTCGGCTACGTTTTTGCCTTCGGCTACTGTACGAACAATAACACCAAATCCTTTTGGTTTGATAGATAGAACAAGTTTTTTTAAACGATCCTTTTCTTTTTTGTCTTCTATTTTTTGAGAAATAGAAACACGGTCAGAAAATGGAACGAGAACAATAAATCTTCCTGCCAATGAAAGCTCTGCGCTTATTCTTGGACCTTTGGTCGATATAGGTTCTTTAACAACTTGAACTAAAACAGATTGATTGGCACTTAAAATATCAGTAATGATGCCATCTTTGTCAATCTCTTTTTCAAACTGAAAGGTTTTTAGGGAGAAATCTTTTAATTTACCTGCGCTTACAAGTTTTATGAATTTCAATTGAGAAGCTAAGTTAGGTCCTAAATCGTGATAATGTAAAAAGGCATCTTTTTCGAAGCCTACATTTACAAAAGCAGCATTAAGTCCGGCAACTGGTTTTCTTATTTTGGCAATAAAAATATCACCAACCTGAAAATTGCTTTTCTCTTCTTCTTTATGTAATTCAATTAGTTTTCCATCTTTTAATAAGGCAAAATCTACGGCTTCAGAACTAGATCTAATGATTAATTCTTTATTCACACTGTAAATTTTTATCTGTTTTTTCAGAAAATAGAATATAGAGAAAAGAGTATAGACTTAAAAAAATCTAAAATCTAAAATCTAAGATCTAAAATCTTATCTACAGATGGATTAAACAATATTTTTAACAGGTATTGAACCCGGGGAAAAGAAGATTAGTAGAGAATAGAACAAAGGAATAGATTTTTACGTCTATTTCTATTTTCTTTACTCTTTCATCTTTTTTTCAATTTCAATGAACGTTAAAAAGAAAAAAGTAGTTTAAAACTACTTTTTCTTTTTGTGACGGTTAGCTCTCGCTCTTTTCTTTCTTTTGTGAGTAGCTACCTTATGTCTCTTTCTTTTTTTACCACTTGGCATATCGTGTCGATTTTATAATTAATTAATAGTATTATTTTGCTTCGTTGTTCGTTTTTACTCCTTCTACAAAAACTTTTGCAGGTTTGAACGCAGGAATGTTGTGCGCTGGAATTTTGATAGTGGTGTTTTTAGAGATGTTTCTTCCAGTCTTTTCAGCTCTTGTTTTTACGATAAAACTTCCGAAACCTCTTAGGTAAACATTGTCACCAGTTTCTAATGAAATTTTAACTTCTTCCATAAAAGTTTCTACTGTTGCTTGAACATCTCCTTTTTCAAGACCTAGTTTCTCTGAAATTTTCGCTACGATATCTGCTTTCGTCATTTTCTTTCCTATTTTATTTATAAATGATGTACTATTTTTTTGAGTTTGCAAATATAGGAATTAAAAAAATAATTAATCAAGCTAATTCGTTAAATTTTAATTACATAAACATTTACTTTTGTATTCTAAGTATTTTCCAATGAATTTTCCTAACATATTGATAAAATGGTATTTACAAAACAAACGTGATTTACCATGGCGAAAAACCACCAATCCTTACCTTATTTGGCTATCAGAAATAATGTTGCAACAGACTAGAGTTGCGCAGGGAATGCCCTATTTTTTTTCTTTTTCAAAGGAATTTCCTACGGTCTTTGATCTCGCAAATGCTGAAGAAGAGCAGGTTTTGAAACTTTGGCAGGGATTAGGGTACTATTCCCGAGCCAGAAATTTGCATAAAACGGCTCAATATGTAGCAAATGAACTAAATGGAATCTTTCCTCCTTCGTATATTGAATTATTAAAATTAAAAGGAGTGGGCGAATATACAGCTGCTGCAATTGCCTCTTTTTCTTATAACGAAGCCGTTCCTGTTGTAGACGGAAATGTATTTAGAGTTTTGTCGCGTTATTTTGATATCGAATCTGATATTATGTTACCGGCAACTAAAAAAGAATTTACAGCATTGGCTCACGAATTAATGCCAAAAGATAATCCTGCCATTTTTAATCAGGCTATAATGGAATTTGGTGCTTTACAATGCGTTCCTAAAAGTCCTGATTGTTCTGTTTGTGTTTTTAATGACAGCTGCCTGGCATTGCAAAAAAAGAAAGTTGATGTTTTGCCTGTAAAATCAAAAAAGAAAAAAGTAACCAACCGCTTTTTTAATTATTTAATTTTAGAAGACGTTTTGGGAAATACTTTAATTCAAAAAAGAACCGCAAAGGGAATCTGGCATAATTTATATGAATTTCCACTTTTAGAAACAACCGAAATTGCTGATTTTGATTTTGTCTCAAAAACAGTTCAAAGCAATATCTTTTCACACTATACCATACTCGGAATAGAAGATTGTGCTCATTCTACTATTATTCATAAACTTTCGCATCAACATCTTCATATTCAGTTCTGGAAGGTGAAAATTGCACAAAAAATAGAGAATGGTTTGAATTTCAGCAGTTTAAAAACTTTTCCTTTTCCTATTGTAATTTATAATTTTATAGAAAAGCAAGAAATAAATTGCTAAAAAAATGTATCTTTGGTATAAATACCACATATAAATTATGAATGGAACATTAAACAAGGTCATGCTCATTGGTCATTTGGGCGATGATGTAAAGATGCATTATTTTGATGGAGGAAACTGCATAGGACGTTTTCAGTTGGCTACAAACGAAGTTTACATTAATAAAACTACTAGTGAAAAAATAACTTCTACTGAGTGGCATAATTTAGTAGTGCGTAATAAAGCCGCTGAAATTTGTGAAAAATATCTTTCTAAAGGAGATAAAATTTATGTAGAAGGACGTATTAAATCTCGCCAATGGCAGTCTGAAGACGGAACTACGAAATATACTACAGAAATTCAGGTAACGGAATTTACTTTCCTGACTACTAAAAAAGAAATAGCAAATCATAAACAAAATCACGAACCAGAAACAGCAAAAAGCACTAACTTTGATGCGACAAATGAGGACTTACCTATAAATGATTTGCCTTTTTGATTGTTTAACTAATCTTTTTTAATTTGGACCCGGAGCCCAGTTTATTTTTTTCTACTAATCTAGACATCAATTTAATTATTGGATTTGTCGGAATATTTGTTTTGCTGTTCTTATCGGCAATTGTTTCAGGTGCCGAAGTGGCGCTATTTTCTTTGTCTCAAAAAGATATCGACGAAACTTTACAGGAAGATGTTTCAAAAGGAAAAATCATTTCCAAACTCTTAGAAAAACCCAAAAAACTTTTAGCAACATTACTTGTAGCCAATAATTTCTTTAACATGGGTGTGGTAATTTTGTTTTCTTTCATTGGGCAAAATATTTTTTCAAGTGTTGTTTCACAGGCTTTTAAGTTTGTTTTAGAAGTTATTCTTGTTACCGTTTTAATTTTACTGTTTGGAGAAGTTTTACCTAAAGTTTACGCCAGCCGAAACAATATAAAATTTTCAAAATGGGCAGCTTATCCAATTTCTTTTCTGGATACATTACTCTCACCAATAAGTTTGCCTATGCGCAGCGTTACCTTATATTTGCAGCATAAATTAGGGAAACAAAAAAATAATTTTTCGATAAACCAGCTTTCTCAGGCGCTCGAGTTGACAGATTCTGAAGGAACATCAAGCGAAGAACAAAAGATACTGGAAGGAATCGTTTCTTTTGGAAATACAGATACCAAACAGGTCATGAGTCCGAGGATTGATATTTTTGCATTAGAAATATCAGAAACATTTGAGGGGATTTGTACTAAAATAATCGAAAAAGGATTTTCAAGAATTCCGGTTTACAGAGACAATATTGATCAGATTGAAGGCGTTTTGTTTGTGAAGGATTTATTGCCTCATATTGATAAAAAAGAGTTCGAATGGATATCTTTATTGAGAGAACCTTTTTTTGTTCCTGAGAATAAAAAGCTGGACAATTTGCTAAAGGACTTTCAAAGTCTTAAAAGTCATTTAGCCATTGTAGTCGATGAATACGGCGGAACATCAGGTTTAGTTTCGCTGGAAGATGTTATTGAAGAAATTGTAGGAGATATTAGTGATGAATTTGATGATGAAAATTTGAATTACTCCCAAATAGATGAGAAAACATTTCTTTTTGAAGGGAAAATTAATATGAAAGATTTCTACAGAATTGTAAATGTAAACGAAGATGCTTTTGAATCGCATAAAGGGGAAGCAGAAACATTAGCCGGTTTTATCTTAGAAATTTTGGGTAATTTTCCTAAAAAAGATCAGAAAATAGCGTTTGAAAACTGTGTTTTTACCATAGAAACGGTTGATAAAAAACGTGTAAAACAAATAAAAGTAACAATAGATTAAAATGCTTAAAAGAATAATTTTAACAGTAACAATTTTACTAACATTAACGGTGATAAGCTGTAAAGATGATGTAATGCCAAAACCGGCAAGCTTTTTACGTTTAGATTATCCTGAAGCTAAATATGCTAATTTCGAAAACAATTGTCCTTTTACTTTTGAAATGAATGAAGCTGCAATTATTAAAGGAGAAAAAAATTGTGGTTTTGCTATTACTTATCCTAAAATGAAAGCCACGATTTATTTAACTTATAAGCCTGTTAATGGCGATATCGAAAAACTGCTTAAAGATGCTCAAAAACTAACTTATGAGCACGTAATAAAGGCCGATGATATTTTAGAGCAGCCATACTTAAACCCGGAAAAAAAAGTTTACGGAATGTTTTATCAAGTTGACGGAAACGCGGCTACAAACTCACAGTTCTACGTTACAGACAGTACAAAACATTTTATAACGGGCTCGGTTTATTTTTATGCTAAGCCAAATTTTGATTCGATTATGCCGGCAGCAAGTTATATCAAAAATGATATGCGACAGTTGATGGAAACATTAAAATGGAAATAAAAAAAAATAAAAAAAGACGCTCAAAGCGTCTTCTTTATTGGATAATTACGATTTGATATTCGAAACCTTATATGTCTTTCCGTCTCCGGTTGCCTGAACAACTTTTGTTAAATTTTGCGGTGTCTGAACTGTTTTGTCAAATGTAACGGTTGCTAATTTTTTGTCAAAATCAACAGTAGCTTTTTCTACACCATCTAAATCAGATAATTCCTGTTCGATAGTTTTAGCGCATCCAACTGCACAAGTCATTCCATCAATGGTAAAACTTGCAGTTTGTACATTTTCAGGAGCAATTACTTTTTGTTCTTTTGGAGCAGTTTTTTCAGCATTTATTACTGCTAAGCTTTTATCTTCTTCTTTTTTACAGCTTACGAATACCAAACCTGCTATTGCTACGGTTGCTATGATTTTTGTAAATTTCATATTATGAGATTTTAATTTGCTAATAATGTTACTTGCAAAATTACTAAAAAACAAGAGGTCAGTTCATAAAAATAATACAAATTTGCAGTAAAATACTATTTATGGATGCAAAACAATTAAAGTGGTTTTATTTATTCTTGCTTTCGCTTATTTGGGGAAGTTCTTTTATTTTAATTAAAAGAGGATTAGTTGGTTTAACAGCGATTCAGGTTGGTTCACTTCGAATTATTTTTGCTGCTTTGTTTTTGCTTATTATAGGATTTTCAAGCTTAAAAAAAATCTCCCGCCGTCAATGGAAATTTGTTGCTTTAACATCTGTTTTTGGAACATTTATACCTGCTTTCTTTTTTGCTATTGCCGAAACTCAGGTTGATAGTTCAATTGTCGCGATTCTTAATTCGCTTACACCTTTAAATACATTAGTTCTGGGAATAGTGTTTTTTGGAATCCAATTTCAAAAGCGCCAGGTTGTGGGTGTTTTTGTTGGTTTAATCGGATGTTTGTTATTGGTTTTAAGTGGGGCTTCAGCGCATCCGGGCCAAAACTATTATTATGTGCTTTTAGTTGTAATTGCAACGATTTGTTATGCTATAAATGTAAATCTGATTAAGAAATATTTACCGGACCTGAATTCGCTAAGTATTACTACCGGAAATTTTACCGTTTTGCTAATTCCGGCATTAATTATTTTAAGTACAACCGATTTTACACAAAGAATAAATCTTGAAACAGCTCAACATTCTATGGTATTTGTACTTATTTTAGGTGTTTTAGGAACCGGAATAGCAAATGTTTTATTTTTCAAATTAATACAAATGTCCTCCCCGGTATTTGCAACATCAGTAACATACTTAATTCCTATAGTTGCTTTTTTCTGGGGATTATTAGATAACGAAATGCTAACGCCAATTCAGTTTTTTGGTGCTTTTATTATTTTGATTGGGGTTTATTTATCGGCGAAGAAATAGTTTTCAAAATGGTTTTTGTGAGATGTGAAATGGTATGTTCCTGTCACCCTTAGTTAAGTTCAGGAGCGCTCCAATCACACGGGTCTTCTCAGCCTGACAAAACGGTGTATAAAAAAAGCTTTGTCAAAGTTTTAAACCTTGACAAAGCTTTTAAAATCTTAGCGTCTCAGCACCTCAGAACCTTTAAAGGAAATCCGCTTCAGAAACTCCTTCGTTAATCTTAATCTCAGACATTTTAATGTCCAGTTCAAAACCTGCGTTTTGTATTAAGTTAAAAGGAACTTTAACGCCTTTTACGTCTTTATAATCATTAAAATAAGTCGTTTGTGTAGTCGATTGCCCGCTTTGTTCTTTTATTTTGGTTTCAGCGACTTTTAGTCCTGATTTTACATCGTAAAAATAAACCGTTTTTCCGTCTTTTATAGAATAGGCGTCGTTTCCGTTTATTTGTTCAATTCCGCTCACGGTTAAGTCAGTTCTTTTGCTTAATTGCAATTCTTCAAACGGAGCAGCGTTTGCTTTCATTTCGGCTAAATCTGCACCTTCCAGATTTTTGCGTTGTCCTTGTTGTTCAATATAAGCGCCTTTGTCGTTTACAACCTGTTTCATCAAAGCCATTGTTCCCATAGAAAGTGAAACCATCATTTTTCCTTTTGAATCTAATTTTGAAATAAAAGTTAAAGGAGTTGGTGCCTGAGGAATTGTTGTTGAACCTTTCATAGCAAGTGTTTTTGCTGCTGACACTGTTTTTTCGCCACCAATTGCCTTGATATAATTATCAATAACTGTTTTTGCTGTAATTCCGGTTGGAGCTTCCTTTTTAGCAACAGGCTTTTCAACAGAATTTCCGTATTTATCATAATAGAAAATCGAAATTTGAAGTTTTTCTAAACCAGTAAGAACTTCAGAACCTTTTCCTACGATAACAATTCGCATATTATCAAGCGGAAAATATTTGTTTGCTACACGATAAATATCGTCCGGAGTAACATTATTAATTGTCTGAATGTATTTTTCATAGAAATCAGCAGGAAGTTTTTCTGTTTCAATATTCAATGCATAACGCGCCACTGCCTGAGGTTTTTCTACCTGCATTACAAATCTTCCTATATAGCCGGCTTTTACATTTTTCAATACATCTTCAGAAACTTTTTCGCTTCTGATTCGTTTAATTTCTTTTACGAATTCTGCTACAGCGCTGTCTGTAACTGCATTTCTTACTGCCGAAGTTGCTTTGAATTTGGTTACATATTTTCCGCTTCCAATGTTTGAATTTGCGCCATATGTCCAAGCGTGTTGTTCGCGCAGATTCATATTGAGATAACTGTTAAAATCGCCTCCAAGAATTTGATTTGCAATTACAGCAGGAAAAAAGTCAGGATCACTCATTTTTAGATTCACGGTATTTACCAATGAAATCTCAGACTGAACTGCATTTGGAACATCAACAAAATCAATTTGAAGTTTAGATACATTCTGCGGATCCGGATACGTATTTTTAGGAGCGCTTTGTTTTTTCCATCCTCCAAAAAGCTTTTCTACGGCTGCTTTTGTTTCTTTAAATTTAATATCTCCTATTACTACTAAATAAGCATTTTCAGGTACAAAATAAGTAGCATAGTTTGCCTGAACATCTGCCAGAGTAACATTTTTCAGCGTTTCTTCTGAAATAAATTCTCCAGAAGGATGGTTTTTTCCGTAAGCTAAAACATCAACAACACGATTTGCGATTGCAGGAACGCTTTTTTCATCGGCTTTAAGCCCTTCGGATAATTTTGCTTTTTCCTTGTCAAATTCTTCCTGAGTAAAATTGGGCTGTAAAGCACCTTCGGCTAATAGTTCTAAAACGCGTCCCGAATATTTAGAAAGTGAACTGGCATAAGCACCAGATGATGTAAAATTGATGTTTGCACCATAAAAGTCGATTTCTTCATTGAAAACTTCTTTGGGTGTTTTTTTGGTTCCGTTTCCAATTAAACTGCTTGTTAATTCATCAACGCCTTTTTTATTTCCTTCTGTAAAGGGAGCATTGTCAAGTGTAAGATTAAAGCTCACTCTTGGTAATTTATGATTTTCAACTACCAGAACTTTCATGCCGTTTGCCAAAACAAAAGTCTGCGGTTTTTTAATGTTGACTACGGGCGAATTGCCAGGTTTGGGTTGTGGACGGTCTTGTGCTTGCATAATTCCCGTTAGGAATAAAAGGATTAGAATTGTATGTATTTTTTTCATGATCTGAGACTCTTAGTTTTCGACTTTTTTTGAAGGAACATAATCTAAAATTAAACGCTGATTTGGGTTTAAATATTTTTTAGCAACTTCTCTGATTTCTTCTCTTGTGATAGAGTGATACAGGTCAATTTCCGTATTGATAAGATTTACGTCACCATAAAGCAAATAATAAGAAGCCAGGTTTTCGGCAATTCCTTCAACACTTGCATTTGCATTGACGAAATTATTGTCGAATTTATTTTGTAATTTTTGATAGTCTTTTTCAGAAATTAAATCGGTTTGAATTTTTACAATTTCCTCATCCATTTCTTTTAAAATGTCTGCGGTTGTATAAGTTCCCATTGGTAAACCGTATAAAATGTACATTCCGTAATCTTCCTGACTAAAGCCAACAGCGCCGATTTGAAGTGCCATTTTTTTATCATCAACTATTTTCTTGTAAAGTTTAGAGCTTTTTCCATCACTTAAATAAGAAGAAATCAGGTCTAAAACTCTGGCATCTCTGGTTTTCATAGATGGTGTTCTGTACGAAGCAACGATCATTGGAATTTGAATATTCGGATCTTCGTAAGTCGCTTTTATAGTTTGATTTATTGGCTCTTCGACGTAAGTCTGTTTTTTAACATCTTCGCCTCTTGGAATAACAGCAAAATATTTCTGAATCCATTCTTTGGTTTTTGTTTTGTCAAAATCACCGGCAACGACTAAAACAGCATTATTTGGCGTATAGAATTTTTTATTAAAAGCCTGAAATTCTTCTAGGGTTGCGGCGTCCAGATCTTTCATAGAACCTATAGTTGTCCAGCGATACGGATGGTTTTTGAACATGTTTTTCTTTACCTCCGGCAAAATATTTCCGTAAGGCTGATTGTCGTAACGCATTCTTTTTTCTTCTTTTACAACTTCATTTTGCGTGTCAACACCAATTTTGTTGATTATCGGATGCATCAGTCTTTCAGATTCCATCCATAAACCCAATTCTAAACTGTTTGATGGAAAAACTTCATAATAATAGGTTCTGTCGTCAGAGGTATTGGCGTTGTTTACACCGCCATTTGCGGTAACGATTTTCATCCATTCGCCACGTTTTATATTTTGGGTTCCTTCAAATAATAAATGTTCAAAGAAATGTGCAAAACCGGTACGATCCGGACGTTCGTCTTTTGATCCTACGTGATACATAACCGAGGTTACAACAACCGGTGCTGAAGGGTCATTATGCAAAATAACATGCATGCCATTGTCTAAATTGTATTCTTCAAAAGCTACTTTTTGAGCATGAGCTACTCCGCCAAGCATTAATGCAGCACTTAACATCATTATTGAATTTTTCATAAAGATTAATAATTTTATTACCTATATATGATAGTAGGTAGCCAAGAGGTAATTATAGTTACATCAAAAATAAGTTTTTTTAATGATGATTTTAATATTGGTCATTATTTTGATACTACTTTAACAGTCTTTTATTCATAAATACTTTTTTTAAAGCCATAAAACACGTTGAAAAACAGACTTTAAAGGGAAATAAATATTTTTGAAATAAGAGATTGCATAGTAAATTATTAATTGTATATTTGCAACCTTAAAAATCAATAAATCAATTTGGTATGTATGCAATCGTAGAGATAGCAGGGCAACAATTTAAAGTAAGCAAAGACTTAAAGGTTTATGTTAACCGTTTGGCTAACGAAGAAGGTTCAAGTATTTCATTTGACAAAGTTCTTTTATTAGACGACAATGGTAGCATAACTTTAGGCGCCCCAGCTATAGAAGGTGCTTCAGTAGAAGCTAAAGTGTTACAACACTTAAAAGGAGATAAAGTTATCGTTTTCAAAAAGAAAAGAAGAAAAGGATACAAAAAGAGAAATGGTCACAGACAATATCTTACTCAAATTGTAATTGAAGGTATTACTGCAGCAGGCGGAACTAAAAAAGCAGCAGCTAAAAAAGCAGTTGTAGCAGAAGATGCTCCAACTACTGAAGTAGAA
>Ga0247806_10000897_pt1 | contig 15822 bp, 13 predicted proteins | sample UWRJL059202B1_FD_179935 | JGI IMG/M metagenome (GOLD analysis project Ga0247806, IMG submission 179935) | Plant litter microbial communities from Arlington Agricultural Research Station in Wisconsin, United States - UWRJ-L059-202B-1 | ecosystem: Environmental > Terrestrial > Plant litter >... | reverse complement strand
ATACTATATCAAAAAAATCTTTTTGAATAATAATTGATTCGTACAAAAGGTATCTGCCTCAAAAAATCCATACAAACTGCTGAAAATCAAATTTATTTTTAATCGAATATTTATTTGTTGAATATATTTCTCTTGCTAGCGAAAAACTTCTTTAGCATATCATTTCCAATATGATGACAAACCTACACCTGCATACTTTGTAAAACCAGTACAAGTGTACAACTGTGTATTTATAGCGATAACACGTACACAATGAATGATAACTGTGCATGCAATAATTCTTAATACCTGCGGTTTATTAAAGGATTGCACGTAAAAAAGCAAATCAAGGGTGATTTGATAAAACGCTTTCCCGGCTTCCCGGCAATTTCAATTCGCGCAGGGAATTACTTTCCGTCTCTCCGCCTTCCCGGTTATAAATGCCGTTGGCCAGGAGACTAAGCGGCGGAAGCATGCGTTCATTGCGAGCTTTGCTCCTTTGCATCTTTGCGTGAAACAAATTCGCGCAGCGAATAAGATTAACTGTACCAGTGAGCTACTCAAAATACAAGCAGTGACCCACCCTTGCCATTTTGTGCCAAACAGCGGAAAAGCATAAACTCATTGCGAACTTTGCTCCTTTGCATCTTTGCGTGAAACAAATTTCGCGCAGCGAACCACTTACCACCTCACCGCCTTCCCGGTTATAAAAAGCCGTTGGCCGGGGAAGCCAAACAGCGGGAAGCATAGGTTAAACAACCCCTTACCGGTTAATTACCAACAAATTCCTATCTTCGTTCCCTTACATCTAACCTTAACTTAATATGGAAGGGGATAGAATATACAGGATTGTGAACCGCACTAAAACAGCTAAATTCAATGGAACCGATAATAATATACATTATCATAGGCGTAGCCGCACTGATCGTGGGCACTTTACTGGGTAAAGTACTCTTTGCTAAAAACACCCAGCATAAAATAGCCGAAGCAGAACAACAGGCCGCCAAGATCATCGCCGACAGCCAGTCGCAGGCCGAAAACCTTAAAAAAGAAAAACTCCTCGAAGCCAAGGAAAAATTCGTACAGTTAAAGGCCGACCACGACCGCGATGTAATGCAACGCAATCAAAAGATCGTGGAAGCGGAGAACCGCATCAAGCAAAAAGAACAATCCATCAATCAAAAAGACCAGGCGCTTGAAAAGCAGGTAAAAGACAACGAAGCCATCAAGGATACGCTCAACCGCCAGATAGAAGTGGTGAACATCAAGCGCACCGAACTGGAAAAACACCAGGAAGAACACATCCGCCGGCTGGAAAAAGTAGCCGGGTTGACGGCCGAAGACGCCCGCTCGCAACTCATCGAAAGCCTGCGCCAGGAAGCCACCACCAAGGCCCTGGTTATTCAACAGGAGATCATCGAAGACGCTAAATTAAAGGCCAATAAAGAAGCCCGCAAAATAGTGATCCAAACCATACAGCGTACGGCTGCCGAAGCCGCGATTGAAAACGCCATCACCGTATTCAACCTGGAAAGCGACGAAATAAAAGGCTCCATCATTGGCCGCGAGGGACGCAACATCCGCGCCATAGAAGCCGCTACCGGCGTGGATTTGATTGTAGACGACACCCCGGAAGCCATCGTTTTATCTTCCTTCGACCCGTTGAGAAGGGAGATCGCCCGCCTGTCGCTGCAACGCCTGGTTGCCGACGGCCGCATTCACCCCGCCCGCATCGAGGAAGTAGTGGAAAAAACCAAGCGCCAGCTCGACGACCAGGTAATGGAGATCGGCGAACGTACCGCCATGGAACTGGGCGTACACGGGCTGCACAAGGAACTGATCAGGATGGTGGGCCGCATGCGTTTCCGCTCCTCTTACGGCCAGAACCTGCTGATGCACAGCCGCGAAACCGCTAACCTCTGCGCCATCATGGCCGCCGAACTGGGCATGAATCCCAAGCTGGCCAAACGCGCCGGCCTGTTGCACGATATCGGCAAGGTGCCCGACGAAGAAACCGAATTGAGCCATGCCCTTTTAGGCGCCAAGCTCGCAGAAAAATATGGTGAAAACCCGGCCGTGGTGAACGCGATCGGCGCCCACCACGATGAAATGGAAATGCAATACGTGATCTCTCCCATTATCCAGGCCTGCGATGCCATCAGCGGTGCCAGGCCCGGCGCAAGGCGCGAGATCATGCAGCAATATATACAACGCATCAAGGACCTCGAAAACCTGGCGCTCGGTTATACCGGCGTGGAAAAAGCCTATGCCATACAGGCCGGGCGCGAACTGCGCGTGATCGTGGAAGCCGATAAGGTAACCGATGGCGACAGCGATAAACTGAGTTTCGAGATCGCCCAAAAGATCCAAACGGAAATGACCTTCCCGGGACAGATCAAGGTAACGGTGATCAGGGAAAAACGCTCGGTGAACGTGGCCCGTTAAGTAATTTGAAAATAGGTAAGTGTGAAAATGGCTCAATTGGGCCATTTTTCATTGGTAGCCGGTGAATAATAAAAAAATTTAAGTTGGAGGAAATATTACATCTTAAATCTTACCTGTTACATTTAAAACAGGACCCTGGCAAAAAAATAATTCCCTTTTTTCCGCAGGTTTCCGTTCTTTCCCCTACCTTTGCCGTCCGTAAAAATCAAGTATATGAACGCAATTAATTTTGTTCATGAGCAATTGACTACGAAGTCAACTACTCTTCCCAAGTTTAAAGCAGGTGACAACATCACTGTGAACTATAAAATCGTAGAAGGTACCAAGGAACGTATCCAGAGCTTCAAAGGCGATGTGATCAAACGCCAGGGTACCGGTGCAACCGCCTCTTTTACCGTGCGTAAAATGAGTGACGGCGTGGGTGTTGAACGTTTGTTCCCTTTCTATTCTCCCAACATCGATAGCATCGTATTGAACAAAGTAGGTAAGGTTAGCCGTGCCAAGCTGTACTACCTCAGGGAAAGAAGCGGTAAGAGCGCACGTATCAAGGAAAAAAGAATGGCAGTGGCGGCTAAAGTTAAATAAGCCACTGATCTGTATAATATTAAAAAGCGAAACTCTCCTGATTTTCGCTTTTTTCGTGCCTGTTTTTTTGTTTTGGTACAAAAATTGTGTAATATTATCCTTTAAATTTCGATCCCTCTGAATTAACGTTTACCCCAGTTTATTATTAACCTCAAACCACATGTAATCATGAGAAGGATCTTCCTCGCATTAATCATTGTATCTACCGTATTATTCGTTACCTCCTGCGCCCGCGGCATTTCACCCGAACAGGCTGCCAATGGTAAAGCCAAGTGCGGCAGGAATTACATCCGCTAATTAATTATGAGTTATGAATTATGAGTTATGAATGGGGTAAGGTTTGAAAATTCATGGCGCCTTGCCATCTTCCCGGCCATTTTTATTAATTCGCGTAGCGAAAACCTTTGCTCCTTAGCGAACCTTGCGTGAAAACAAATTCGCGCAGTGAATAACTTACCGCCTTACCGGCTAATAACCCGTTGGTCGAAAGATCAAACAGCAGGTAAATCATAGTTAATCCCATAATCATTCAAAATCATAGTTCAGACAATTACTAAAGAACGCCTTACCGTCTTCCCGGCCATTCATTCAATTCGCGCAGCGAATAAAGTCGTTAACCGGGAAACCAAATGCGACAGGTAATTTAATCTCAACCCGGGTGGGCCACTCTAAGGAGTGACTGACCCTTGCGACCTTTACCTCTTTGCGTAAAACTCAGTTCGCGCCGCGAATAACTTACTACCTCCCGCCTCACCCGGTAAAAGCGGTTAAGCCCAGGTTAATAATGTGACTGTAAATGATGCCATTAACACAATAATTGATTTATCTTTGCTGTCTAAATCATAATTATGACTACCTCATTTTTAAACAACCCCTTCCTCATATCAATGCCCGGCGGCACCGAGTGGATACTCATCATCGTTGTGGTATTGCTGATGTTCGGCGGTAAAAAAATACCGGAACTGATGCGCGGGATCGGTAAAGGCATGCGCGAATTCAACGACGCGAAAAACAACGTAAAAACGGAGATTGAAGAAGGCATGAAAGAAAAAGACGCGCCTAAACCACCACCTGTAGCTCAACAACCATAAGGTCATCCTTATAAATAATGTATTCGGCTGAAGTGCATCCGGCGTTCCGGGCATGCTTCAGCCGATTGTATAATATCCAGCACCTGCTATGTTCGTATTCAGCAATATAACCAGTTACCACAACGATCTTTCAAAAGGCAGTACCACCTGCGTGGAAGCCGTAACGCATTACCTGCAGCAAATACAACAGCAGCAGCACCTCAATGCATTCGTTGCGGTGTATGGCGAAGAAGCGCTGGCCGCAGCGGCGGCGCTCGATGAAAAAAGAAAGTCCGGCCGCCCGCTTAAAAAACTACACGGCGTGGTAATCACCCTTAAAGACGTGATCTGCTACAAGGACCACAGCGTTACCGCCGCTTCCAAAATACTCGAAGGGTTTACCAGTTTATACTCCGCCACCGCGGTGCAACGCCTGCTCGATGAAGATGCCATAATCATCGGCTCCTGCAACTGCGATGAATTTGCCATGGGCAGCACCAACGAACATTCAGTATATGGTAAAGTACTCAATGCCATCGACAATGATAAAGTACCCGGCGGTTCCTCGGGCGGCAGCGCTGTAGCGGTACAGGCCGGACTTTGCATGCTGAGCCTGGGCAGTGATACCGGCGGATCGGTAAGGCAGCCGGCAGATTTCTGCGGCATCATTGGACTGAAGCCCACCTATGGCCGCATTTCACGTTATGGCCTTATTGCCTATGCTTCATCTTTTGACCAGATCGGCATCTTTGGAACAACCATCGCCGACATTACGGCCGTACTGGAAACCATCAGCGGCCCGGATGCTTATGACAGTACGGCCTTGCAGGAAAAAATGTCCTCTATAAGCCTCGCGCCAGCAACCGGCAAAAAATACCGCATCGCCTGGTTCCCCGAAGCGCTGGATCACCCGTCGCTGGACGCAGAGATAAAGAACGCCATTGTTGATTGCATGGAAACGCTGAAAGCCGATGGACATACCGTGCAACCAGTTTCCTTTAAACTCATCGACTACATCGTACCCGCTTATTATGTGTTGACAACCGCGGAAGCCAGCAGCAACCTCAGCAGGTTCGATGGCGTACGTTTTGGCCACCGCAGCAAGGAGCCGGTAGAAGAATTAACAGATTTTTATAAGCACAATCGTACGGAAGGTTTTGGCAAAGAAGTACAGAACAGGATCATGCTCGGCACCTTTGTACTGAGCGCCGGCTACTATGATGCCTATTACGGAAAAGCCCAGCAGGTAAGGCGGTTGATTACGGATACTACCAATGCCTTATTTAATGATTATGAATTACTTATAATGCCAACCACCCCAACCACGGCCTTCCCCTTCGGCGAAAAAACAAGCGATCCCGTGGCCATGTACCTGGCGGATATCTATACCGTTTTTGCCAATCTTGCGGGACTGCCGGCCATTTCCCTGCCGCTGTTCAGGCACAGCAACGGGATGCCCTTCGGCCTGCAACTGCTCACGCAAAAAGCAGATGAGTTAACTTTGCTGCGCCTTTCCAATGAGCTCGTTAAAGAGAAGATAAACAAGGCTTTACCCACTTCATGAAAAAAAGGATACTGATATTATTACTGAGCATTGCCTTGTTACCTGCTGCAAAAGCGGGCAATCTTATGCTGCAACAAAAACCGGTACCCGATACAGCCCTTCAGCCCGATCCCGTGGAAGATGAACTGATAGAAGAGGTGATCACTAATAAAACGCCGCTTAAAAGAGAAAAGGTAGAATACATCAGCCAGGTAACGCGCTATGGATTCAAGAATCTCTTTTCCAAATATAGTTACAACCCGCTTGTTCCCTATTCGGCACAGGTAAACCCGAACGCCGAAAGCTATATGCAGGATTACCTGAAATCGCATGGCAATTACCTGTTGAAAATGAAAGGATGGGGCCAGCCATATTTCAACCTGATCGACAATATACTGGCGCAATACGGGCTACCAAAGGAATTGAAATACCTCGCGGTTATTGAAAGCAACCTCAGCACGGGTGCCACCAGTTGGGTAGGCGCCGGCGGTCCCTGGCAGTTTATGCCTTACACAGCGCGGGATTATGGACTGGTGGTAAACAGTTTTTTAGACGAACGCAGGGATTATTACAAAAGCACGCACGCAGCGGCGCGTTACCTGCTTACGCTTTACCGGCAAACCAAGGACTGGCTGCTGGTGATCGCCGCTTACAATGGCGGACCGGGCAGGGTTTTCAGCGCAATCAGGCAAAGCGGCAGCCGTAATTTTTGGGCGCTGCAATATTACCTGCCCACGGAAAGCAGGAACCACGTAAAGAAATTCATTGCCACGCATTACATCATGGAAGGTGCGGGTGGCGTTACTACTTCGCCTAATATGGGCAGCGGTTTTGAACCGGGCGGCGGCATGAATTCATTCGACATGAAACCTGCCTTGTCGGAAACCGAAATGGAAACCGTTGCAGTTCAAACCATTTCCGGCAAATACAATTCCCTCGTGATCTCGAAAAATATAGCGATGGAGATTACCCAGTTCAACCGCTATAACCCCGCGTTCGACCAGTTGCTGGGCAGCAACGGCAATTACGACCTGAGGTTGCCGCCCGACAAGATGCAGCTTTTCCTCGCCAATAAATATGCAATCCTTAATGAGTGTGTACAGATGCTGCTGGGCGATAATACGGTGCCGGGTACACGCACCAACTATCCCGCCAAACCACCGGTAAAAGATAAATCGAAAAAAAGGGGATAGTTCCGCTTGCGCTTCCCTACCCCCTACCCAATCACCCTTAAACCTTAACCACTCCATTTATATCTTTATCGATCCAACATCAAGTATCCAGCCTCTGGCATCGATTATCTTCCACACTTCAAAGATGAAAAGGAAATGATTACCGGCAAGGTGAAAAACAACAGAATATACCTGTATTTTTCACCGGGTAAACAGGGATAATTTTTTTATGAATGAGCAGGAGAAATTCAGGCGTTAAGCACGCGCACCATCGCGGCCGCTTTTAGCAGGCATTCTTCATATTCCTGCTGCGGATCGCTGTAGAACGTAATGGCGCCGCCGGTTTGAAAGGAAAGGTATCTTTTTTGCGCTTCGTAAAACATGCTTCTTATCACTACATTGAAATCAAAATCCCCGGCAGGATCCACGTAGCCGATGGCACCGGAAAACAAACCGCGTTTTGTTTTTTCATATTGTTCGATGAGCTCCATCACGCGTTTCTTTGGCGCGCCTGTCATAGATCCCATGGGGAACGTGGCTTTAATGCAATCCACCCAATGCAGGCCGTCTTCAATTTCACCGCTCACCGTACTGATCATCTGGTGCACCTGCGGGAAACTGTACAGGCCAAATAATTCATCTACCTGTACCGTGCCTTCTTTACAAATGCGACTGAGGTCGTTGCGCACCAGGTCAACCACCATTACATGCTCGCTTTTCTCCTTCTGGCTGTCGCGCATCTGTAGTTTTTGTTCTTCATCTCCGGCACCTGTAGCCATGCGTTTGGCGGTACCTTTTATGGGCTGACTAAAAATGCGCTCACCTTTTTTCTTAAGGTATCTTTCCGGGCTGGCGCCGATACAATACTTGTGATTCAGCCGGTAAAATACAGCGAAAGGATTGGGAGAAAGATCACCCAGCGCAGCATACAGGGCCAGGGGATTGACAGAAAAATTTTTTACGAAAAACTCCTGGCAAAAATTAATTTCATAGCAATCACCGCGTTGTATATGCGACCGTAGTTTTTGTATCAGCGCAATGTATTCCTCCTTTGCTATCTTGTTTTGAACAGTTACGGCTTTATAGTTTTCCTTTTCAATAACGGCTGCGCAGTTGTTGATGGCTTCGTAAATACCGGCAGCATCCTCCGCCGTGATCCACGCTTCTTCACCGCGCAACTGCACCACGGTTTCGGGTATAAAAAAATGGAGGTCGGGAAAGCCGATGCCGTCTTCGTGCGCTGACTGCAGGGCCTCAGTTTCATTCTTAAGATCGTATCCCAGGTGCCCGAAGAGCCACTCGCCTGGATGTGTATTGGAAAATTGTTTTAGCTGCCCGAAAGCATTACCTGCCGTTGCCATAATGGAACCGGCATCACCTGTTGCCAGCAGGCATTCGAATGCAGGCGCAGCAAAAGAGTAATGGTGGTTATCCAGGAAACAAAAAATGTTGAACCGGGAACTCCAGTTCAACATTTTTAGCCTGAATGCGTTTGTATCATCTACCCGGAAGACGGTTGTTTTTTTCACCTTGTAATTTTTCCCGGGCAAACCGTATGATTTTTAGTAATCGTCGTCGTCGTCATCGAAACCGCCGCCACCACCGCCGCCCAGGTCGTCGAAACCGAGGTCTTTGAAATCATCATCCACTTTGAAATCTTCTTCCTCGTCTTTGGCTGCTTTCTTGCCCGGTACTTTTTTACCTTTCGATTTAGGCACATCAAATTCATCGAAGTCGGGATCCCAGTCGTCTTCTTCTTCACCTTTTTCCCAGTCGTCGTCCACTTCCACATCATCATCCTCTTCATCATCGTCATCGTCCGATTTGGATTTTTTCTTCGCCGCTGCTTTTCCTTTTACAGGCTTTTCATCGGTTTCCATATCATCGTCGTCATCGAGATCATCCTCCTCGTCCGCTTCTTTTTTGGAAGCAGCTTTTTTTGCAGGCGCTTTTTCATTCGCTGCAGTTTTCGCAGGAGTGGTCTTTTTTACCTTATCAGATTTTGAAGCCATAGATTGTAAAGATTAGTACTGTAAAATTTCCACGCAATTTTTAAATAGCCAAAAAATTATCAAACTTTTTTTATTTTTTTTTAAGCCGTCACGATCTGGTCCCTGCCCGGACCGTTGCTGATGTATTTCACCGGCACGCCAAGGAATTCGTTCAGGTAATTTATATAATTTTTCATCGCGAGCGGCAACGATTCATAATCATTCAGCGAAGTGATGTCTGTATTCCAGCCTTCGAGGCTTTTGTAAATGGGTTCTATCGCCACGCGGTTCATCTGGAAAGGTACATAATTGTGTTCCTTGCCATTAATGTTGTAGCCGTTGCAAACTTTCAGTTCTGCGAGGCCGTCCAGTATATCCGCTTTGGTCATGATGATCTGCGTTACGCCGTTGATCATGCAGGCGAATTGCAAAGCCACCAGGTCGATCCAGCCACAGCGGCGCGGCCTGCCGGTAGTGCTGCCGAATTCGTTGCCTGTTTTGCGGATGAATTCGCCGGTCTCGTCGTGCAGTTCTGTTGGGAACGGACCGCTGCCCACGCGCGTGCAATAGGCTTTGGAAACGCCGAATACTTCTTTGATCTTTTGCGGCGCAATGCCCAGCCCGGTACAAACGCCGGCAGAAATGGTATTGCTGCTGGTAACGAACGGGAAGGTGCCGAAATCCACGTCGAGCATGCTGCCCTGCGCTCCTTCTGCCAATACACGTTGGCCCTTTGCTATTTTTTCGTTGATGAAATACTCGCCGTTCACGATCTTGAACTGGCGCAGGAATTCAATGGCTTCAAAAAACTCTTCTTCCCACACGCTGATGTCTTCCTGGAAATTAAAACTGTCGAGTAGCTTCTGGTGCTTTAAACGAAGCTTGATGTATTCGGTGGTAAAACTTTTATCGAGCAAATTACCGACGCGCAAACCGTTGCGGCCTGTTTTATCCATGTAAGCCGGGCCGATGCCTTTAAGCGTGCTGCCGATCTTTTCATTGCCCTTGCTCAGTTCACTTGCTTTGTCGATCGCGCGGTGCGTTGGCAATATCAGGTGTGCGCGTTCACTGATGTATAAGTTCTTTGTATAGTCCACACCAAACGCGGCTACATTATCGCATTCTCTTTTCAACGTTACGGCATCGAGTACAACGCCGTTGCCGATCAGGTTGGTTTTTCCTTCATGAAAAATACCGCTGGGGATCTGGTGCAATACGATCTTTTTACCATCCACGTACAAGGTGTGGCCCGCGTTGGGACCGCCCTGGAAACGGGCAACCACATCATAATTATTAGCAAAATAATCAACGATCTTTCCTTTTCCTTCATCGCCCCACTGAAGGCCCAGAATTACATCTACCATTTTTTTGAATTGAAATTGTATGAGGCGTAAAAATACCGAATCGGAATTAGAAATTAGTAATTAGAAATTAGAAATTAGAAATGTAGGAAGAATATTATTCACCATGTTGCACATTACCCTCAGTATGCATTATGAAAAAAGGCCCTTGATTAAAAAGACCTTTTGCATTACTAATTTATAATTCCTAATTTCTAATTATCAAGCAACTTTTAGCATGCTCATCTTGCTACTGCTGAATTTGCGTTCGGCATAGTCGAGGGTTACTTCAAATGTTTTTACTTTCTGGGAAGGCAGTTCATACATGGCGTCGGTGAGGATGCTTTCGCAGATGCTGCGAAGGCCGCGGGCGCCGAGTTTGTATTCGAGCGCCTTACTTACCATGAAATCGAAAGCGGCAGGCTCAAACTTCAGTTCGATGCCTTCTATTTCGAAGAGACGCGTGTATTGTTTGATGAGGGCATTTTTGGGTTCGGTGAGGATGTTGCGCAGGGTTTCCGCATCGAGTGGGTTGAGGTAGGTAACCACGGGTAAACGGCCGAGCAGTTCAGGGATGAGGCCAAAATGCTTCAGGTCTACCGCATTTACAAAATGTAATAAATTATTGTGCTGGTATTCCTGCATTTCCTTGTTCACGTTAAAACCGATGGCATTGGTATTTACACGCCGGGCGATGATCTTGTCTACACCATCGAATGCACCACCGCAGATGAACAAAATATTCTGCGTATTAACCTTGATGAGTTTTTGTTCGGGATGCTTCCTGCCGCCCTGTGGTGGCACCAGCACTTCAGTTCCTTCCAGTAATTTAAGCAACCCCTGTTGTACGCCTTCGCCGCTTACATCGCGGGTGATGGAAGGGTTATCGCTTTTCCGGGCGATCTTGTCGATCTCGTCGATGAACACGATGCCGCGTTCTGCCGCGGGCACATCGTAATTACAGGCCTGCAGCAAACGGCTGAGCATGCTTTCCACGTCTTCGCCCACGTAACCGGCTTCGGTGAATACCGTAGCGTCAACGATCGCGAAAGGAACGTTGAGCATGCGGGCAATGGATTTGGCCAGCAGGGTTTTACCTGTACCGGTTTCTCCTACCATGATGATGTTACTCTTTTCGATCTCTACGTCGTTCTCTATTTTTTGATTGAGCCTTTTGTAATGATTGTAAACGGCAACGGCCAGTATTTTTTTGGCATCGTCCTGCCCGATTACGTATTCATCTAAAAATTTCTTTATTTCCACCGGTTTTTTAACCGTGAGTTTATGCGACGGGGCGGGTGCCTGTTTGGTGTCGGGTGTAAGGCCCAGTTCCTGCTCGATGATCTCTTCCGCGTGTTCCACACAATTCTCGCAAATATGGCCGTCCTGGCCTGCAATGAGGATTTTTACCTCGTCGCGGCTGCGGCCACAGAAAGAACAATGTAAGGTTTGTTGTTTTGCCATAATAATACTGCAAAGATACGAAGGCAGCCCTGCTTTGAAAAGACAATTGTTAGGCGGAAAATGTTGCTTTATAATTAGCAATTAGTAATTAGAAATTAGAAATGTATTGAAGTTTTTAGGTATTTGCAGACTTTCCGAACGTCCTGGTATCTTCACATCTCCAAATTACCAAATCTCCGGATCATCACATCGACCGTACTTGCTTCAAATGCTGCTGCAACGTTTGCTTCAACTGGCGTTTCACCAGGGCGCCCATGGTGCTACATTTGGAAAAATATTGGGTACCGAAATGTTCGTTGAGGCCGGTACGCAATAGTTTTACTTTATAATTCTCCGACAATTCATCCTTGATCATGATGTTCAGCAGTTCCATGATCTGTTTGCGGCCGGCGATCACGCGGTAGGCCATGGCGGTGCGTTCTTCGGTTTGGTATTGTTCAATCACGTCCGGGCTGAGGCTTTTCAATACCAGGTCCACGAACTCGAAATTTTCTTTGTAAAACTGGGGCAGGTACAATTTGATGTTGCCTTCGTAGGATTGCTGGTCGAAATCGATGGCCCTCAGGCGGTATTGGTAATCTTCAATATCCGGCGTAATGTCCACTACGAAATTATAACTGCGCATATCGCCCAGCAGCCGCACGAAACAACGCTCGTTGAATTTTACAAATTCTTTAGCGATCCGGATCTTATTGGTTTCGGGTTTTGATAAATATTCATTGAGAAAAACATCACCGGGAATGCCGGGAATATGCTCTTCGATCAACGTGTTGCGGTGGTGAAAAAAAGTAATGCGGTTGGGCGACAGCAGGTGCTCGAGTTCGAGGCCGTAGATCCTGGATGCGTCGGCGGATTTTATATAGTAATGATCGTAATTCCCATTCACGGTATTGATGATGCGGATGCGAAAGGGTACACTGTTGCCGAATTCGCAGAAGTCGATGCGCTCTACATCCAGGTGTTTGATGTAACTGAGATTGCCTTCCGTTTTCAACGTTGCATAAGCCTTGATCAGCCCTTCCTTCAAAAACTCCATTTCCTTCAGGTCGTATACGGCCGTTTCCCAGTGCGTGAATTTCCCGTTCCTGTCTTTGATGGAAGTGGCATACCGGTAATTCAACAGGTCTTTATACGCCACCGGCAAAGGAATATCCCTGCCATAATTGCGCAGGTAAGATTGCAGCCCGGGCGAAACCGGGAACGCATCCTTCTTCATCAGCGGCCGGTCGGGCTCGGAGCTTAGTTTGGCGTTAATGATATCCTTAAAATGCAAAATAATTATGAATTATGGATTATGAATGTACAACTCTTTTAAGCTGTTGAAAATTCATATTTACGCTTAAAGAAAAAATGGAGTCCGAAGACTCCACCAGTTATTATCAAAGAAAAATAAATAGACTTTATCCATCCAGGAAAACTATAAGGAATTATGAATTGCAATGCATTCATACCTCATAATTCATAACTTATAATTTTTCCAGTATTCCATCCACGATACCGTAGTTCACCGACTCGTTCGCGTTCATCCAGTAATCGCGGTCGAAATCTTTCATGATCTGTTCGCGGGTTTTGCCGCAATTCTTTGCGAGGATATCGGCGCCCATTTCTTTTGCTTTCTGCATCTGTATGGCCATGATCTCCAGGTCGGCGCTAACGCCCTGCCCGCCGCCGCTTGGCTGGTGGATCATCACTTCGCCATTGGGATAAATAAAGCGTTTGCCTTTGGCACCGCCACTCAATAAGATGCTGCCCATGCTGGCTGCCATGCCCATGCACACGGTACTTACCGGCGAACTGATCATTTGCATGGTATCGTACACCACCATACCGCTGGTAACGCCGCCCCCGGGGCTGTTGATGTAAAAAGTAATTTCTTTGCCGGGATCGATGGCTTCGAGGTACATGAGGCGGTCGGTAATGTCTTTTGAAGACTTATCGGTTACGGGTCCCCACAGGAATACCTTGCGTTGCTCTATAAATTTTTTATCGAATTCCCAACCCGACATTAATTTCTCCATCGGGTTTTCGTTGGCTACCGGCTTATCGTCTTCATCTTCGAAACGTGTGTTGTTATAATACATCATTGCTGATTCTTTTTATTAGTAAAATGAATAGTACCAGATTTGCATTGTGCCTTTATTGGCACATTTTCAAATTAATCTTTCTTTGCTTTGCGTGGATTCACCGTCAGCACTTCATCTACCAGTCCGTATTCTTTTGCTTCGGTAGAAGTCATCCAGTAATCGCGGTGGCAATCGGCCGCTACTTTTTCAACGGGCTGGCCGCTATGGTAGGCGATGATGTTGTACAGCTCCTGCTTGACTTTTTTTACCTCGTTCACGGTGATCTCGATGTCGCTTGCCTGTCCGCCCGCACCCGCGCTCGGCTGGTGCATCATGATGCGGCTGTGCTTGAGTGCCGTGCGTTTGCCTTTGGCGCCGGCACACATCAGCACCTGTCCCATACTCGCCGCCATACCGGTACAGATCGTTGCGATGTCGGGCGTAATGAACTGCATGGTATCGTACATCCCCAGGCCTGCGTACACGCTGCCACCCGGACAATTAATATAGATCTGGATGTCGCGTACCCGGTCGGTACTCTCCAAAAACAACAATTGCGCGGTTACAATGTTGGCTACTTCATCATTGATGGGATAACCCAAAAAGATGATGCGGTCCATCATCAAACGGCTGTACACATCCATTACCGCAATGTTCATCGAACGTTCCTCGATGATGTTGGGGGTGAGATTGGTTACATTGTGCTTCACGTAAGCATCGAGCGTATTGCCATTGATGCCCCTGTGTTTTATAGCGTATTTTTCAAATTCTTTTCCAAAGTTCATGTGTGTATGATTTCTCTTTTAATGAATACAAATATATGTGATTAGGTGGGTTAGAAGTTTAGGGGTTTAGGGTTTAGATGGTTTAGGGATTGTTGAATGTTGTTGAAATGTTGAATGTCGTTTAAAGCGTTTACAGAATCATAGCCATCACTGAATCAATAAAATCACAATTCGGACACATAGTTCAGGCATTAATCCCTGCTCCTCGATGAATAAATTAAAATGTATTGTACCAGCATGGCAATGGAAGCAAGTGCCGCAACTACGTAAGTCAATGCCGCCCACTTTAAAGCATCTTTTGCTTTTGCATGTTCAGCAGTGCTGGTGATCTGTGCCGAATCGAGCCACTTCAACGCCCTTGCAGAGGCATCGAATTCTACCGGTAAAGTGATCACTGAAAACAAAGTGGTTACAGCAAACAAAATAATACCGATGAGCAATATCGTAGGATTGCCGCCGCCAAAGCCCATGAAGCCGAGGCCCGCGATGATCACCCATTGCGAAAGCGTGCTGCTGATCTGCACCGCGGGTACCAGCCTGCTGCGCAACATCAACATGGAATAAGCCGTAGCGTGTTGCACCGCGTGGCCGCATTCGTGGGCAGCCACGGCTGCTGCGGATACGTTGCGCCCCTGGTACACATCCGGGCTTAAATTCACGGTTTTATTCAAGGGATTGTAATGGTCGGATAAAAAACCATCCACCGAAATTACCTGCACATCGTAAATGCCATTGTCGCGCAACATTTTTTCCGCCACTTCCTTCCCGCTCATGCCGCTGCCGGTGGGTACTTTACCGTATTCCGAAAACTTGCTTTTCAACCGGTATTGAACCAACATACCCAGCAGCATAAAGATCACTGATATGGCAATTAATCCGAATGTCATTTTTCCTGTTTTATTTCTGTAGAAAACACAAAGCACAAGCCAAAGTCAATTCATGCCATTTCGACAAATAAAAAAGGGAGAACGCGATGGTTCTCCCTTGTAAAGTATATTTTAAATGAATTAAGCTTTGTACTGGGCCGCGATTCCTTTGGCCAGTTCCACCATTTTATTCAGCCCGTCTTCCGGCAGGTTGCCTTTTTTGAAGTCGGCCAAAATTTCAGGGTGCTTGTTTTCCATTTCCATCAGGAAGTGGTCTTCAAAAGCCTTTACATTTTTAACGGCTACGTCTTTCAACAAACCCTGGGTACCGAGGTAAATGATCGCCACTTGTTTTTCAACAGAGAACGGGGTATACTGCGGTTGTTTCAGGATCTCCACGTTGCGGGCACCTTTATCGATCACGTTCTTGGTTGCCGCATCGAGGTCGCCACCAAATTTAGAGAAGGCTTCCAGCTCCCGGTACAACGCCTGGTCGAGCTTCAGTGTACCCGATACTTT
>Ga0247806_10000896_pt1 | contig 15834 bp, 15 predicted proteins | sample UWRJL059202B1_FD_179935 | JGI IMG/M metagenome (GOLD analysis project Ga0247806, IMG submission 179935) | Plant litter microbial communities from Arlington Agricultural Research Station in Wisconsin, United States - UWRJ-L059-202B-1 | ecosystem: Environmental > Terrestrial > Plant litter >... | reverse complement strand
GGTAGGGCAGCTGGATGCTGGTGGACATGCTCGAAGAGAGTTCCTTCTTCGCCTGCTCCGCGGCTTCCTTGAGGCGCTGCTTGGCGATCTTGTCCTTGGAGACGTCGACGCCGGTGGAGTCCTTGAAACGCTTGATCAGGTGGTCAACGATGCGCTGGTCCCAGTCGTCGCCGCCGAGGCGGTTGTCACCGGCGGTCGAACGTACCTGGATGGTGCTGAAGTCGTCGTCCTTGCCCACCTCGAGGAGGGAGACGTCGAAGGTTCCGCCACCGAGGTCGAAGACCAGGATGAGCTCGTCTTCCTTGCCACGGTCCAGGCCGTAGGCCAGGGCGGCAGCGGTGGGCTCGTTGATGATGCGCAGCACGTTGAGGCCGGCGATCTCGCCGGCTTCCTTCGTGGCCTGGCGCTCGGCGTCGTTGAAGTACGCGGGAACGGTGATGACGGCATCCGTCACCTTGTCACCCAGGTACTGCTCGGCGTCGCGCTTGAGCTTGGCGAGGATACGTGCGGAGATCTCCTGCGGGGTGTACTTCTTGTCGTCGATGCCGACGCTCCAGCCGGTGCCGACGTGGCGCTTGACCGACGAGATGGTGCGGTCAACGTTGGTGACGGCCTGCCGCTTCGCGGTCTCACCGACGAGAACTTCGCCGTCCTTGGTGAACGCAACGACGGAAGGCGTGGTGCGGAAGCCTTCAGCGTTTGCGATGACGGTGGGTTCTCCACCCTCGAGAACGGCCACCACCGAGTTAGTGGTTCCGAGGTCAATGCCGACTGCACGAGCCATGTGAGAGTATCTCCTTCAAAGTATGGGTTCAAGCCCTATTTCTAAGACTTGAGTGTTGCTGGCTCAAGTGTGACACCGCCCGAAAAACGAGTCAAGCTGAGTTCGCCAGAGTTGAGCCAGAGTGGCTCAACTCCCAGGAACTTCACGGCTCGCGGGCGTCTCCGCCGAGCCGCGCGTAAAATGATCGGATGACTACTCCGCCCAGTTCTCCGCACGCGTCGCCCTCGCAGACCGACGTCGTGGTGCATGGCGTGAAACGAATGATCATTGCCGGGGAGCTGGGCGCCGGCGCTCGGCTGCCGATCGAGAAAGACCTGGCCGCCGCGTTGGGGGTCTCCCGCGGATCGCTGCGCGAGGGGGTGCGCGCCCTCTGCATCATGGGGGTTCTCGAGACCCGCCAGGGCGACGGCACCTATGTCACGTCGCTTGATTCCAATCTGCTGCTAGCCCCCATGGGCTTCCTGGTAGACCTGCAGACGCCTGCCGGCAGCGTCCATCTGCAGTCCGTGCGCCGGGTGTTGGAGTCCGAAGCCGCCGCTCGTGCGGCGCTGACCATCGACGACGCCACCATCGCCGACGCCGAGGCCATTCTCACCAGCGTCGAGCCGCTCCTGACCGCGTCCGTTGTCAACCACGAGGCGATCATGGAAGCCGACATCGCCTTCCACCGGGTGATCGCGAGGGCATCGGGCAACCCGGCCCTCGATGCACTGATCGAGGCCCTTGCCAGCCGCACTGTGCGCGGCCGAATGTGGCGGGCCATCACCGAGGACGGCGCCGAGCAGGCCACCCACGCCGAGCACCGGGCGGTGCTGGCCGCCGTGTCGAACCGCGACCCAGACACCGCCCGCCTGCGGATGGGCGTGCACCTACTCGCCGTCGAAGACTTCCTGCACGCTCAGACCGTGGTCGGCACCGACGCATCCGTCACTACCGACGACCCCGCAGCGGCGGCGGCCCAGTAACTCCCGTTCGGGAAGGCGTATTCGGCGACCGAAGCGGAGTGCATCTCGGCCGAGTAGCCGGGCAGGGCGGGCAGCCGGTAGGCGCCGTCTTCGACGATGCACGGGTCGGTGAAGTGCTCGTGCAGGTGGTCGACGTACTCGGTGACCCGACCGTCAAGAGACCCGGAGACGGCGACGTAGTCGAATACCGACAGGTGCTGCACCAGTTCGCACAGGCCGACACCGCCGGCGTGCGGGCAGACCGGCACCCCGAACTTCTTGGCCATCAGATAGACCGCGAGGATCTCGTTGATGCTGGCCAGCCGGGCCGCGTCGAGCTGGCAGAAGTCGATGGCCTCGGCCTGGAACATCTGCTTGAACAAGACCCGGTTCATTCCGTGTTCGCCCGTGGCGACGCCGATGGGCGCGACGGCTCGACGCACGGCGGCGTGGCCGAGCACGTCGTCGGGGCTGGTGGGCTCCTCGATCCAGAGCGGCTTGAATTCGGCCAGGGCGGTGACCCACTCGATGGCCTCCGGCACGTCCCAGACCTGGTTGGCGTCGATCATCAGGTTGGCGTCGTCGCCGATCACCTCGCGGGCGATGCGCAGCCGACGGATGTCGTCGTCCAGGTTGCCGCCGACCTTGAGCTTGATGTGCCGGTAGCCGGAGTCCACCGCTTCCTGGCAGAGCCGGCGGAGTTTCTCGTCGGAGTAGCCCAACCAGCCGGCGCTGGTGGTGTAGCAGGGGTACCCGGTTCCCTCGAGCTCCGCGATCCGTTCGCCCCGGGTCGGTTCCATCTCGGCGAGCATGCCGATCGCCTCGTCACGAGTGAGCACGTCGGAGAGGTACTGCAGGTCGGCCACATCGACGAGCTGCTCCGGGGTCATCTCGGCGAGCAGGCGCCAGAGCGGCTTGCCGGCCTGGCGTGCCGCGAGGTCCCACACCGCGTTCATCACGGCGGCCATGGCGAGGTGTTCCACGCCTTTCTCGGGGCCGAGCCAGCGCAGCTGGGAGTCGGACTTGAGGCCCCGGTAGGTGCCGCCGAGGTCGCCGACGACGGTGTCGACATCCAGCCCGATCAGGGGCAGGGCACGCTGCTCGGCGGCGAGCACGCAGATGTCGTTGCCGCGGCCGATCGTGAAGGTGAAGCCGTACCCGCTCAGGTCGGGGTCGTCGGTGTGCAGGATGACGTAGGCGGCGGAGTAGTCGCCGTCCTTGTTCATGGCGTCGGAGCCGTCCATGCTGAGCGAGGTGGGAAAGCGCACATCGACGACGTCGACAGACGTGATGGTGGTCATGGGGTCTCCTGGGGTTGGTGGCTGAAGGTCGGGGAGGTCTTAATGGGCAACAGGCCGGCGGCGCGCAGGTCGTCCCACAACTCGGCGGGCACGGCGGCCCGGTAGCGGGCGACGTTACCGCGCACCTGCTCCATACTGCGGGCACCGACCACGACCGAGACCACGGCGGGGTGCAGCAGCGGATAGGCGATCGCGGCCTGTGGCAGGGTGACGCCGTGGTCGGCGCAGACGTCGGCGATTGCGCGGGCGCGCTGCACCAGGGCGGCGGGGGCGGTCTCGTAGTTGAATTTGCCGTCGTCGGCAGGCCTGTCGGTGGCGAGCAGACCCGAGTTGTAGACCCCGGCGATCACCACTCCCACGCCGCGCTCGACCGCCACGGGCAGCAGATCGGCGGAGGCCTCGTCGTCGAGCAGCGTGTACCGGCCGGCCAGCATCACCACGTCCACGTCAGTGTTGCGGATGAAGTGGGCGAGCATGGCGGATTGGTTCATGCCGGCGCCGATCGCGCCGATCACCCCCTGGTCGCGCAGCTCGGCCAGGGCCGGGAGCGCCTCGTCGGTGGCCTGGTCCTGCCAATCATCGGGGTCGTGCAGGTAAACGATGTCGATCCGGTCCAGGCCCGAGCGGGTGAGGCTCTCCTCGATGGAGCGCAGCACGCCATCCCGACTGAAATCCCACTCGCGCCGCACGGAGGCCGGCACCGCGAAACCCTGATCGTCCAGGGCTCCGGCACCGGCCGGGTTGTCCACCAGCAGCCGACCCACCTTGGTGGAGAGCACGTACTCCTCGCGCGGACGCTCGGCCAGCAGCCCGCCGGCGCGGCGTTCGGACAGGCCGAGCCCGTAGTGCGGCGCGGTGTCGAAATACCGGAGGCCGCTCTCCCAGGCGGCGTCGAGCGCGCCGGCGGCCTCGGCATCCGTGGTCTCGCGGTAGAGGTTGCCGAACTGGGCCATGCCCAGGCCAAGCTCAGTGAGGGCGTGGCCGGTTCTCAGTCTGCGGGTGTGCATCAATGGCCCGGTCAGTTCAGGGCGCGGGTGCGCAGGTGGGTCACGCCGCCGTCGACCTCGAGGGCCGAACCGGTTGTGGAGGCCGACAGCGGGCTTGCCAGGTAGGCAATCGCGCCGGCGACCTCCGCGGGGCTCACCATCCGGCCGGTGGCCTGACGGGCGTCCAACGCCTGGCGTTCCTTCACCGGGTCGGGGAAGCCCGCTAGCATCTTGTCGACGAACGGGGTGTGCACGGTGCCGGGGTTCACGCAGTTCACCCGAATGCCCTCGCGCACGTGGTCGGTGGCCATGGCGTAGGTGAGCGCCAGCACCGCCCCCTTGGAGGCGGCGTAGAGCGCCCGGTCGGGCAGGCCGTTCAGCGCCGCGATCGAGCACAGGTTGACCACCGAGGCGGCACTCGAGCGGCGCAGGTGCGGCAGGGTAGCAGCGGTGACCCGGGCCATACCGGTGACGTTGATGCTGAGCACCCTCGCCCACTCGTCATCGTCGTTGGCCTCCACCGTGCCGACCGCGCTGATGCCCGCGTTGTTGACCAGGATGTCGACCCCACCGAACCGTTCGGCGACCTCCGAGATGGCCGCACCGACCGAGGCCCGGTCGGCCACGTTGGCGGTGAACCCGTGCAGCGGCTCGGGCAGCCCGTCGGGGTTGAGGTCGAGCACCGCCACCGTGGCACCTCGCTCGGCCAGCAGGGTGGCCGTCGCCAGCCCGATCCCACTTGCTCCTCCGGTGACAACCGCGATGAGACCGCTGAATTCCGCCATGACCTGCTCCTTGGTTCTGGTTTGCCGTAAAAGTGGATGCGCAGGGCCGCTAGGCCTGCACGAACTGCTGACGGGCCGTGCCGAGCCTGTCGATCTCGAGCTCGACGACGTCGCCGGCGCGCAGGTACGGATTGCCCTCGATGCCGAGGGCAACGCCGGCCGGAGTGCCGGTGTTGATCAGGTCACCGGCGCGCAGCACCATGAACTGGCTGAGGTACCAGACGATGTAGGGCACGTCGAAGATCATGGTGGCGGTGCTGCCGTTCTGCCGCTGCACGCCGTTCACCGACAGGCGCATGCCCAGCGCGCTGACATCGCCAACCTCATCGGGGGTCACCAGCCACGGGCCGAGCGGGTTGAAGGTTTCGCAGCTCTTACCCTTGTCCCACTGGCCGCCGCGTTCGAGCTGGAACTCCCGCTCGGACACGTCGTGCGAGAGGGCGTACCCGGCGATGTGCGCGGCCGCGTCCGCGGGTGAGTCGAGGTAGCGCGCGTCGGTGCCGATCACGATGCCCAGCTCCACCTCCCAGTCGGTCTTCAGACTCTTGCGTGGAATGAGCACCTCGTCGAACGCGCCGCCCAGGGTGGACGGGTCCTTCATGAACAACACCGGCTCGGCGGGGATGGCCGCACCGGTCTCCTCAGCGTGGTCGCGGTAGTTCAGGCCGACGCAGACGATCTTGGTCGGCTGCACGATGGGCGCCGCCACCCGCAGGTCCGCGGCGCCGTCAAGCATCGGCAACGACCCGGCGGCCAGGGCGGCCGCAGCCCTCGCCAGACCGTCGCCGGCCAGGAAGGCCCCGTCGATGTCAGCGGTCACCGACCGCAGGTCGTAATAGTTCTCGTTCTGCACGATCACGGGGATTTCGGTACCGGGGGTGCCGAGGCGGGCGATTCTCATAGCTGTCCTTTTGTTGCGGGCTGGTATGCCGGCGGCGTGCCACCGGCGTCGTTGGCGGCGTGGGCGGCCTCGACCAGCGCCATGGTGCGATAGACATCGTCGACGCTGGTGGGCAGGGTGGGCACAGACCCCTCGAGGTAGCGCTGCAGGGCGCCCATCGAGCCGATGAAGGCATCCGGAAACCAGCTGCCGGTGAAGTCCAGCGGTTGCCAGCCCGCCTCCGGGTCGTCGTCGAGGAAGATCTCGAGAGCGTCGGGCCCGCCGACGGGATAGTCCAAGAGCAGGCCCATCTGCGCGCGGATGGCACCCCGGGTGCCCTCCCACTTGATGTAGCTCTCCTCGTACTTCTCGCCGAAGTGGTGGTCGTGGTTGGTGGAGACCACCACCCGCAAGTCCCGGTCGGGGTAGTGCAGCGCAATGTTCGACCGGCTGTTGGCGTGGCTCTTGAGCGGATGCCGCACGGTCACCGCGGACACTCCGGCCGGGTCGCCGACGAAGGAGCGCAACAGGTCGAGGTAGTGCACGCTGTGCATGTTGATCTCGAGCCGGTCGAGGGTGAGCACATGCGGGAACAGCTCCCACGGGGTGTTCACCTGCACCCGCACCTCCAGGTCGTAGAGTTCACCGATCCGGCCGGCGGCGATGGCCTCGCGGGCGACGGCGACGTACGGGCTGAACCGCAGCTGGGTGTTCACGGCCGCGATCAGGCGTTTCCGCCGGCAGATCTCCAGCAGCACGCCGGCCTCGGCGAGGGTGTGACCGAAGGGCTTCTGGATGAGCACTGCGGCACCGTCGGGGAGCGCTTCGAGCGTCGCGGCGTACTGTTCGGGCATCAGGGCGATGTCGAAGACGGCGTCGGCCGGGGCCGCGGCCACCGCCTCGGCCAGGTCGTCGAAGACCACCGGGATGCCGAACTGTTCGGCCAGAGCCTGCGCTCTGGCCTTGGTGCGGTTGTAGATCGCCACGACCGGGAACCCGGCCTTGGCATAGGCCGGCAGGTGGGCATCGCGCACGATGCCACCGGCGCCGATCATCACGATCGGCCGCGGCTGCGCCGGCAGGTCGAGGGTGTACGCCGCCGCGGGGTGGAACTCTGCGCGGTCGCTGGGCGCGGTCAACCCTTCACCGCGCCGACGGTCTGGCCGCTCATCAGGTAGCGCTGCGCGCCGATGAAGAGGAGGAGCAGGGGAAGCATGCTGATCACGGTGGCGAGGGCGAGTTGAGGCATGTACAGCTTCACGTCCAGGCCGGCCGCGACGGTGGGGTTGAACAGCGGGCTGGCGCCGATGAGCTCCTGCAGCCCGATCGAAATGGTCTTGTTGCTCTGGTTCGAAGAGAGCAGCGCCAGCGGCAGGAAGAAGTTCGCCCAGTTGGCTACGAACGAGAAGAACGCGACCAGGGCCACCGCCTGCTTGGAGATGGGCAGGCCCACCTGGAAGAAGATCGCGATCTCGCCGAGCCCGTCGATCCGGGCCGCCTCCACCAGCTCGGACGGCATCGTGGTCATGAAGTGGATGTAGGACAGGTAGACACCGAAGGGGAAGAAGCCCATGATCACCAGCACCGGCCAGAGTTCGCCGACAGCGCCGATGGCGCTGACCTCGAGGAACAGCGGGATCACCAGCACGGTGTTCGGGATCACCATGGTGATCAAAGTGACCACGAGCACGGTCTTGCGGAACCTGAACCGCAGCCGGGCCAGCGCATAGCCGGCGGGGATGGCCGCGAGCACGGCGAGGAGGGCACCGCCGACGGAGACGAACAGGGAGTTGCCCATCCACTGCACGAACAGGCCGCCGCCGTTGGGGCCGAAGCCGTTCACCTGGGACCAGCTGTAGACCACGTTGTCCCATGAGACCCCGCCGAGGCCGAGGAAGCCGTCGGTGCCGGCCTGCACGCTGTCGTTGTCGCGGAAGGCCATGGCGATGAAGCCGATAATCGGCACGATAAAGAGGGTGGCGACGAACAACATTGTGGCGATCCGGGCGACACGTCCCGGAGTCCATTTGCTGCTGCCGACGGGGTGCTCCTCGGTGCGAGGAACACGGGACAGGCGCGGCGGGCGGGTGGTGAGTGTCATTTTTCTTCTTCCCCGAAGAGTCCGCTCTTGAACACCACGAGCAGCCCGATCCCCAGGGTGATCACCAGGAGGATGATGGACATCGCGGCGGCCGCCGGAAAGTTGTAGTTCGAGAATGCGAACGCGTAGCCGAGCTGGGTAGGCGTCCACTGGTCGGGCAGTGCGTTTGAGGCCACCTGGTCGAGCAGGTACGGCTCGAGGAACAGCTGGAAACCGTAGGCCAGGTTCATCAGGGCCGCGTAGCCGAGCCACGGCCGGATCATCGGCAGTTTGACGTGCCAGGCCACCTTCCAGGCACCGGCGCCGTCAAGGCTGGCGGCCTCGAGCACGTCGTCCGGGATGCCGTTCAGGCCGCCGTTGACGATCACGATCCAGGTGCCGACGCCCTGGAAGAACAGCATCGCGGTGAGAATGAACGGCAGATTGCCGGGTGAGGCCACCACCGCTTTGATGCTGGTCAGACCGAGCATGTTCCAGAAGCCCTCGATGGGTGACTGGGCGGGGTTCAACAGGTAGACCCAGAGCACGAAGTTGGCGATGCCGGCCACGGCGCCCGGCACGTAGTAGAGGAACCGCATGGTGTTGCCGAAGCGACCTGGGCTGGCGTGCACGAGCAGGGCCAGGCCGACGATGCCGAGCATCATGATGGGCAACCAGATGATCAGCACCGAGAAGATGTTGACGAAGGTGGACCAGAACCGGAAGTCACTGAGCACGGTGATGAAGCTGTCGAAACCGCCGAAGCCGGCCTCCGGCTGTAGAGGGGTGGGGGCCCGCTGCATGCTGATCACGAGCGCGTAGGCGATGGGGATCACCCCGGCCACGAGCAGGAGCAGCACGTAGGGGGTGAGCAGGGCCCAGGCTCCACGCACCTCGGTGTGGTGCACGTGCCGTTTGCGCTTGCCGGGAGCAGCGGAGGCTGCGGCGCTGGTTCGCCTGGTCGGCACGGTGTCGAGTGTGGCTCGGCTCACGGGGGCCTCTTCCTTGAAGCGGTGGGTCTGGGGCTGCCCGGGCTGATCCGGGCGACCCGGGCCGGAAGCGGATGCGGTGAGGCGCCTGCTCCCGGCCGGGTCGGGTGTCGGTTATTCGGTGGTGACGGTGTAGCCGAAGGACTTTGCCTGGTTGTTCAGTTCGGTGTTGAAGGTCTCCCAGGCGTCGTCGATGCTGCCGCCGGAGACCAGCGCCGGGGTGATCGTCTCGGCCCAGATGCCACCGGTGTTGTAGAGCATGTAGGCGTGGTCACCCTGCACGTAACTGGTCGCTTCCTTGAACGCGGCGAAGGTGGCGTCGTTGTCGGCGAAGTAGCCGGCCGCGGACTGCTTGGCGATCCAGTCGTCCTGCACCGGGCCGTAGCCGGGCAGGCCGGTGGTCAGTTCCACCTGCCAGGCCGGGTCGGTGGCCACGAACTCGGCGAACTTGAGGGTGTTCTCGAGCTGCGTGCCGGTGATGTGGTTGGAGACGCCCCAGAGGCCGCCACCCTCGTTACCGGTCGACGGAGCGGACTCGCCCTCCCAGGCCAACGGTGCCACGGCGGCCATGTTGCCCGCCGGGATCTTCCAGGTCTGGTTGAAGAGGTAGTCGCCCCACCACACGGCGCCCGGGCTCATCACGAGCTCGGGGCCCACGGTGGCGGCGTCCGCGTCGAAGATGCCGAGCGAGGAGACGGCGTCACCCTCGACCAGGGTGCTGAGCAGGTCTTTGGCCCGCTGGCACTTCTCGTCGTCGAGGTTGATGTGCACGTCGGTCTCGCTGACGCGGTCGTTGGTCGGGCATCCGCTGGCCCAGAGGTAGCGGTCGGGGGCGTAGGCGTCGCCGAGGAACCCGCTGATCTTGCCGGGGTGTTCGGCGGCGATCTGCACGGCCAGGTCGGCGTAGCCCTCCCAGGTGGTGGGCAGGGTGTAGCCGTTCTCGGTGAAGAAGGTCTTGTTGTACCAGAACACGTCGGGGGCGGCGTCGTTGCGGAGGCAGAGGATCTTGCCGTCGATGTTGCAGGGTTCGATCACGGCGGGGTCGTAGCCATCGATGACATCGGCCATCGACTCGGTGAGGTCGGCGGTGTAGTTGATCTGCGCGCCGCTGGCCCAGGCGATGTCGTCGTTGGAGGGGAAGAAGATGGCGTCCGGCCAGCCCTTGCCGGCCTGATTGAACTGGGCGAACTGCTGCTGCAGTGTCTTACCGCCCACCGTGCCGTCGATCTGCACGTATTCGAAGTCCATGTCGGGGTTGGCGGCCTTGAACGCCTCGGCGGCGGGCACCCGGGGCGGGTCGACCCACACGGTGACGGCGCCGCCGGTGTCGGTCTGCTCGACCTCGGACGCGGTTCCGTTGCCGCCTGCGCTGCAGGCGGTGAGGGCCACCATGGCGGCCGCGACGCCGAAGGCTGTCGCGAGCCGGGCGAACCCCTGTTTACGAACAAATGATGTCTGCACTGACACTCCCTTGTTGGATGGTGAGGAAAAACTGTGGCCGGTGAATCTGCCGTGCTGGCCGTGCTCAAACGTTAGCCCAAATGAGCGTCGTGATCAAACGTTTGACCAACTTTTTTTCCGGCGGTCCGGAACATCGGTATTTCTACCATAGATTGGATGAATTCGCGATAAATTGACCGAAACGCGGTACTACCGGGCAAACAACTGGCCATAGAGGGTCAGAGATATGACTATTGCTGGATGCTGACCGCGGCGGCGGCGAGCCGGGAGGGGGCCAGGCGGTAGAACTCCTGGGCCGTGCCCGCCCAGAGGCGTGCCGACTCGTCGGCATCCAGCCCCGCCAGCACGTCGGCCAGGTCACGATGCACGGCCCGGTAGCCGCCGTATAGCAAGGAAATCGGCCAGTCCCCGCCGTACATCAGCCGGTCGACACCGAACACGTCGAGTGCACGCTGCACCACGGACTGCAGCTGCCGACCGGCGTCGGCAGTCGACGGACCACTCGTCGGGTAGAGCCCGGAGACCTTGCCGAACACCCGCGGATTCTCGGCGGCCCGTGCGATCAGGCTCCACCAGGGTTCCCGGTCGGCGCGGCCGAGCGGGGGTTTGCCGAGGTGGTCGATGACGATCCGCAACCGCGGGTGCCGCTCGGAGAGGATCGGCACCAGCTCCAGGTGCCGGGGCAGCACGGCGACCAGGTCGAAGGGAATGTCGGCAGCCTCCAGCACGCCCAGGCCCTCGTCGACATCGGGGCGCAGCAGCCAGTCGGGGTCGGGCAGGTCGTGAATGAGGGAGCGCACACCGACAAAGAGCGGGTTGGCGCGCAGCTCGGCCAGCCGGTCGGCCGCTTCGGCGGCCCGGTCGAGCGGCAGCCAGCCCACCACACCGACGACCTCCGGGTGCGCGGCGGCGACCTCGAACATGTAGTCGGTGTCCTGGGCATTGTCGGCCGACTGCACCAGCACCGTGGCGGCCACGCCGGCCTCGCGCAGCTGGGGGCGCAGCTCGTCGAATTCGATGGTGCGGTGGATCTGGGGAGTGTCCGGTCCGAGCCAGCCGTAGTGCGCACGGTCCAGGTTCCAGACGTGTTGGTGCGCGTCGATCACCAGAGGGTTCACCGGGCGGGCTCCGCCGGCAGCGACCAGACCATCGGGATGCCGGTGTCGGCACCGGAGTAGTCGTCGCCGACCTCGAGCAGCTCGCCCATCCGCGCCTGCCAGGGAATGTTCGCCGGGTGCTCGCGCAGGAACTCGCGCATGGCGGCGTAGTCGTCGCAGTCCACCAGGTGGAAGAGGTCCTGGCCGGACCGGTAGATCGTCCAGCCGTGCACGCCGGCGGCGCGGAGGGCCTCGTCGAGGTCGGGCGGGATCACGGCGTGGATGCGGTCGTAGTCCTTCTCCCGGCCGGCGAGAAGCCGGGTGTGCAGGGCGACTGTGGGCATAAGCAAAAACTCCTTCGTTTCTGGGAATGACTCAAGGTGCGCGGGCGGGCTACCGGGCCGGTGGCGCCGTGGATTCGCGCAGGATCAGCTGGGGTGGCCGGTCGTCCACCACGATGTCGGTGACGTCGACGCCGCGCAGCCGGTCGTGGATGGCGCTGAACGCGCGCCGGCCGAGGTCGTAGAGCGGCATCTTCACGCAGGTCAGCGGCGGCCAGCTGTTCTCCACCGTCCAGGCGTCGTGCATGGCGACCACCGACAGCTGCTGGGGAACCTGCACCCCGAGGGTGCGAGCGGCCGAGAGCACACCGATGGCGGCGTTGACGTTGGCGACGAAGACCGCCGTGGGCGGGTCATCCGTCGCCATGATGGCGGCCAGCGCGGCCCGACCCTGTTCGGCCGAGTAGCCGAGCTCGGTGATGTGCTCGGCGCGGGCGGTCAGTCCGGCCCGGCCGAGGGTGTCGAGGAAGCCCTGCCGGCGTTGCCTCGCGGTGTAGCTGGTGGGCGTGCCGCCGACCAGGCCGATGCGGCGGTGGCCGAGGTCGATGAGGTGCTGCGCACCCAGGCTCGCGCCGAGGGCGTCCTGCAGGGCGACCGAGCCGGTGTGGCCGGGTTCGATCGAGTTGATGAACACGACCGGGGCGGGGCCGTCGAGCATCTGCTCAAGGTCGGCCGGCAGCACGGTGTCGCCCACCTGTACGAGCAGGCCGTCGACCCGGCCCTCCCCGACCAGTTTGCGGATGGTGTCGCCGCCGGGTTGCATGCCCTCCGCACGGCCGAGCAGCACCAGGTAGTCGTTGGCCAAGGCTTCGTCTTCGACGCCCTGCATGAGCTCGGTGAAGACGGCGTTGGTCAGATCGGGCACGATCAGGGCGATCACGTTGGAGCGGTTCAGCTTCAGGGCCCGGCCGGCGAAATTCGGCCGATAGTCCAGCTCGGCGGCGACCTGCCGGATACGCTGCCGGGTCTCCTCGCTCACCCGGGCCGACGGGGCGTCGCTGAGCACCCGGGAGACCGCGGAGACCGAGACTCCGGCGCGGGCGGCGACGTCGCTGAGGGTAACCATCTGCTCAGTGTATGCGCGCCCTACCGGCGCTTTCCCACCAGGTAGATGTGGGTGAGAACCATCACCACGTCGCCGTGCTGATTGCTGACGCTCACCAGTTCGTGCACGTATCCGCTCTCGGTCGGGCGGCGGGCGTGGTCGGTCTTGGCGCTGATCTCGGCGGTCACCGTGATGGTGTCGTTGATGAAGACGGGCTTGATGAAACGCACCCGGTCGTAGCCGTAGCTCATGGCCTGCGGGTTGATGTCCCCGGCCGTCATGCCCACGGCCACCGACATCACCAGGGTGCCGTGCGCGATGCGCTGCCCGAACGGCTGGGTCTTGGTCCACTCCGCATCCATGTGGTGCGGAAAGAAGTCACCGGTCTGACCGGCGTGCGTGACCACGTCGGTCTCGGTGATGGTGCGGCCGACGAAGTCGCGGCTCTCGCCGACCTCGAAGTCGTCGAACCAACGGTCGATGGTGCGCATAGGGAGGTGTCCTTTGTGGGTATCGGTCAGGGGACGAGCAGTTCGGCGGCCGCGTTGTTGAGGGACCGCACCAGCTCGGCGTCACTGAGCTGACCGTCGAGCGCGCGGGTGACCAGCGGGGACATGCTGTCTTGGAAGTCGATGTAACCGGTGCTGCGCGGCCGCAGGTAGGCCCCCTCGAGAGTGGCGCGGGTACCGCGGAAGAAGTCCAGCGAGTCAGCGTTCAAGCGGTCGTCGGTCCAGGCCGTCGCGTTGCCGGGTTGGCCGCCACCGTCGTAGTAGACGCCGGCCTGAGTGTCGGCGGAGGCGACCCAGAACGCGAACGCCCGCGCCTCGTGCAGGTGAGCGGATGCGGCGGAGACGGCGATCCCGGCGCCACCCAGCAGCGAGCCGGTCACACCGGCGGCGCCGCTCGGGATGTCGGTGTACCGCAGTCGACCGGGCCGGAATCCAGGCCGGGAGTAATTGGTATACCCGAATGCCAGCGGTGCGTAGGCCCAGCGGTCGTCAGTGCTGAGCATCTCGGCGATCTCGATCGGGTTCTGGGTGCGGTTCACCGCCGGCACCAGTGCACTGAGTTCATGCATGCGCTCGAGCACGGGCAGCAGGTCGTCGGCGGGCAGGAACTCGCCGGGGGTCTGTGCGGGCGGGGTGCCGGCGTTCGCGGCCATGGTGACCAGGCTGGAGAAGGCGTCGATCGGCTTGGTGGGCCAGAGCACCCGGCCCTCGCGGGCCAGCTCGAGCACGTCGTCCCAGGTCCGTGGCGGGTCGGGCAGCAGATCGGGGCGGTACACCGCCACCTGGGCGGCGGCGTCGCTGGCCAGGCCGTACTGGTGACCCTGGTGTGCGTAACTCTCGTGCGAACGACCCACCGATTGGGCGGCCAGTTCGGCCAGCTCGGCATCGAAGCCGACCCCGTCGAGCCGGGCGAAGTGGCCGCCCTCAGCCGCCTCGGGGATGTGCGGGTGGTCGATCACGAGCAGGTCGTAGTCGGCGGCGAGCCGTTCGATCGGGGCATCCGCAAAGGCCTGCAACGACCGGAACTCCCACTCGATACGGGTGCCCGGCACCAGCTCCGCGTACCGGTTGGCCGAGGCGACCATACAGTCGTAGCCGCGGGAGTGCTCCCAGGTGATGCCGCGCAGCACGTTCATACGGTCTCCTCGGCAAAGAATTCGGCGCGCACGGCGGCGTTGTGCTGGCCGAGCCGCGGGGCCGGCCGCTCGCTGGTGAGGGTGTGACCGTCGATGCGGATGGGACTGCGTGTGGTGGCCAGGTCGAGTTGGTCGCCGTCGAGGGTCTCGTCGGCGGCACGGCTGATCTGCTGGGTCATATTGATGGCGGCGAACCCGTCGTGCTGCACAAGCTGCTCCAGGGTGAGCACCGGAGCGCACCAGACATCCGAGGAATCGAGGATATCGAGCCAGTGCTGGGTGGTCTCGGTGGCGAACCGTGCGGCCAGCAGCTCTTCCACCCGTTCCTGGTGTACCCAGGCGTCGGCCGGGTCGGGCAGATCGACGAGTTCGACCAGGCCGAGCAGGGCGCCGAGCTTGGGCAGCGGGTTCATCGCGATGGCGAGATAGCCGTCGCTGGTGGGGTAGGTGCCGTACGGGGCGGCCAGGAAGGCGTGCCCGGAGTGACGGCCGCCGCGGGCGACGCTCACTGTGCTGTCGTTGAGGTGGGTGCTGAGCAGTTCGAACTGCAGGTCGAGCATGGCCTCGAGCAGGCTGGTCTGAGCGTGGCCTCCGAGACCGGTGCGCTCGCGGCGCAGCAGCAGCGCGGTCACGCCCTGGGCGATGTGGCAGCTGGTGAGGTGGTCGGCGATGGAGAGCCCCACCGGCACCGGGCCGTCTTCGTGCGACCCGCTCAGCCAGGGGATGCCGGAGATGGACTGGGCGAGCAGGTCCTGCCCCGGCCGGTCCTTCCACGGCCCGTCGTCGCCGTAGCCGCTGGCGCTGCCGTAAACGATCCGCGGGTTGATCGCCCGCACGGACTCGTAGTCCAGGCCGATGCGCTCCATGACGCCCGGCCGGAAATTCTGGATGATGACATCGGCCTGCGCGACCAGGTGTTTGACCCTGGCGAGGTCATCCGCGTCCTTGAGGTCGGCGGTGATGCCTTCCTTGTTGCGGTTCATTGCGTGGAACGAGATGGTGTCACCATCGGCGACCCGGCCGGCGAAAGCCAGGGTGCGCCCGATGTCGCCGGTCTGGGGGCGCTCGATCTTGATCACCCGGGCGCCCAGGTCGGCCAGCCGCATCGCCGCGACCGGCCCGGCAAGGAACTGGCTGAAGTCCAGCACCAGGATCCCCTCGAGAGGTCGAATCACCTCGTCGTTCATCGTGTCTCCAGCCTGTGGAGGGCTCGTACAACAGGTCACCCGGCGGGTGCGCTCCGTTGCGAAAGCCCGTTTGCTCAATCGTTTGTTCAGATCGTACTCGCACGGGTAGCCTCGAAGCAATCGTTGGGGCTCGCGAGTATATTCATCGGATGTTTAGGCGAATTGTGGGCTAGCCTGAACAGCGACTTGCCTCAGGAATCAAAGGAGATCTTGTGCTCACAGCCAACTACGTCGGCGACCAGACCATCGAGGTGCGGCAGGCCGACGCCCAGGCGCCACCGGCCGGCTCGGTGCAGATCAAGGTGGCCT
>Ga0247806_10000895_pt1 | contig 15877 bp, 18 predicted proteins | sample UWRJL059202B1_FD_179935 | JGI IMG/M metagenome (GOLD analysis project Ga0247806, IMG submission 179935) | Plant litter microbial communities from Arlington Agricultural Research Station in Wisconsin, United States - UWRJ-L059-202B-1 | ecosystem: Environmental > Terrestrial > Plant litter >... | reverse complement strand
TTCCACTTTGAATTTACCAGCTTCCTTCACCGCAGCTTCAGAGCCGAGTGTCGTGAAATCCTGGAACTTCATAACTTCAGCACGGATAAATCCTTTCTCAAAATCAGAGTGGATCACACCCGCAGCCTGTGGCGCAGTCATGCCTTTGTTAATCGTCCAGGCGCGTACTTCTTTCACACCGGCCGTAAAATACGTTTGCAATTGCAGCAGACTGTAAGCTGAACGGATCAAACGGTTCACGCCTGGCTCTTCCAACCCAAGCTCTTCGAGAAACATCTGGCGCTCGTCATACGTTTCCAGCTCTGTAATATCTGATTCGATCTTCGCACCGATTACGAGTACTTCCGCCTGCTCATCTTTCACAGCTGCTTTCACGAGCTCCACGAATTCATTCCCTGTTTTTACAGAGCTTTCGTCAACGTTGCACAGGTACAATACCGGTTTGCCGGTAATCAGCTGAAATTTCTGAACGATCTCCAGCTCCTTTTCGTCGAGCTCCATACCACGCACAGATTTCCCTTGTTCGAGGTGTGTTTTGATGCGTTGTGCCAGGTCATTTTCTTTCAGGACTTCTTTGTCTCCTGTTTTCAGGACACGTGCCAAAGCTGCAATTCTTTTTTCGATGGACTCGAGGTCTTTCAGTTGTAGCTCGATGTCGATCACTTCCTTGTCGCGGATCGGGTTCACAGAACCATCTACGTGGATGATATTGTCATCCTGGAAACAACGCAATACGTGAATGATCGCGTCGGTTTCGCGGATATTCGCCAGGAATTGATTTCCGAGACCTTCCCCTTTCGAAGCGCCTTTCACCAAGCCGGCGATATCGACAATCTCCATCGTGGTTGGAACCACACGCTCCGGATTTACAATTGCTTCCAGCTGCTCCAGGCGCGTGTCCGGAACGGAAATCGTACCTACATTCGGTTCAATCGTACAAAATGGAAAATTCGCTGATTGCGCTTTCGCATTCGACAAACAGTTAAACAAGGTGGATTTTCCAACGTTGGGCAATCCGACTATTCCGCATTTTAAGGCCATCTAAAAAAAATTTGTGCAAAGATAAAGGAATTTGGATGGAAACCCGTCATTCGATCCGGAAATTGAAGCTGTTGCATCTGTTTCCAATTTTATCCGCTCCTTTTTGGAAAAAAAGTATCTTTGGCAAACACTGAAAATCGAACAGCATGTTTATCCTCTATACCATCATCGCCATCATGGTGCTCGCCGGATTGATCGGCTTTTTCCTGCCACAGCAGGTAAAACTCGAAAAAAGCATTCTCATCCATGCCCCGAAAGAAGTTGTCTTTGCGGAAATCGCAAGCCTGCCAAACTTCGTGACCTGGAGCCCGTGGTCGGCCAAAGATCCCAACATGACGCAGTCCTTTTCCGGTCATCCGGGAACGGTTGGTGCCAACTACCGGTGGAAAGGCAATCAGAAAGTTGGTGAGGGATCGATGCTGACAACAGCCGTACAGCTCAATCAATATGTCAGCTATGCAATGGACTTCGGCCACCGCGGCCACGCACAAACCACCATGCGCGTCGAAGAACACGGCGGCGTTACGCGTATGACCTGGGAGTTTACTTCCGATACAGGCAAAAATCCACTCATGCATTTAATGGGGCCGGTCATGGCCGGTTTTGTCGGCAAAGATTATTCCGCCGGCTTGAAAAACCTGAGAAACAAACTCGAAAACAACTAATAATTCCCATGTTCTCCATGCAAAATCTCGTTTTTCTTTGCCTGTTTGGTGCGACAGCAACGTTTGCGCAAACTACTGATTCAACTTTTATCCGCAGCATTTATACCGAAGCCTTGTCGCGTGGAAAAGCTTATGAAGACCTGCGCAGCCTTTGCAAAGATATTGGCCCGCGCCTGTCCGGTTCATCGGCAGCAGCCATGGCGGTTGACTGGGGACAGCAAAAATTATCGCAGTACGGTTTCGACAAGGTCTACCTGCAGGAAATCAAAGTTCCGCACTGGGAAAGGGGCACGAAAGAAAATGCCTGGATCCGCACAAAAGCCGGAAAGATCATCCCGGTCAGCGTGCTTGCGCTCGGCGGATCTGTAGATACGAAAGGATTGCTGCGCGGCGAGCTGGTGATCTTCCCTTCGTTGGATGCTTTGAAAAAGGCCAAATCCGCAGATATCAAAGGAAAGATTGTGTTCATCAACCAACCGATGGACGAAACGATGATCAACACTTTTAAAGCTTATGGCGCCTGCTACACCATCCGTGGTGAAGGCGCAATCGAAGCCGGAAGATTGGGAGCAATCGCTGTCATCGTCCGCTCGCTCGGACTCGCTTCCGACGACCATCCGCATACGGGTTCCATGCACTACGCAGATGATGTGACGAAGATTCCTGCCGCAGCGATTTCGACCAAAGATGCAGACCTGCTCGCAGCGATCGATCCGAAGGAAAAGCCGGAATTCATACTCGAAATGAACTGCCAGTCTTTTCCGGATATCACAAGCTACAATGTGATTGCTGAGATCACCGGCAGCCAATTTCCGAATGAGATCATCACTTTTGGCGGCCACCTCGATTCCTGGGATACCGGCGAAGGCGCACACGACGACGGCGCGGGTATCGTGCACAGCATGGAAGCCCTGCGCATCCTGAAAACTTTGCGTTACAAACCCAAACATACCCTGCGTGTTGTTTTCTTCATGAACGAGGAGAACGGTAACCGTGGCGGCATCACTTACGCAAACTGGAGCAAGGAGCTTGGCGAAAAACAGATTGCAGCCGTGGAAAGTGACCGTGGCGGATTTGCACCACGCGGCTTCAGCTGCGACGGAACACCCGAACAGGTGAAACTACTCGAATCCTGCCGCGATATCCTGACGCCTTACGAGTTGCATGTATTTGAAAAAGGATACGGCGGCGTTGACATCTATCCGCTGCGGAACCAGTTCGCAGGTATCCCACTCTTCGGATTTGTACCGGATTCACAGCGCTACTTCGATTTTCACCACGCGGAAAGCGATGTTTTCGAAAACGTCAACAAGCGCGAGCTGGAGCTGGGTTGTGCCGCAATGTCCGCTTTTGTTTACCTGCTGGACCAGAAACTTTAAGCTGTTTTAAGGCTTGTTTAATGACCCATTCAGCCCCCTGACAGAGGCTGTCCACAAGCGCGCACGTCCCTAAATTCGCGCTGTTGATAAAATCCATGGTCCATTCGTGTTAAAAATCCATTAAATTCATTTAAATTTGCAGCCTTAAACACTTGCCCCCGGGCAGGAAAAGACTTCATCCGGAAAACAAAACATGTATGGCACAAGACATATTTGATAAAATCAGAAAAAACAGAGGTCCGATCGGACAGTACTCCAAAGGAGTTCACGGGTATTTCACGTTCCCAAAACTGGAAGGTGAATTGGGTAACAAAATGATTTTCCGCGGAAAAGAGTGCCTGATCTGGTCCCTGAACAACTACCTGGGATTGGCCAACCATCCTGAAGTACGCGAAGCAGATGCGCAGGCAGCTGCACAATACGGACTCGCTTACCCAATGGGTGCGCGCATGATGACAGGTCAAACCAGCGAGCACGAAAAACTCGAGAACGAGCTGGCTGAATTCATGGAGAAAGAAGATACGATCCTGTTGAACTTCGGTTACCAGGGGATGGTTTCTGCGATCGATTCATTGGTGGACAGAAATGACATCATTGTTTACGACAGTGAAGCACATGCCTGCATCCTCGACGGAATGCGTTTGCACACCGGGAAACGTTTCGTTTTCCAGCACAACGACATGGAGAGCTTCGACAAGCAAATGAAGAATGCTACACGTTTGGCTGAAACAACAGGCGGTGGTATCCTCGTGATCACAGAAGGCGTTTTCGGAATGGCCGGTGATCAGGGTAAACTGAAGGAAATTGTTGAATTCCGTAAATCCGGAAAATATGACTTCCGTTTGTTCGTAGATGACGCACACGGTTTCGGAACATTGGGTAAAACAGGTCAGGGTGCCGGTGAAGCACAAGGCGTTCAGGGTGAGATCGACATTTTGTTCGGTACTTTCGCGAAATCCATGTCTTCTATCGGTGGTTTTATCTGCGCCGAAGAAAGCATCATCGAATACCTGCGCTACAACATGCGTTCGCAGATGTTCGCCAAGGCTTTGCCAATGACCATCACGATCGGTGCACGCAAGCGTCTCGAATTGCTGCGTACACGTCCTGAGCTGAAAGACAAACTGTGGGAGATCACGAATGCCTTGCAAACAGGATTCAAAGACGCAGGTTTCGATATCGGTGCAACGAATTCTCCGGTAACACCTGTTTTTATGAAAGGATCTTTGGCTGAGGCTACAAACCTGACTTTCGATCTGCGTGAGAACTACAATATCTTCTGCTCTATCGTGATCTATCCGGTAGTACCGAAAGATGTGATCATGTTGCGTATCATCCCAACAGCGGCACACACGCTCGAAGATGTAAGCTACACACTCGATACTTTCAAGAAACTGAAAGAGAAGCTCGACAACGGCGAGTACAAATCAGACGATCTGGCTGCTGTAGAAGTAGACAACAAAAAAGCATAATGCAAACGTTGCTTGTCAACGTACACTATATATTGAAAAAGTCCGGCTGCGAAGTCGGACTTTTTTATGCGCGTAATTTTTTCTGAATATCTTTCAGATCAGCCGGAGCCTACCCAAACCAGATATCGGTGATCAATTGATAGCCCGCCGTTTCATTGACGCGCTGAATGATGATCGATTTCCCGTTCAGCAGCTCGTCGCGCATCACGGAAGAATCCAGTGTTAAGTGCAGTATTTTATTGCGGATCCGGATATCGCGCGTGCGCATCGCGACAGCTTTCCCCATCATTTCCTCCCATTTCGAGAGCACTTCGATCTCTTTCAGCTTGCCGTCCAGGCGATAGGCTTTCATCAGCTTGTCGATCACCTCACCAAGCGGCGACTGATGCATATTTCTTTTATTTTCATCCATGGGTTTCGGCAGTTAAAGCATTGGCATTGATGTCGAACAAAATGTGCGGCACCTGGATCTTGTTAAAGATCGCACGTACACGTTCTGCATCTGTATCGGTTACGAGCACTTGTCCAAATGTATTGTCAGACACGAGTGAAATGAGCTTTTCAACGCGCCGGTTGTCGAGCTTGTCGAAGATATCATCGAGCATCAGCACGGGCTTTTTGTGCAGATGGCGCGTCAGCCAGTCGAATTGGGCGAGCCGCAACGCAATGACAAAGGATTTCTGTTGTCCCTGCGAACCGAATTTCTTGACTGGATGACCTTTGATCGTGAACAGCAGATCGTCTTTGTGAATTCCGGCCTGCGTATAATGCGTCTGCGCATCGCGCCTGCGGTTTTGTTCCAGCAGTTGCGCCAACGGCTGTTCGTGTAGCTGTGAACGGTATTCCAGCTTCACCTCTTCCGCAGCTTCGCCGATGAATTGATAGTACGCTTGAAAAACAGGGATGAATTCCTCTAGGAAATCCCTGCGGCGGTTGTAAATATCTGTACCGACCTGACTTAGCTGACTATCCCAGACCTCCAGGCTTTCCCGTTCAAACAAACCGTTTTCATAGAAATGCCGCAGCAATGCATGTCGCTGGTCGAGGATCTTGCCATAGCGCACAAGACAATCGAGGTAAGATCGGTCGAACTGGGAGATAATCCCATCCATCCAGCGACGGCGGACTTCACTTCCTTCGGAGATCAGGTCGCGGTCGTAAGGCGAGATCATCACGGAAGGAAAGCTACCGATGTGGTCGGCCAGCTTCTCGTATTCAGCTTTGTTGCGCTTAAAAATCTTCTTCGCACCCGCCTTGATACCGCAATAGATCTCAATTTCTTTCTCATCTTCCTGCCACACGCCCTGCAATACAAAAAATTGCTCCCCAAAGCGGATGTTTTGCTTGTCCACCGGGTTTAAGTAGGATTTGCACATGCTCAGGTAATGCACCGCGTCGAGGACATTCGTTTTGCCCGAACCATTCACACCCACAAAACAATTTACGCCAGGCGTGAGCTCAAACTCTGCCTGCTCGTAATTCTTAAAATTGATGAGGGAAAGGGATTTCAGGTGCATGATGTAAATGCTTGTACCAATAGTATAATGCGGAAGAACCTGTTTACAGGATTAGATTTTTTCAGAGATCAGGTCTGTTTTTTCGAGATCGACAACAATTGAACCGAACTCGATTTGGAACCAGGCGTGAAAAATTTCCTGCGTTCTCGTTTCAGGCCACAATTCTTCATCTTCTGTAATCACCGACAATTCGTGCTTGAAAATCTTTTTGAAATGCTTTTCGATGACCGGCTCGATCTCGAAAAAATCGTCTTCGATCAAGTAAGTATTCGATTCTATGCTGTCGCTTTCATCAAAGAAAACTTCTTTGTCGATCTGATTTGCCCAATCCAGGAATGCCTGTTTGGGACGTACGGTTAAAAAACCACGGTTCAATATATCCATGTTGTAAAGTTACGCTAAATAAGTGATGACTCGTTTATTTCAGGACCATCAAAACGCCCGATGCTGGTGCGCAATGTCCTTTTTTGAGGGCAATTGGCGTATATTTGATCCGCACGTCTTCTTCGTCATAGGCCAGCCGGATTTCCAGCGAGAAGTTTTCCGTTTCCGCGAGGTATTCACGCACTTCATAGGCGTTTCCCTGATCGTCTTCGTCGACTTCACTTTCGGCGGCCAGTGGTTTCAATTTCGCATTGCCTGTAATGCTGAATCGACAGCCTTCGGAGGTTGTTTCCAGCTTAAACGCGAGCAATTGCTCCTCTTTATCGGAATAGGTGATTGTGAGTATTTGCTCCAGCTGCTGATCGGTATCGGTATAACCGTATGTTTTTCCGGTAGAAAGCGGAGGCCCTTTCGGCGCTCCTTCAGGTTGTTCCATGACAATGACGACTTCTTCCTGCGCAGTTCCGGATGAAACACCAGGTCCCGGCACGCATGCCGGGATTGTTAAAAGCAGGATGAACGTCGATTTATTCATTTTCAAGGGGTTTAACTTCAAGCTTGCGAACCTCTCCTTCCGGATCTACCGCATTCCAGCGGGCTTTACCGCCTGGCGTCTGGATCACAAGGTATTTCCACTGTTTTCCAAATTTCAGCGACTCAAGGATCTCCAGGTATTGCTCAAAGTTAATTTTTTGACGCGATTCCACAAAGATAAGTTCCTTATTTTGAAGTAAAAAGCAAGTTGCGCGTGGAGACAGATTCACTTCCTGCCCTATCCGGATCGATTTACACCGTTTCCCGTAACAATCCATCCAGTTGAAAAAAGCATTTTGCGCCGGAATAGAATCCCTGAACTGCCAACGCATGAAAACCAGTGAATCCTTTGGCGTTTTGCAATAGAATTTAAGCGTTTTCACAGCGCCGAAACGATCTGGGAAGATCAGCGTATCGAGTCCGAAAACCGTTCGTTTGTCCCAGTGCATGCTGTCTGTGAATTGTTTCCAGACCGGCTCAATCGAATCGACAAAAAAACCTTTAACCGCCACCGGCTGAACCACAGAATCTCCTTCGCCATAGCGGGAGCTCGGTTTCGAAAGGTCATTAAAATCAACTACTTCCTGCTCATTCCCGGATTTACAGGCAACGAGGAACGCAATAATTCCGCAAAAATAAATGGCTTTTTTCATGGTTCCGTTTGTTGAATTACAAAGTTTTCAATGCTTCGCACAACTGTTGAATGTCGTTTTCAGTCTGATCGAGGTGGGTAACCATGCGCAGCATCCCCGGCCCGAAAGCCATAATCAGGATTCCTTTTTCCTGCAATTGCCGGATGATCGCATCGCGCATGCCAGCGTCTTTCAGGATGGCGACCACGATGTTCGTTTGCACGGGAATCACACTCTCAACCCAGGATTGACTTACCAAAACGGATTCGATCTGTTTCGCATGCACATGGTCCTGCGTTAAACGCTCCACCTGGTTTTCGAGGGCGTACAAACCGGCAGCAGCAATAAATCCGGCCTGACGCATGCCGCCTCCCATCACCTTGCGCACCCTCCTGGCCTGGTGAATGAAATCTTTTTTGCCGAGCAGCAGCGAGCCAACAGGCGCACCGAGTCCTTTGGAAAGGCAAATCGAAATGGAATCGAATTGTGCCGCATATGTTTTGTAGGGAATTTTCGTCTCCACCAGCGCATTCATCAGGCGTGCACCGTCGAGGTGCAAAGGAATACGTTGGTCCGATGTCAGTTTTCTGATCTGCCTGATCTCTTCAAAGTCATAGATAGCACCACCGCCCCGGTTGAAAGTATCTTCGAGACTGACCAGCTGTGTCAGGGGATAATGCACATCGTCCGGATTGATCCAGGCTGCCACCTGTCCGGCAGTAATCCTGCCGCGATCGCCGGACAATAAGCGCACGGAAGCACCGGAATTTTTAGCGATCCCACCGCCTTCGTATTTGTAGATGTGACTGTCATCGGCACAAATTACTTCGCCGCCCGGATTGACATGCACATTGATTGCGATCTGGTTGGTCTGTGTTCCGGAAGCGCAAAACAAAGCAGCTTCCATGCCGAACATTTCCGCAGCGCGCTCCTGCAACAGGTTTACTGTCGGATCTTCATTGAAAACGTCGTCCCCAACCGCTGCATTGAACATGGCTTCGCGCATCGCGGGTGTTGGTTTGGTGACCGTGTCACTTCTGAAATCGATGTAATTCATGGTATCGCGTTGAAACGCAAATATACCGATTATCGGATCGTCTCAGTCTCAGATCAGCAGAAAATAGACGATCAGTACGATGTCGATCAGCACGCCGATCACGCCAGCGAAAAGGATCCACCGCATCGGCGCAATTGCGAGCAACAGGCTTAAGGTCGCCATCGTAGGCACAATTACGAGAATCAGGGTCGATACATAAGCGTGGGCGCCGACACCGATTGCAATACCGCCCAGTCCACCCACGACCATCAGTATTACACTGACGAGTCCGAAGCGGTTGAACTCCATATTGCGAAAAAAATTGAGAATTCCCGGTGTTTTGGGTTTGGAATGTACATCAGCTCTCATGGCCTTTCATTTTTTGGATTAATAAACCAAAAGGTAAAGCTAATTCCAGCAAATTTCCGGCAGCACACTCTTAATATTCCTTAAAAACCGGGCATTTCCCCGGTTTGAGGATGGATTTACACAAGTTTTTTAGCTTCCAGGAAAGCGTTCACATTTTGTGCTATCCTGGATTGGATATCGGTATTGTCAGCCTTCACGAAAGGTTTTCCCACAATCTTCTCGTAGAGCTCGATGTAGCGCTCGGTGATCACGTCCACGAATTCGTCCGGCATTTCCGGCATTTGCTGACCGTCGAGCCCCTGGAAATTGTGTTCGATCAGCCATTGGCGCACAAACTCTTTCGACAATTGTTTTTGTGGCTCACCATTCGCCTGACGTTCTGCATATCCATCCGCATAAAAGTAACGCGATGAATCCGGTGTGTGGATCTCGTCGATCAGGTAAACTTTGCCGTCGTGGATCCCGAATTCGTATTTTGTATCCACCAGGATCAATCCGCGGGCAGCAGCCATTTCAGTTCCGCGCTGGAACAAGGCACGCGTGTATTTTTCCAGCTGGAGATAAATTTCTTCCGGTACGATGTTATTCGCCAGGATATCTTCGCGGGAAATGTCTTCGTCGTGGCCTTCGTCTGCTTTAGACGCCGGCGTAATGATCGGCTCCGGGAAGCGGTCGTTCTCTTTCATGCCTTCCGGCAAAGCTACTCCGCAGAGCATTCTTTTGCCCAGGCTGTATTCGCGGGCGCTGTGTCCTGCGAGGTAACCACGGATCACCATTTCGACACGGATCGGCTCGCATTTCAATCCAACGGCCACACAAGGATCGGGTGTACCCATCAACCAGTTTGGAACGATGTCTTTCGTCGCATCGAGGAACATTGTCGCCACCTGGTTCAATACCTGCCCTTTGTAAGGAATTCCTTTCGGCAGGATGTGATCAAACGCAGAGATCCGGTCTGAAGCCACCATGACAACGATGTCATTTTTCAGGGTATAAACTTCTCTGACTTTGCCTTTGTAAAGCGATTCCTGACCTGGAAAACTGAAATTGGTGTCTGTGATTGTTTGACTCATTGTGTTGTTTTGAAATGCGGACCAGCCGGCCCTTTATATATTTAAAATGACGGTCCTTTTATTTGTCCTGGGACCGGTTGTTCCTTCTTTCTTCTTTTTCTGCGTCTTCTTTGCGCTGATCCTCGGTTTCCGCTTTCTCGAAAGCATCGATGATCCTTTTCACCAGCGGGTGGCGGATGACATCCTGCTGATTGAGCCGTACAATGCCGATTCCCTCCACGCCATTCAGCGCGTCGAGTGCATATGACAATCCGGAGCGTTGCTTGCGCGGGAGATCGATCTGCGACATATCGCCCGTGATAACAAACTTCGCTGTCTGCCCCATTCGGGTCAGGAACATCTTCATTTGCATGACCGTTGAGTTTTGCGCCTCATCGAGGATCACGAAAGCTTTGTCGAGCGTACGTCCGCGCATGAAGGCGAGCGGTGCGATCTCGATGATGCCGTATTCGAGCATATCGGCAAGCTTTTCAGCCGGGATCATGTCGCGCAGGGCATCATACAAAGGCATCATGTACGGATCGAGCTTTTCTTTGAGATCGCCAGGCAGAAAACCCAGATTTTCTCCTGCTTCCACCGCCGGACGGGTCAGCACGATGCGCTTCACCTCTTTGGCTTTTAAGGCCCTAACTGCGAGCGCGACTGCCGTATATGTTTTTCCGGTTCCCGCAGGACCAACTGCAAAAACCATGTCACTCGTGTCCACGGCCTGCACGAGCTTGCGCTGGTTCGTGGTTTTGGCGATGATCTTCATACCGCCGTTTCCGTGTACGAGCGTCTCCGATCCATTGCTGGATTCGGCTTCCGAGCGCTCGTCGAGCATGATCTGTTCGATCACGTTTTCGGTAATGGTATTGAATTTATTAAAATAGTTCAGGATCAGCTGGAACTTCTTTTCAAAGATTTCAGAGACCTCTGCATCTCCGGCGATCGTCAGCACATTTCCACGCGAAACGATCTTCAGTTTCGGGAAGTAGCTTTTGATTGCTGTCAGGTAGGCGTTGTTAACGCCGAATAACTCTACGGGATTAACTCCCTCGATCTCTATGTTTTTTTCCAATAGTGACAATATTTTGTAAACTGTTAACGAATAAATCTATGGAATAAACCTTATTTTTGGACAAAATTAGAATTTTTTGTCATTTAACAGGCAAATTTAAAGGAATGCAGATTATCACACTGACAACCGATATGGGTCTGACCGATCATTATGTAGCTTCCCTGAAAGGCGCCATACTGACGCTCGACCCCAACGTACAGATCATCGACATCACGCATGATGTCCAGGCGTTTGACGTTGCGCAATCGGCATTCCACCTCAATAACTGTTTCCGCGATTTTCCAAAAGGCACGATCCACGTCATGGGCGTAGACAGCGAGCCGATGATCAATTTCGGCAATGTGCAGAACAGCTCTTTTCCTTCGGTGATGTTGTATGCCGGACATTATTTTGTGAGCAATGACAACGGTTTTTTCAGTTTATTGCTGAAAGAGGAAAAACCGGAAGGATTCTGGCGACTCGACGATGTTTTGTCCAATCCGTCCGCTTTCCGTTTCCCTACAAAAAACATATTAATCCCGGCTGCGTGCAGGATCTCGCGCGGCGAGGATGTAGCTACGTTTGCGAGTCCGATGACCGAATTCAAGCGTGCGATCACGCTTAACGCGGTTCTGGAGACGAATCTCATCAAGGGAAATGTTGTTCACATCGACCATTATGGCAATATCATCACGAATGTCAGCCGTGAGCTTTTCAGCCGCTTCGGCGAAGGTACGCCGTTCACGATCTTTTTCAGACGCAAGGAGTATTACATCGATGAGATCTCTGCAGCATACAATGAAGTCGCGCCCGGCGAAAAAGTCGCTATTTTCAACAACAACGACTTCCTCGAGATCGCGATCAACCGTGGCGCAAAAAGTAGAAATGGCGGAGCCAGCACCCTTTTCGGACTCAATATCAACGACATCATCCGCATCGAGTTCACGCCGCGCGGATCGAAAGAAACGATTGAATCACTGTTCTGATCCCTGTTTTTCGCATTTATTTATCCATCCATGATCACAAGAATCGTCAAATTACAATTTCAGCCGGAAAAGCTGGAGGCATTCCTCGCCCATTTTGAAACCATTAAGTGGCAGGTTGCGCAATATCCGCGTTGCCTGGGTATGCAGTTGTTGCAGGACCAGGAAAATCCATGCATTATTTTTACCTACAGCCGTTGGGAAGATGAAACGGCGTTGAATGCGTACCGCGATTCCGAGTTGTTTGGCAAAGTATGGCCGGCGATCAAACCCTGGTTTGAAAAACGTGCAGAAGCCTGGACGGTCGCAGAACGGTTCGACGGATTTCCCGTGAAATAGCTTACCGAAATCCTGCCAAGCCGATACAGATCAAACCGATACGCTTTTCAGAAAGCATTCATTGTTGCCGCCAATCCGCTTACATTGAAACCGGAATTTTTCAAAAAAAAACTGTACCTTTGCAGCCTAAATCGAAAGCGCTAAATATGTCTTGTACACGTATCATTCCGAGACTGGATATCAAAGGTCCAAACCTCGTGAAAGGAATTCATCTCGAAGGTTTGCGCGTTTTGGGCAAGCCGGAAGAATTTGCAGAATTTTATTATCAGCAGGGAGCAGATGAATTGATTTACATGGATGTCGTGGCGAGCTTATTTGAACGCAACAGTCTCGACGAGATTATCTCCCGCACCGCACAGAAAGTTTTCATTCCGATCACCGTGGGTGGCGGCTTGCGTACGATTGATGACATCCGCAACGTATTGCGCGTAGGCGCCGACAAAGCGTGTATGAATACCGCCGCGATCAACAATCCGCAGCTGATCTCTGAAGCAGCCAATATTTTTGGCCGCAGTACGATCGTTGTTGCGCTGGAAGTTATCAAGGAGAAAAACGGGGATTACCTCTGCTATACCGACAACGGACGTGAATTCACAGGCAAAAAAGCCATTGAATGGGCGCAGGAAGTCGAAAAATTAGGTGCCGGCGAATTGGTGATTACAAGTGTTGACAGAGAAGGAACGGGCGAAGGTTTCGACCTGGAGCTGATCGAGGCGATTTCATCCCGTGTTTCTATACCTGTCATCGCGCATGGCGGCTGCGGAAAGCTGGACCATCTGAGTGAATTATTCGGAACGAAGACACCGCCGCAGGCAGTATCGATTGCTTCTTCCCTGCATTATGGGAGGCTGGAGCAGATGGTGGCCAACGAAACGGTTTTCGCAGAAGGAAATACAGAATTTCTGAAAAGCGGGCGCGGTTTTTCCAAAATGGAAGCTTTGTCGATCTCACAAATCAAGAATCACGTCAGTGATCTCGGAATAAATATTCGAAAGTAATGCAACAAAAAATAGTCATCATCGATTATGGACTGGGGAACCTGTTCAGTATACAGCAGGCATTTTTGCAGCTGGGCGTAGAAACGGTACTTACGCACGACCGCGAGGTTATCCTGCATGCGGATGCATTGATCCTTCCCGGCGTAGGCGCATTCGATGAAGCGATGAAAAATCTGCGTAGCCTCGACCTCGTGGAAACGATTCAGACTTTCTCCGCGAGCGGAAAACCTATCCTGGGTGTATGTCTCGGTTTGCAGCTCCTGTTCGGCAAAAGCTTTGAGCACGGCGAGCACGCAGGCCTTGGATTGATTGAAGGAACTGTCGAGAAATTCCCGGAACTTGATCCAGCGGGCAACCTGTTGCGGATTCCGCATGTCGGCTGGAACCAGGTTGCTGTTCCAGATCCGGCTTTCAGCCAGTTTGACGGACAGCATTTCTATTTCGTGCATTCCTATTACGTGAAGCCGGCGGATAGCGCTGTTATTTTCAGTAAATCGACCTATAATGGATTCGAATTTTGCAGCGCAATCAAAACAAATCATATTTTTGCAACACAATTCCACCCGGAAAAAAGTGGTGAGCTTGGGCTTTCCCTTTTCAAAATGTGGATTGATTCTTTAAATTAAACGTATGTCAGATCAACTAGAAACATATTACGGCCTTCCTGCGGAGGTGAAATTCTGCAAGAAATGTGTCATTTCCAATCAGCGTCCTTCCTCAACTGCTGAGCACAAGCACACGATTGATTCGAAGAAAACGACGATCAATTTTGATGCTGAAGGTGTTTGCGATGCATGCCGCACAGCGGAAACTAAAAATTCCATAGACTGGAACAAAAGGGAAGAAGAATTGCTGCAATTGCTGGACAAGTACCGTTCCAAGGATGGTAGTTACGATTGTCTCGTTCCGGGATCAGGCGGAAAAGACAGCGCTTACCAGGCACATGTATTGAAGTACAAATATGGCATGAACCCGCTGACAGTTACGTGGCCACCAATTTTATATACAGATTACGGATACCAGAATTTCAAGAACTGGATCGATGTCGGTGGTTTTGACAACATCAGCTTCAACCGCAACGGGAAAGTCATGAAATTGCTCACGAAACTGTCGATTGAGAACCTGTATCACCCATTCCAGACTTTTATCCTCGGACAAAAAAATCTCGCGCCGAAAATCGCTGCGAAATATGGCATTCCTTTGATTTTTTACGGGGAGAACGAAGCGGAATACGGGAATCCGATCGCTGACAATGCAAGCTCTTTGCGCGATAAATCTTATTTCAGCTACAACAATATCGACGAATTATTCCTCGGTGGTGTCTCTATTCGCGAACTGCGCGAAAAGCACAATGTGAACCTCGCAGATCTGAAGTCATTTTTACCTGCTGAAGCTTCCGAGCTGGCTGATTCCAAGATTGAAGTACATTACCTCGGCTATTACCTGAAATGGACGCCACAGGAAGTATATTACTATGCGGTGGAAAATACAGGTTTCAAAGCCCGTCCATTCCGTACGCAGGGGACTTATTCGAAATACAACTCCATCGACGATAAAATCGACGATCTGCATTACTTTACGACCCATGTGAAGTTTGGTATCGGTCGCGCGACTTATGATGCGTCACAGGAGATCAGAAACAACCACATCACGCGCGAAGAAGGTGTCGCACTCGTCAAACGTTTCGACGGCGAGTTCCCGGACCGTTATTTTAATGAGATCATGGAGTACCTGGACATCGATCCGGATTATTTCAGAGGTGAGCTCGCGGACAAATTCAGATCTCCGCACCTTTGGACGAAGGAAAGCGGCGAATGGAAATTGCGCCATACTGTATTTGACGAGAACAACAAATAGAGCTATTCCGAGCAAAAGATATCAGAACCATCAGTCCATTTGGATTGGTGGTTTTTTTATGCGTTCGAATTTCATTCATGTGCCCCGATGACCGGCACATGCGGAACTGTTCCGGGATCATAGTCCGGCGGTATCAGGATGATGACATTTTTGATGGTATCGCCACTGTGGTAACTGTGTAAATCTATTGCATGAATTCTTTTATTCGGATCTTTATTGTCCAGGTCATCATATCCGAGATAAAATCCAATTACTTCTGGTTTATCCAAGGTATATTTTCCCCAAAACCATCCTATTACAAGTTTAAATCGCCCGGCAGCGTCTGTTTTAGTACCATCAGGGGGGATTTGATCAGTACAGATATTTCTTCCTGCGACAGGATCTCCTGTAAATGAATTCACCAATGTTCCATAAATATAAATGTTAAAGTAATGTCCCGATGATGAATAATTTTGAGAATACTCTGGATCCACATCTTCTTTCCGGCAAGCGTTGGTAACGAGTATAATGATAGTCAATAGTATCAGGTATTTCATAGGGATTGAGTTACAGGTTATGT
>Ga0247806_10000894_pt1 | contig 15878 bp, 9 predicted proteins | sample UWRJL059202B1_FD_179935 | JGI IMG/M metagenome (GOLD analysis project Ga0247806, IMG submission 179935) | Plant litter microbial communities from Arlington Agricultural Research Station in Wisconsin, United States - UWRJ-L059-202B-1 | ecosystem: Environmental > Terrestrial > Plant litter >... | reverse complement strand
TTTCAAAGAAAAGACTATATTTGCCAACGAGAATTTTTGATTCTGATTGCCTTTTAATTCTTTTATATTTATTTACGTCTTTGAAATTTACTTTAAAAAATATCTTCTCCGGTCGGAACTTTTTTATTTTAGGAGTTGTTTTTATTGCTCTTACGCTACTTTCTCTGTACGTACTAAGTAACTTAATTACGCAAGTCACCGAAAAATCAAATACAGAAAGTACCAAACGAAATTTCTTAAAAAGACAAGAGGATGTACAACTTGAATTTTCATACTTTCTGGACACTCAAAAAGAGCTGGAACATATTATCAAAATTAGCACTTCGGAAAATCTTGCAGATCACTTGAAAGTTTTAAGTTCAATTCATGCCAATGACAGTATTAAAAAAAATAACTGGTTTCAAATCGGTAACGGAAAAATAGAATTTACAGCTCTAAAAAGTAATTCAGCTCTTGAAAAAAGTATAAAAGATTTTATCGGGAAAAGTAATTCTAAAAATCAGTCGAATTATATTGTAAAGGATAACAGTAACTTTTTTTGGCGTATTTATTTCAAAACGATTTCAGCAAACGGAACAATTGTTCGATACGGTTTTGATGTTGATCTTAAATCGCTTCAATCTTATTTTTCGAACATAAATAAAAACCTGCCGAATTATGCTTTTGTTTTTGATGAAAAAGGAACGATTCTTTATCATCCGGAAGTAAAACTTTTGAAACAAAATGTTTTTAAGATTACCAATTTGACCCCGACCGATACTACTTTTATTAATGATGAGTTTTTTGGTAAAAAAATTGCACTTTCTGAATATCTGAAATTAGATATTGTTAGATACACCAAACGTCTTAATGTAAAAAACACCCATTGGTACATAAGTGTTAACTCTCCAAAAGATATCGCAAGTGAGGATGTTGACGCTGTAAAAAAATATGGTTATTTAATATACATCATCACTACTTCGATACTGATTCTCTTTTTCTATCTGTTTACTATTTTTAATAAAAAAACTTTTAAGGAAAAAGCGATTCTTTCGAGAGAAAAAAACAGGCTTTTATTAGAAAATGAAAAAATTAATAAAGAGAAAGCGCTGATTCAGTTACAACAGCTTAAAGAACAAATCAATCCGCACTTTTTATTCAACTCGCTTAATTCGCTTTATATGCTAATTGATAGCGACAGAGGGTTGGCGAGAAAGTTTACATTGAATCTTTCTAAAATTTACCGTTATCTCATTAATCCGCCATTGCAGAATATTGTGACGCTTCAGGAAGAAATTCTTTTTATAGAAAAATACATTTTTTTACAGCAAACCCGTTTTAAAGACGAATTTATTTTTTCGGTTGATATGGTAGATGATGAAACCGTTTTGTCGAAAAAAGTGCCCTATCTGGCTTTTCAAATTGCAATAGAAAATGCGATAAAACACAACATAGCTTCTGATAGAAACCCGCTTTCGATAACTATTGAAATTCAGGAGAATCAGGTTATCATTACTAATAATTTAAACGAAAAGCCAACTTTTGGACAAGAATCCAGATTTGGTCACAAATACTTAGAAAGTATTTATAATTATTATTCTAAAACCGAATTTCAGGTTTACAAAAAAGACGGGAAATTTACTTGCATTTTACCTCTTATTGGCTAAAAACAAAACATTCACTCCCAAAAAAAAGCCACTCACTCCATTTTGTTTTTTTTAACATTATTTATAAAATAATTTCGGCAAAAATTAACCTAAACTTAACTTTCAACATGAGGGAAAAGGCATTATTGACGAACCTAAAAAACGTTGCTTTGGTAGCCTTGCTATTGAGTACCGGTTCGATGGTTTCTCAAAAAAAGAATAAAAAAGATAAAGACAAAACGGAACAAATTACCGATTCTCTTAAATCTTCAAAAGGAAAAAATTACAACGACCTTGTTAAAAAGGGAATTTTCAAAAAAGGCTTATTCAATACAATTCAGGTAAAATCAGATCTATATTTAGAAATCAATGATTCTTTGTTTCAAAGGGAATTTTTGGTGGTTAATAAAATTTCAAGTGTTCCAATGCCCGTTAACGATGCCGGACTTAACAGAGGAATGAATTACGAAAATAAAATTATTACTTTTCATAAAGATCTTGTTGCAAAAAAAGTTTGGGTAAAATCATCTGTCCCAAAAGTTTCTTCACCAAAAGGAGACGCTATAACGGCTTCGGTAAATGCAAATTTTTCGGAGTCTATTATAGAAGTTTTCGACATCGAAACAAAAAACAACGATTCAACTTCAATTGTAATCAAAGTAAATAAGGTTTTTGACGGAAAACAAAAAAGTTTCAATGATGTTTTAAGTAATGTTGGTCTTGGAGGATCTGTAAAATCAGAGCTTTCGTATATAGAAAGTGTGAAAACTTTTCCGAAAAATATTGTTGTTAAATCTCAGCTTACCACTTCGGTTTCCGAAGGCGGACCAGCTTTATCGGTTACTCTTGGCGTAACTAGTAATATTATTTTATTGGATAAAGTGCCAATGCAGCCTCGTTTTGCAGACAAACGTGTTGGTTATTTCTCTGAAAAACACTGGTATTTTAGTGATGATCAGCAAGCAATGCGTGAGCGCGAATTAATTACGCGCTGGAGATTAGAACCTAAAAAAGAAGACCTTGAAAAATATAAATATGGCGAATTAGTAGAGCCTAAGAAACCCATTGTTTACTACATCGATCCATCGACACCTAAGCAATGGCGTTCCTATATAATAGAAGGGGTTCGCGACTGGCAGGCTGCGTTTGAAAAAGCGGGCTTTAAAAATGCTGTTATCGCAAAAGAACCTACGGATGAAGACACTGATTTTGATATCGATGATGTTCGTTATTCTGTTATTACTTATGTTGCGTCGCAAAAGTCAAATGCGATGGGACCAGCGGTTGTTGATCCAAGAAGTGGCGAAATTATCGAATCAGACATTATCTGGTGGCATAATGTGATGACGTCACTTCATAGCTGGATGCGCATACAAACTGGTGCAATTGACCCACAAGCCAGAGGAAATAAATTTAGTGATGAACACATGGGAGAAGCAATTCGTTTTGTTTCGTCTCATGAAGTAGGTCACACTTTTGGTTTGAGACACAATATGGGTGCTTCCTTCGCTTATGATGTAGAATCACTTAGATCTCCAGCTTTTACCGCAAAGATGGGCGGAACTGCTCCTTCTATTATGGATTATGCACGATACAATTATATCGCACAGCCAGAAGATCATGTAGAAGCGATTACGCCAAAAATTGGTGAGTATGATAAATACGCTATCGAATGGGGTTACAGATGGTATGCTAATGAAAATGAAGAACATGCTGCTTTAAACGCTCTGATTACCAAACATCAAAATGATCCTATTTATTTTTATGGAGAACAACAAGACGGAGAAGCTCCAATTGATCCGCGTTCACAATCTGAAGATTTAGGAAATGACGCCATGAAAGCCGGAGAATACGGACTTAAAAACCTGAAAAGAGTGGTAAGCAATATTCTGGACTGGACGTATGATAAAGATGAATCTTACTACGGAACAGGTAAACTTTATATTGCCGCAATCGGTCAATGGAGTTTGTATAACTACCACGTATTAAGCAATATTGGAGGTGTTTATTTAAATAACACTGTGCACGGTGATAACAAACAGAGTTATGTTGCGGTTCCGGCTGCAATACAAAAAAGAGCTGTTGCTTATTTATTAAAAAACTGTATTGCACTTCCTGAATGGTTGTTTTTCAATCCAATTTTAGATAAAACAAATCCTTTAAAAGATTCTCCGCTTGGGCCTTATGAGTATACGCCTTATACTTTGGCAAGAGAATATCAATATGCAACCTTGTACAATATGTTGAGTGATGATCGTTTGTTGCGTATTACTGAAAACGAATTATTTCAGCGTAATGAAGCGAAAGAAAACGTGTTTACGGTAACGCAATTATTTAAAACGTTACGTCAAAGTATTTTTGCTTCGACCATTCAGAATAAATCACTTACGATTTTAGAGCGTATGACTCAGAAAAATTATGTTGATGTTTTAATTGTATCGACAAACAAACTTTTTGAAAAGACAGAACCTAAAAAGGCAATTGAAATTAAGGAGAATTTAAGCATGCCGCATTTGTGTGATTATTTAGATAATTCGAAAATGGCGCGCAATATTAATCAGTCTTCCATGAAAAGAGTTTCGGAAGTTACATCGGATAAAAAAGGAGAATTAAATCAGGTTTTACAATTATTAAAATCGAAAAGAAGTATTGGCAATCAGGAAGCTAAAAACCATTATTTCGATTTGATTCAGCGTATTGAAAGAGCATTAAACAACACATTATAAATTTTTAACCAAACCCAAACACCAGAATGAAAAATGTATTTTACATCCTGAGTTTTCTGCTTACCCTGTCAGGGTATGCCCAGGAAACCAGAACGATTAAAGGAAAAGTAAGTGATTCTAAAGATGGTATGCCTTTGTATGGTGTATCTGTCTTTGTAGAAAACGCTTCCATTTCTAACAGCACGCAGCAAAAAGGCGTAATTCAAAGTTCAAGCCTTGGTACCGTTACCGATTTTGATGGTACATTCGAATTAAAAATAAACAATAACGTAAAGTTTTTAAGGGTAACTTATATTGGTTACGAGTCAACTTCACTTGAAGTTACAAACCAAAAAACGTACAATGTTACCTTAAAATCTGAAACTGCAGAATTGAAAGAGGTTGTTGTGACAGGTTACCAAAAAATCGAGACAAGAAAATTAACTTCTGCTGTTGGTAAAGCAAACATGATCGACATTCAGCAAGCGGGTGTTGCCAGTATTGATCAGTTATTAATTGGTCAGGTTACGGGTGTTGCTGTAACTCAAAATACAGGTGCGCCTGGTACTATCGCGAAAGTGAGGATTCGTGGTACAGCTTCGCTTTCTGGTCCACAAGATCCGTTATGGGTTTTAGATGGTTTGCCTTTAGAAGGAAATGATGTTCCACAAAATTACGATAAAGACAACATCGATCAATTGACAAACTTTTCTATCGCAGGATTAAACCCTGAAGATATTAAGGATATTACAATCTTAAAAGATGCTTCTGCAACTGCAATCTACGGAGCAAGAGCTGCAAACGGAGTTATCGTCGTGACTACCAAAAAAGGAAAAAAAGGAAATATGAGAGTAAACTTTACTACCAATACTTTCCTTACGCAAAGACCTAATTTTTCTAAATTAAACTTAATGGATTCTTCTCAAAAAGTTGATTTTGAATTAGGAATGGCTGCTGATGAAAATTTAACTTACAGAGATACAGGCGGACAAATTTCCCGTATTTTAAACGGTGCTAATGAATTAGCAGCTTACAGAGCCGGAGGTTTTTCTGCTTTAAGTACAGATTCTCAAAATGCAATCAATGCTTTAAGAAACAACAATACGAACTGGGGCAACTTGTTGTATCAGGATGCAGTTAATAAGCAATATGGTGTGAGTGTATCAGGTGGTGGAGAAAAATCGGATTACTACTTCTCTCTTGGAGCTTATAATGAAGAAGGAACTACAATTGGTACTGGATTTGACAGATACAACCTTACCTTAAAAAACAACTTTGAAGTAAGTGATAAATTACGTGTTGGTGTTAGTATTTTTGGTTCTCAAAGTACCACAAAATCGTACGTAACAGATACAGATGGTTTTACAAATCCTGGAAACTATTCAAGAACTGTAAACCCTTATTTAACGCCTAGAAATGCTGACGGTAGTTATAACTACGATAAGGATATTGCAGGATATGGAAATAATTCTGTATATGTTCCTTTTAACTTCCTTGAAGAGAGAGAAAATACATCTTACGAATTAAAAAACAGAGCTGTAAAAGCGATACTTGATATTGATTATAACATTACTAAAAACTTCAAAGCAACTACTCAGGTAGGTCTTCAATTTGACAACAATGCTTCTGAAAAATTTGCAGATAAAGAAACGTATTATACTAGAAAAGAAAGAGAAAAAACAAGAAGATTTAGTGGCGGAGTGGCTACTTATTTCCTTCCTGATGGTGGAATTATTCAAAATTCAAATACTGACTTTTTCCAATACAACTGGAAAACGATGTTAAACTATAGTGCCGTTTTCAACCAAAAACACGAGGTTGAGGTAATGGCTGGTAGCGAATTAAGAAGAAATTACAATACTTCTATCGCAACTAAAGGTTTTGGATTTAATCCAACAAATTTAACGACTAAACAAATCGTTTTCCCTAACGAAAGTATTGCAAACCAGCCTGACTACAGAACATATCAAAAAACAGAGAACGAAAATGCATTTGCTTCATTCTTTGCCACAGCATCTTATACGTACAACAGAAAATACACTGCTTTTGGTAGTGTGCGTTACGACGGATCTGATTTATTTGGTGTAGACCCTAAATACAAATACTTACCATTATGGGCTCTTTCTGGTTCTTGGTTAGTATCTGAAGAAGATTTCTTAAAAGAAAGTACACTTTTATCTACTTTAAGATTGCGTGCTTCTTATGGTTTACAAGGAAATATCGACAAAAACACGTCTCCTTATGTTGTTGGAGAATACAAAAATGTAGTGTTATTACCGGGACAAAATGAGCCAACTATTTTTATCTCATCTCCGCCAAATGATAAATTAAGATGGGAAAAAACAACCAACACCAACTTTGGTTTTGATCTTGGTTTGTTTAACAACCGTGTAAGCGTAGTAACTGATATTTACGGAAGAAAAAGTAGCGATTTGATTGGTTTACAATCTCTTCCTATCGAAAATGGTTTTGAATTCTCTAATTTAAACTGGGCACAAGTGTCTAACAAAGGTTATGAGATTGCATTAACAACAAAAAATATCGAGCGTCCTAATTTCTCATGGACTACAAACATTAATTTCTCTCACAACAAGAGTAATGTAGACCGTATTCAAATTAGAGAAAACACGTATACGCCTTCAAGAGAAGGATATCCTGTGAATGCTGTTTTCGCCCTAAAAACAGCAGGAATTGATGAAAATGGATACCCATTATTTATTAATAAAAATGGAGAAACCGTAAATACAAACACCTTTTTTGCCCTTTATGACCCTTATGTAGATCTTTTTCCTGGAGAAATATCACAATCGCGCTTAACAGCAACAGAAACACGTGACCTATTTACCTACGTAGGAGATCGTGACCCTAAATTTACAGGAGGTTTTATCAACACATTTAAAGTACATAACTTTGACCTAACCATCGCTACTACTTTTAATATTAAACAAACTGTTGTAGAAAGACCACCTTATAGTGGAACTGAAGTAGATCGTGGACAAAACTATTCTACTCAGATTTTAAATGCCTATTCTCCAACAAATACAAGCTCAAACCTACCTGGTATCGTAGGTAAAAATTCTGGAACAGGTGATTCATGGATGGCTTATGACTGGTATGCTACTGCAAATACAGTAGACTCATATGCTTTACTTGACACATGGGTAAAAGAGATGAGTTATATGAGACTAAGCAGTGTTCGTTTAGGATATTCTTTACCAAAAAAAGCTACTAACAGCGTGTTCATGCAAGATATTAGATTTAGTATTGAGGGAAGAAATTTATTTGTTGTAAGTTCTGATTACAAAGGTTACTTTGATCCTGAAACTTACGGGAATATCTACGCGCAACCAATTCCTAGATCACTATCTATAGGATGTAACTTAACTTTTTAAACTGATTTAAAATGAAAAATATATTAAAATATGCATTCTTTTTCGTCGTAGCTATTACTACAGTTAGCTGTGATGATTATCTGGACGTACAGCCTATTGGTAAAGTAATCCCTGAAACATTAACAGATTACAGAAGTGTACTTACAAGAGGATACGAAGCTTTTCCTAAACATAAATCGCTTACTACCTTAAGAGGTGATGAAATCATTTTAGACCAATATAGCCAGGATTTCGCTTATTTCAGAGACATTTATGCATGGAATGACACAAACCCGGATAAGATTACAACAAGTTTTCAATACGATGCTCTTTACAATACCATTTTTTATGCAAATGTTATTATTAATGATGCAACAGGTAAACTTGAAGCTTCTGCTGATAAAGATCAATTAATTGGAGAAGCTTATGCACTGAGAGCTTACTCTTATTTTGACCTATTGAACTTATTTGCAAAACCTTACAATGTTGCTACAGCAGCTACTGACAAAGGTGTTCCATTAGCTTTAAAAGTAGATTTAGAGCAGGCTTATACTCCGGAAAGTGTTGCTAAAGTTTACGAGCAAATTCTTTCTGATAAAGAAGAAGCTAAAAAATTGCTTAACAAAGACACGCAGGCTAAAGGATTAAACTACCGTTTTTCTAAAGCTGCTATCTATGCATTGGAATCTCGTATTTTCTTATACCAAAAAGATTGGACAAAAGCTGTAGAAGCTGCAAACAACGCATTAACATACAAAAATGCTTTAGTTGATTTTAACGCTACCCCAGTTTTACCAACAGCTTATGATGGAGTTGAATCAATATTAGCACTTGAAGATGTTTTTAATAATAACTTAAAAGGGGCTGGTTACGTTTCTCCAGATTTATTAGATGCTTACGATCAGGCAAATGATTTACGTTTTAAAATATATTATCAAAAACTTGGAGGTGATTATGTTTTTAGAAAAGGTGGAGAACTTGCTCAAAAATGTTCTTTCAGAGCCTCTGAATTATATTTGACAAAAGCAGAAGCTTCAGCTCAGTTAAATGATTTAGCTCCAGCAAAAACTACTTTGTTAACTTTTATCAAAAAAAGGTACAATGCAACAGGTTTCAATCAGCTTAGCATCGAAATTGATGCAATGAACCAAACAGAACTACTTAACTTTATTGCTCAGGAAAGACAGCGTGAGTTTGCTGCAGAAGGCCACCGTTGGTTTGATTTGAGAAGAACAACTCAAAAATCAATTATACACACAGTAATTGATCAGGATTATACATTAATTCAAAATGACCCGCGTTACACGTTGCCATTCCCCCAGAATGCACGTTTAAATAATCCAAACTTGTAGATTGAATTAAGCTCCGTTTTTAACGGAGCTTTTTTTTTACCTTTGCAAAAAAAAGGAAATGAAAATTGCCATCATTGAAGATGAACACCTCGCTTCAAATTATCTGAAATCAATTCTCGAACAACAACAAATTATCACCATAAGTGAGGTTACTATTTTAAAGTCTGTAAAGGATGCGGTGGCTTTTTTTAAAGAAAACACAGTCGATCTTGCCTTTATGGATATTCATTTGGGAGACGGAAAAAGTCTTGACATTTTCGAAGAAGCGACCGTTTCATGTCCCGTTATTTTTATTACCGCTTACGATTCTTACGCCGTAAAAGTTTTCAAACACTTTACTATAGATTATCTCTTAAAACCTTATGAAGAACAGGAATTATTAGAAGCGCTTTCTAAATACAAAAACATTCGCGATACTTTTAATCCCAATCCAATTCTTGAATCTTTGGTCGAAATCGAAAACCAAAGCAACATTCAGCGTCATTTTTTAGTAAGTCACAGAGACAAACTAATTTCTATAAACGATACTGCAATTCCGTATTTTTTTGCGACCGGAAAACACCTTTTCATTCATACCAATTCAGGAAACAGCTATTTATACAACAGCAGTCTTACAGATCTTATTAATAATCTTAACCCGAAATTGTTTTTTAAGATAAACAGAAAATACATTATCAACAGACATCATATTCAGGAAATTGTAAAACATTCAAGCCAAAAAATTGAATTGCTCCTCAACATTCCTGTTCCCGATACTGAACCCATTATTTTGAGCAAAAAAGAAATTAATAATTTCAAGAACTGGCTTAATTCTTAAAGTAATTTTCAATTATTTCTACCTGAATAAAAAATTACCCAGTTATATTGTGTTTAAAATTGTGAAAATTTGCGGTTAACTTTTTTATATCAGGATTTAGTTTTTGGGCGTTCCCTCCGGGCGGGCTATTCGCTCCCAATCTTTTTTTGAGCAGAAAAAGCTCAAAAAAAGGATTTCCGCTTCTATCCCTAACGCAAACCCGTATTCATTAGAAATTTTCCTGAACTATTCGCTTTCTAAATAACTTCAACATATTTCATATTTTTTATTTCTTATGATTTGAGTCATAAAACAAAGCCGTATGCGGTCTTTAAATTTGTAAATATCAAATTCCATAACACTTTAAAGTTTTTGAATTTAAATATTTAATCCTAATCAAATCCTAAGTATCACAATGAATCCACATCAAAAAGAGCTAATCAAAGCAACAATTCCAATTTTAAGAGCGAGCGGTGAAGACCTTACCAATTATTTTTACAAAAGAATGTTTACGCATCACCCTGAGTTGCGAAATATGTTTAATATGGGAAATCAGGCAAACGGAAGACAAAAATCAGCGCTTGCAAATGCTGTTTTGGCTTACGCTGAAAATATTGACGATCCAACAGTTTTAATCAGCGTTTTAAAAGGAATCGGAACCAAACACCGAAGTTTAAATATCCAGCCCGAACAATATAAAATAGTAGGAACACAACTTGTTGCTTCAATTGGCGAAGTTGTGGGCGAAGCCGCAACACCCGAAATTCTAGATGCATGGACCGTAGCTTTTTATCAGCTTGCGCAAATTATGATTGATATTGAAAAACAAATGTATCAGGAAAACAGCGCCAAACCGGGGAGCTGGAACGGCTGGAGAAAATTTGTCATTAAAAAAATTATTGAAGAATCGACTGAAATAAAATCCTTTTATCTTTATCCCGAAGACGGAAAAGAAATCACCCATTACCATCCCGGTCAGTTTATTAGCGTTCAGGTTTATGTGCCCGAATTAGAACTTCTGCAGCCAAGACAATACAGTTTGTCAAGTGCTTTTAATCCGGAATATTATAGAATTTCGGTAAAAAGAGAAAGTGGCATTGCACCAAATCCATCAGGTTACGTTTCGAATACTTTGCATTCAAAATCAGAAGGCGATCATATTTCCATCTCTGCTCCTGCAGGTTTATTTCATTTAGAAAAAGATTCTCCAAATCCGTTGGTTTTAATCAGTGGCGGAGTTGGGCTTACGCCGATGTTGAGCATGCTTGAAACTAATTTAAACAACATTCAAAATAAAAAAACAATTTGGATTCACGGTTGTAGAAACGAATCGGTTCATGCATTCAAAGATCAGATTTTGAGTTTAAAAGAGGAAGCTAAATGGTTAGAAACCTTTACTTTTTATGATACTTTAGAACCTCATCATACTGTTACCAACGAACTTATTCACGGTCGCGTAGATCTTCATAAATGCAAGGATTCTATTCTATTAGACCAGGCAAAATATTACATCTGTGGTCCGGAAATGTTCATCAAAACACAATATGAAGCGCTCATTAATTTAAACGTAAATAAGGAAAATATTTTTTACGAAGAATTTGGTCCTCAACTTATCAATTTGAATTAAAATGAACACTTTCCGGTTTTATAATAGGAAATTATTAATTCAAATACTTCAAAATCTGACCACAACGTTTTTTATAACCTTGACATTAGCTAGTATCAATTGCGCTAACCAATCTGTTTTTTTGTTTTTTTGGATGCGTTCCTGGCTGGTGGCAGCTTTGATTTCAAACCTGTTTTCATTTTTTATATTTCCAAATAAAAAGTAAATTTGTAAAACTCCTGCAAGGTTTCGAAAACCTTGTAGGTTTTTATTTTTTTGCATACGCCACAAATGTTATATACTTTTAGCATACTCTAAACTATACCTACAAAGTTTTGGAAACCTTGCAGGAAAGGAAAATAAGTCTAATTTTTCAAAAAAATAAAACTTTGAGGATTGGCTTTTATGGCATTTCCGTCAAAAGAAATATCAATAATCGCTGCTTTTCTTGGAGAAACGGAAGATTCATTAAAATGCGTATGCAAAACATAATGCATTTTATTGTTTTCATCCCAAAAAACATCACCATGCCCAATTCCGTTTTGATTCGTGTTTTTACGGCTAATGATCGGACTGTCTTTTGATTTTTCCCAAGGTCCAAGCGGACTTTTACTTGTTGCATAACCTACGGCATAATCCGGATTTCTAAAATCATTTGCAGAATAAATAAGGTAATACAAACCAGCATGTTTTAAAACTGTAGGACCTTCAGTAACAGGCCAATCTGTATTTTGAGTGTTTTCCCAAAGTAGAGTTCCTGAAATACATTCCGTTAACGTTTCCGGTTTTATACTTTGAAGATCATCGTTTATTTCGGCAACAAAAATTCGGTTTCCCTTTGTTAATTTCACGTGATACAGGTATTTTTTTCCATCTTCATCGAGAAAAATAAAAGGGTCAATTTGGTTTCCTGTTTCAATAACTGGCTTTTTAGATTCATTTTTAAAAGGCCCAAGCGGACTATTACTACTCGCAATGGCAATATTTTCATTGGCCGTATAAATCATATAAAACCTCTTGTTGTATTCTAAAATTTGTGGTGCCCAAAATCCTTTATCTCCAAAAGAATCTCCTTTTTTTAAAGCAAGGCCATTTTGAGCACCAACAGGTTCGCTCCATTTTTTTAAATCTGGAGAAGTGTACACCAAAAATCCTTCCCCATTGGCTGTATTTCCCGTTGTGGTTCCGTATAAATAATAAATTCCGCTATTATAAAAAATAGTGGGATCTGCTACAAAAATATTTTTTGATACGCTTTGAACCGGCTTTTCTGTGCTTTTTTCCTGCGAACAGGCAATAAAAATGCATAATGAAGCTATCATGGTTAAGTTCTTTTTCATTTAGATTGAGTTTAGGTTTGTTTTAATTAACCAACAGTTTGTCAAAAATGACATAAAATGCGCTACTTGACAGAAAACTGATAATAAGAAACCGTATGATACTTTTGTCCCGGTTTTAAAACAATCGGCGCAAATTTTGGCTGATTGGGTGCATCAGGAAAATGCTGTGTTTCAAGAGCAAATGCAGTTCTGAAATCATCTTTTGAACCTGATTTAAATGTGTTTTTAGACTGCATGAAATTCCCGCTGTAAAATTGCAAACCTGGTTCTTCGGTAAAAATATCCAGCGTAATTCCAGATTTATCTCCCAAAATTGTTGCGGCGTGATTTCTATTATTTTTCTTTGTTCCGTTTAAAACGTAATTATGATCGTATCCTTTTCCAAATTTTAACTGCTCATCTTTCGTTTCAATTCTTTCGCCAATGGTATGTTTTGCAGTAAAATCAAACGGCGTATTTTTAACCGATTTTAATTCTCCAGACGGAATTAAACCTTCATCAACAGGTGTAAACTGGTCTGCATAAATCTGCAATTCATGATTTAAAATCGAGCCGCTTCCTTCTCCATTCAAATTAAAAAAGGCGTGATTAGTTAGGTTTACCAAAGTTGTTTTATCAGTTGTGGCTTCATATTCCATTTTAATGGTCTGATTCGCTTCAATTGTATAAGTGACTTTTACCTTTAAATTACCAGGAAAACCTTGTTCTCCGTCTGGCGAAACATAACTAAAAACCAGCGTGTTTTCATTTGTTTTAGTGACATCCCAAACTACATCCTGAAAACCTTTTTTACCGCCATGCAAAGCATTTTTGCCATTGTTTACAGGAACGTGATATTTTTTTCCTTCCAATGAAAATTGTCCTTTTGCAATTCGGTTTCCAACTCTCCCAATTGTGGCACCAAAATACGGCTCAGTCGAAGTTTTAAAACCTTTTGCGCTGTTCATTCCTACAACTACATCAGTTTGTTTACCGTTTTTATCAGCAACCCAAAGTCCGATTAATCTTCCGCCATAATTCGTGAAAGCTGCTTTTATTCCTTTTTTTTCTATCCAATGCAAATTAACTTTTTTACCATCAATGATAGTGTCAAAATTTTTAGTTTCTAAAACCGGTTTTAGCGAATCTGCTGCAATTTCCTGCACGGTTTTTTTTGAAGTTTCTTCTTTTTTATCTTTACAATTAAATTGAAAAAGTGCCAGCAATAGAACCGCTGCAATTTGAATATTTTTCATTTATATGAATTTAAAATGTTGTTATTATTTTGATGGAATTTCCAATATAGCAGCCTCACTTACAGGTTCGCCCAAAACAGGAAATCCATTTGCATCCCAATTTATTTTTTGCATTCTTGGTGATCTTTTAGTACCGCAGCCTTCGCCGGGATTTGAATTGGCGTGGTATAAAATCCAGTCTTCTTTTCCGTCTGGAGATTTAAAAAACGAATTATGTCCGGGCGCATATACTTTATTTGCATCTGATTGTTGAAATATTGGTTCTGCCGATTTTTTCCAGGCTGATGCATCTAATAAGTTATCTGCACCCTTAAAGGCTAATAATCCTAAAGCATAAAAATCTGTCCAACAACCGCTGGCAGAAAATACAATGAAAATTTTATCACCATTTTGCAAAAACTGTGGTCCTTCATTCACATTTACCTGAGGCGGATTTCTTTCATCATTCAATGTTCCGTGAGTTTCCCAATTATGTGTTGGCGAAGAAATCAAAACCCGGTCACCTTCAATTTCAAGCGGATTTTTCATTTTTGCGATATAGATATTTTGCTGTCCGTTGGTATCTCCTTCCCACCCGGCCCAAATCATGTAAAGCTGTTTTTTGTATTCAAAAACATTTCCATCAATTGCCCATTTATCGGTTTTCGCCGCTATTTTTCCTTTAAATTTCCATTTTCCCTTAAACGGATCTGAGGCTTTATTTTCTAAAACATACATTCTGTGCGTATTATTATCGCCATTATCTGCGGCAAAATAAGCATACCATTTTCCGTTGATAAAATGAAATTCAGGAGCCCAAATGTCTGCAGAATAGTCCGTTCCTTTTGGTGCTTTCCAAATCACTTTGCTTTCGGCATTTTTAAGATTGGCCAGACTTTTTGTTTTCCATAGAACCAACCGATCCTGCAATGTGTTAGTGTAATAATAATTGCCATTATAATAAGTGCTGTAAGGGTCTGCGCCCGAAGGCAAAATAGGATTCGAAAAAGTTTCCTGTTGCGCGTATCCGGTTGAAACAATCGCTAGTAAAAAGAGAATTAAGTATTTTTTCATTTATATATTTTTTCTTTATCTGTAAAAAGGCATTTTATTTGAACGTGTAGCGTTATAACACAGAGTTTCACGAAGATTTCCGCAGAGATGCACAAATTGTTTTTATTAATCTCTCTTCAAGTTAAAATCGACTTAAAAATAAATTACCAGGCTACACCCTTATAGCCTGATAATTACAAACACTAACTTAAACAAACCAATCTTTTTAATTGTGAATTGTCAATTGTAAATAACTCAACATTTTACGTTAACAAATCACCATTAATAATTAATAATTAATAATTTATAATTTATAATTATTTCTTGTCGAATTTCTTCACCAAACTGTCATATTCATTTCTTGAAATAGAAATCATACAGCCGTGACGCACTTTCTCAGGAAAACTATATTTATCCCAATCTGAGAAAAAAGTATAACCTGATGCCTGAAACCAAGGGCCATTTAGATTATCGGCAATTGATAATCCGTAAGATACCCCTGGATATTGTTCGTAATACATGTACCAAATTTTATCATCCGGAGACGGAATCAGCATTGGCGCTTCTCTAAAATTGGGGCTTATCGATTGTTGAGGCAAAGAATAAGGTCCCAGAAGCGATTTTGATTTCGCAATTCGGATTGTTTTTCCGGTTGTCCAGTACAAAGTTGGATAGGTTTCATCTTTTATAATGGCATAATAGGAATCGCCAACTTTACGAATGAAAACGTCAATTGTTCCCATATCCCAATCGAACAAACGTTTGGGAGTTCCTTCAAAAGTTTTTAAATCTTTAGACAAAACATACAACGTTCTC
>Ga0247806_10000891_pt1 | contig 15887 bp, 9 predicted proteins | sample UWRJL059202B1_FD_179935 | JGI IMG/M metagenome (GOLD analysis project Ga0247806, IMG submission 179935) | Plant litter microbial communities from Arlington Agricultural Research Station in Wisconsin, United States - UWRJ-L059-202B-1 | ecosystem: Environmental > Terrestrial > Plant litter >... | reverse complement strand
CCTTTTCTCCGAATTCCAGCTTGTGGAAAGCAAAGGAGCAAAAGAAATCGAAACGATTGATGTCCCCGGGTTCATTGGGGTTTTTAGGGCAACAGTCGATTGGTTCCTCGACGAGTTCTTCTTCTGCCTGATTCAGGTTAAATGCGCTGATATTTAAGATCATGGCTGTGAAAGAAGCCAGGACGACGAAAATAACCAGGTGTTGAATCAGTTTGCGCATGAGGAACAAATATACGGTTTTGCGTGTTGGATCAGCTGTTAATAAATAAAAAAACCGCAATCATCTGACTGCGGTTTGTAAATCGGAATGGATTTTTTACTATTGGATCACATTCAATTCTTTGCCGACCTTGATAAAGGCAGCAATTGCTTTGTCGAGATCAGCGCGGGAATGTGCAGCGGAGATTTGCGTACGGATACGCGCCTGACCTTTTGCGACAACCGGATAGAAGAAACCGATTGCATAAACGCCTTCCTGCAATAATTTATCTGCAAATTGCTGGGAAAGTGCCGCGTCGTATAACATGATCGGAACGATTGGAGAATCCCCCGGCTTGATATCGAACCCGGCTGCGATGATTGCCTTCTTGAAATAAGCTGTATTCTCTTCGAGCTGGTCCCTGAGCGCTGTCGTGGAGCTGAGGATGTCGAATACCTTGTTGGAAGCACCAACGATCGCCGGAGCGAGGGAGTTAGAGAACAAATAGGGCCTGGAACGCTGACGCAACAATTCGATGATCTCTTTTTTACCGGTTGTGTAACCGCCCATCGCACCACCGAGCGCCTTGCCCAGGGTTCCTGTGATGATGTCCACTCGGCCCATGACGTTGCAGTATTCAGGAACGCCACGACCGGTTTTCCCGATGAACCCGGCAGAGTGGCATTCGTCCGTCATGACGAGTGCATCGTATTTATCCGCGAGATCGCAGATCTTGTCCATCAGTGCGATGTCGCCATCCATGGAAAATACACCGTCTGTTACGATAACGCGGAAACGCTGTGCCTGTGCTTTTTTGAGCTGTTCCTCGAGATCGGCCATGTCGCTGTGCTTGTAGCGATAGCGCTGAGCCTTGCAAAGGCGTACGCCGTCGATGATCGAAGCATGGTTCAGCTCGTCGGAAATGATCGCATCCTCTTCGGAGAAGAGCGGTTCGAAAACGCCACCGTTTGCATCAAATGCCGCGGCATAGAGAATGGTGTCTTCCGTACCGTAAAAGTCAGCGATTTTGCGCTCGAGTGTTTTGTGAATGTCCTGCGTTCCGCAGATAAAACGCACGGAGGACATACCGAAACCGTGTGTGTCCAGCGTGTCTTTAGCTGCTTGAATGACTTCCGGATGGGAAGAAAGCCCGAGGTAGTTGTTGGCACACATGATTACGACTTTTTCACCGGATTGTACGGTTACATTCGCTCCCTGTGGAGAGGTGATTATCCGTTCTCTTTTATAAATACCGCCTTCTTCGATGCTTTTGATCTCACTGGCGAGAAAATCTTTCATTTTACCGTACATAAGCTTTCAATTGTTTAAGGTTTCAAAGGTAACATTTTCGGGTGAAATTCAGGTGTAAGTTGCAATCAGTCGCAAGTACGTATCCTACAAGAATATCGAAGATAAAGTTAAAAAATGAAAGTTTGAATTTTAAAAAGGTGTCAGATTTGGTAGCAGCTGGTATTATTTCGTTTCCGTTTTTGAAAGTTCCAATTGGCTGTGGTTTTTTCGGCATTTCGACATATAGAGATATGCCGTTTTGGCGAAGTGGGGATTCTCCGCCCTGACGGCGTGCGATAGCCTGCCGCAGCAAACCGCCGGATGAAGCGGACTGGCCATGCGACCCCGGAAGCAGCAGCCGGGCCACTGAAAACGTGCGGTATTGCCAGGGAGCTAAAGCACAGAGGCAGTTCCGATGGTTATCGGAAGGCGGCCAAATTAAGCGACCTTAAAACCTGCTTCTCAACGAAGCATAGGGTGTGCATTTTGGTTTGAAATTAAAAGCAGCTGAATCTGTTGGATTGATTTATATCGAAATATGGCGATATAGTAAAGACCAGATTAAGTCCTGAATTTTGTATTGAACAACAAGTTATTGTCATATCGCTTTATCCCGATATGACAATACCTAACGTTTGTTTGAATTTCAACTATTGTATCCTGACCAAAGGAAGCGTGCGCGACGTTCCGGATGCGGTTGTAATTTGCAGGTGATACATGCCCGCACTGCTATTGGCGGCGTCGATGACAACTGATTGATTGCCGTGTACGAGTTGCGTGAATTGCTGTACAGTTTTTCCATACGTATCATACAATGTGAAATGTACCAGTTCTGCTTTCTGCACGGACAGGTCGACGGTGAAAAATTGTTGTCCGGGATTCGGGTATAAATTGTGGACTTCGAGATTTTCTTCGTACGCAGATTCAATCGAAATCGTCGATGAATAGCGGAACTGACCGTTGAAATCGACCTGCTTGAGGCGGTAATAGGTTACTGGAAAATAAGGTGTTTCGTCGACCGCATCGTAGGCGATTTCTGAAGTGCTGTTACCGGCGCCGTTGACTTTCAGCATCGTTTGAAAAGATTCTCCGTTGCTGGATTTTTCGAGCAGGAAATAATCGTTATCTTTTTCAGTCGCCGTTTTCCAGTGTAAGGTGTTGTGACCTTCGTTGGCATACCCGTAAAAACCGAGTAATTCTACGGGCAAAGGTTGTGTGGCCTGCGCTGCTGCGAAAACAGAGAAACCGCTCATACCATTCCTTTTGACCAGTGAAGCGGTAGAAGTAGGATCGCAGGTGCCGTTCAGGTTCCAGATGTCGGCGATGGTTGGTGTTTTCTGGACTGTCCATGCATTGGCGTCATCTGTATTGCTGGCCCCGTTGCAATACAGCGTCGTATTGTAGGTTCCGCTGCCGGAATTCGCGCTGGCATGTATTGTCCAGTAGCCCATGTCTTCCGAAGGCAGGTTGTAATGTGTCATGCATTCCAGCAGTCCGAGTATGTTCGGTACCCAGCTGTCGAAACGGGTCAGGAGGCGTGGGATCGCCGTTGCAGTCGTAAATTGGATCGTGGCCCTTTCGTACAGACTGGCAGTTCCAAGCGGGAACTCATAAGTGCCTGCTGCACCGTTCAAACTTCTGTACAGGTTTCCGTTGATATAGCTGCTGTTATTTCCTGCGGATACAGATGCAGGCGCGCCATTGGCGACATCCACGCGGAACAGGCCTGTGGTGATCTTTCCGCTGGTGAGCGTCAACGTTCCCGTACCGGATTTGATGTACATATCGGATAACAAAACCACACCTGCATCCGTGTTGTTGAGGATGACATTGTTGAGATCAAGTGGCAAAAGTCCCTGGGTATACAATTGGGTGCCGGTCCCGTTGAATTCGAGCGTACCGGAAGTTCCGGTATTCGAAAAGGTCGTATTCCCTGCGCCATTGTAGAAGTTTTTCGCCACGGCGACGCGGTATCCGTTCGTGTTGAAAATACTGGTCGGTCCAACGGTTGTAAAGTTTCCCTTAAACGCGATGTCATTTTGCAGGCTGACAGTTCCCGCGAGTTGACTTATCGTCAGGTTCCCGATCGCGCTGGTCCCCGTCATTTGCCCGGACAGCGTGTGCGAATTGAGATTGTTGAAGAGCAAAGTAGCGCTTGGATCCATGACCAGCGTGCCAAGGTTTGTATAATTGCCGCAAATTGTAACTGTCACATTCGCGTTGATCTTCAGTGTTGCGCCGGATTGGATCGTGAGGTTATTTACCGTTACATCTGTATTGATGACAGGCTGATTGCTAAGTGGAATGATGTTGGCGTCTACACCACAGGCAGGTGCATAGCAACCGCCCCAGTTGTCGATATCGGTCCAGTCTGAAGGATCTGAAACGTCAGATGCAGACCATGTTGCGGTCGTTCCGCTTGCGCCGATGGAAAAGTTGACCGGCGTATTCCTGAAATCGATGTGGAAGCCGGATTGACTGTTCGAATAATTGCTGACGGCCAGCAGGTAGACTTCTCCCGGGAGGACTGGTACTACATTTTCGTAAGAACCATTGTAAGCAGAAGGATTGTAGCTGCCGCAAGTCGGACAAATCGTTGCAGAAAGAGCAGTTGGCGCATTGCCGCTGGTCCCCAGTCCTGTAACACCTTTGTCGTCATAATTACAACGAATAGCTCCCGCACCGCCCGCTATTCCGTTGCAGCTCGTTGCACCGAGACCGCCGACTTTCCAAAGGGCGAAATCGTAATCGGTCTCATTGCCTGTTACACCTGCCGGATTGAAATCGTTCGGCACCAGATCGAAAGCAAGGTTGCCCGCCGCATTGATCGGAATGGAATACCAGACCGTGCTGCGCTCACCTGAATTCAGGCAAGTGCTGGATGCATTGAAGTCGCAGGTATTACCACTTCCATTGTAGCCTGGATTGGATACGCCAAAATTCCCCTGGCACACCGGATTTGGCACGCCGCAGTCCTGCCCTGGCATAGGATCGTAAGGAACGCCACCTGCCCTGGCTTCGATCGAAAAAGTTCCTACCGCGCTGGCAGCACCGTCGACAGCGATAAAATAAGTCGCGCCGTTGGTAAGTCCGGTCAGGTTGAGATAAGAAGCGAAAGTCGACCCATTGATACAGGAATTGTCATTATCGTTGCAGGCAACGAGTGCGAGGTTGCCACAATTGCCGCTGAACAGGGCGATCTGCGTATTGATCAGGGATCCGGCGAAGGTCTTGATCTGCATCGTTGTTCCTGTTGCGACAATCTTGTACCACACACTATTGACGGTACCGTTGCCCCAACAGGAAGGCGTGGTGGGTTCGCTGACGTTGAAGGAGCAGCTGTTGTCGCCGGAAGAAACGGTATTGTAAGTAATGGTTGAAGCATTGCATGGCAGATCATTGACGGGAACAACGCCGGTGTAAACAACCTGTACAGGGTTTCCTGGAGTGCTGGCTGCGCTGTTGGAACAACTCACCACACAGCGGAAATAGGTGGTTGCTGAAACGGTTAAGTTGTACGTTGGTGCCGTAGCGCCGGCGATGTTGGTCCAGTTCGTATTGTTGGGGGAAGATTGCCACTGGTAGCTGATTCCGCAGCTATTCCCGAGACTCGCGATGCTTAGTGCGACATTTGCATTCTGGCAATCTGCGACGGATGGATTGGCTGTTGCGGTGCTCACTGTCGGTGTTCCGCTGCAAACATTCTGTGTATTTGTAAATCTGTAAACCTGCCCGGTTGCCGGCTTTGAGCTCAGATTTTTGGTTTCGGAAGTGCTGGAAGCGTTCGGCGAGTTACCGGAATTTGAAAGGGAATAATAGGTATTGTCCGCAAAGGCGAGACCGATGGCTGCATCTGCATTGTTGATATATTGTGTGCCGTTTCCGTTGCGGCTGTAAACGAATTCGATCACATTCGTGGTCTCGTACAGCTTCACCTGGAAAGAAAGTGCCCAGGTGTTCGCATTGTCATTCCAGAGCATTTGTTTCCATTCGACGGTCAGGACCCGGTTAGGCGCTGTTCCCGTGAGCTTGTAATTGACATTTCCGTTGGGCCCCGTCCTGAGGTCGTCCCACAGCGGCGCGATGCGTGGTACTGGCGTGCCGGGTGTGAAATCCGGGTTGTTCTCGGACGTGTAGTTCGTTGATCCCAGTCCGATCCACCCATTGCTGGAAGCACCGAAGGTTGTGTAAACAGTGCAGCCGTACAGGAAATTGAAGCCGATAGGCAGGTTATTCGTGATTGCGTCGTTTGTGCCGCTTGCATGGATTGAAACAGGCGTTGCGTTGGCTGTGTAAGTTCCGCTGACAGCTGTAAAAGTATAAGCCGGTTGTCCGAAAACGACAGGGGCATACAGACACAGCAAGAGAAGTAGCGTAAGCAGGGGAAAAGTTTTTTTCATGGTATTGTGAATGAGAGAGATGGAAGTTAAATAGCGCTTATGGTCGGAAATAAATGTCCGGATCCTTCAGGTAGTAAACCGGATGGCCTTGCGTATCTAGGTAATGCGCGTTGATGGCGACACGTTCGAGGATCGCCAGTACGAAGTTGGGCGTCATGCCCGCATTGTATTTGATGTAAATCTTGTTTTGTTCCGCTTGTATACTGACGGAATGGATCAGGTCAGGGTATTTGCCGAACTCCTGTCGGATCAGGGCTTCCGTTTGCGTATCGTCCAATGCGTCGCAGTGCAGTTTCAGCAAACTATATTCTTCAATGGCTGAAGCTACGTGAATAATTCCTGAATGTGTTTCCCGCTGTGCCGGTAAGGCATTACTCTGGGCCATAGCAGATTGGATAGTACATACCAATATCAGGATTACACAAAGTGTAATAAATCGTTTCATAAGTGTAGTTTTTGAACAGATAGTTACAAATCTAGGTGTATCCACGGATTTTTAATTATACGCGCCGTAAAAATATACAAAATCGAGGTGAGACTGAATATTTTATTAGTTACAACGAGTATTTAACGGAATTCCGGGAGGGCAGAAAAAAGCAGTTGATTCGTTTACAGTAACTTAAGAAATACCCGGGAAATCCTATAGTTGGCTGGATCTTGTATTTTTTCTCCAAAAGAGAAGGATTTAAATCCAAATTATGCTAGATTTGTTTACTAATGTCAGGCACAAAAAACAAAATATCAGAAGAGGAGCTTCTTTCTTTGTTGAAATCGAAGTCCGAGAGTGCATTTTCATATTTATATGATAATTACTCAGCCGCACTTTATGGCGTGATCCTGAAGATCGTGGCAGATGAAGACAGGTCCAGCGATGTATTGCAGGATTCATTTGTAAAGATATGGAAGAGCATAGATGGTTACGATAGGGGCAAAGGCACTTTGTTTACCTGGATGCTGAATATCGTTCGGAACTCTGCAATTGATTCAAATCGTTCAAAACATGTCAAGTATAAAATCCAAATGGAGGAGCGGGTCGTAGATAACCATAACAAAGTGGATATGGCCGCAACGATGGATTGGATCGGTTTGAAGGAGACAGTCGCAAAATTAAGGCCTGAATATCAGAAAGTCATAGAATATATCTATATGCAGGGATTCACCCAGCAGGAATTCTCTGACGAATTTGATGTTCCTCTGGGGACCGTTAAAACGCGAACTCGGTCAGCCTTACAGGAGTTAAGAACATTATTAAAAGAAAATTAAGTGAATACTGAAGCCTTTATATCGTCCGGAATACTTGAGAGTTATCTCCTCGGCCTTTGTAGCAGGGAAGAAGCGCTCGAAGTGGAAAAGCTGATGGTTGAAAACCAGGAAATTCGGGAAGAATTGCTGGCCATTCAGGAAGTATTGGAACAAATGGCAATACAAACTGCCGTGACACCACCGCCCGCCCTGAAGGACAGTATCTGGGAAGCCATCCGTGAAGAATCGACACCTGTGGTGAAGCTGGAGCTATCTGCTTCGGTGAGCCAATCTCCGAAAACTAAAGAGAAAGTAGTACCGATGCGCAGCGCTATGAATCCATGGATCAACCGGGCAGCTGCTATTGCATTGATCGCCTTTTCCTCCGGTTTTGCCGCCTATTTCTATGTCAGGAACCAGCAAATGGACCGCGACATGGCGGTGATGGCACAGCAAAAAGCTACCGTGGAATCTAAATCTGCACAGGTTGCACAATCACTCGCGGAGATGCAGCAAAACCTCGCTATGGTAACCAAGGCATCCACGAAAAAGATCAGTCTCGCAGGTGTACCTGCTGCACCGGATGCGAAAGCGGTCGTTTTCTGGAACGAATCTGAAAAACAAGTCATGCTGGCCGGCGTAGAATTGCCGGAAGCACCTGCTGACAAGCAGTACCAGCTCTGGGCATTGGTAGACGGTGTACCTGTAGATGCAGGCGTATTTGACAGTATTTCTGACGGACGCATGCTTGCTATGAAATCCATCGCCAAAAGCCAGGCTTTCGCAATCACACTTGAACCAAAAGGCGGTAGCGTATCTCCGCACCTCGATGCGCTCTATGTGATGGGAAATGTTTAATCGAAACTGAATATCCTATAAGAAATAAGAACGGGCTCCTCTCCAGGAGCCTTTTTTTGTGGCCTTGTGGAAAGGTGTCGATCTGACATCAAATCCCAAAAATTGAGATAGCACGATATGGATGGAGTTCTTCATTTGAAAGATCCATTGGGAAGCATCAGCAAAGATTCTTCAGGTTGTTGTTCCCTGAAACAGCTACGCCCGGTACCTGTATTGCTGCGGTGAACTATATCTCAAGGGACTGAAGTAAAGCGAAAGGTCGTTTCTGTTTACCTTTTTTGCTTGCGGAAACACGTGTTGGAGATAACCTGCGATTTGTTCCAGCGCAACGATGTTGACTTTGTAATAGGTACCGCTCTTCACAACTTTTGCAGCCAGTACACCCACATCGTGTAACTGCTTGAGATGCGTGGAAATGGTTGATTGCGAAAGTTGCACGTAAAATCTCAGGTCGGTGCAATTCAGATTATCATGTATCAAAAGATTTTCCACGATGGCTATGCGGGCCGGGTGTGCCAGGGCTTTAAAAAGTTTAGCCAGTTCGATCTGATCCTGGGTATAGAGGTGGTTTTTGGTCGATCCCATGTTCTTGTTGTATAAGGGGTTATAACTCTAAGTTAAAGAGAAAGGTCGGTTCGTGCAATAGGAAAAATGTTAATTTTTAGATTTTCCGTCATATGGCGATATCGAAATATATCGATAAGCCTTTCCTCGTAAAGGCTTCCAGGAAGCCCCATCTCCCTATATGGAAATATACCGATACACTGCTGTCCGGGGAAATGATTTTTAGGTGATGTATCCGGCGTATGTTGGTCTTTAGAAACGAATCGACAGAACAAGGACTTACTTTTCTGTCAAGCGAATAGCGCGTAAAAAAGGAATTTTCCACACCTTTTTAGCGGAGCTGCCCCTGCGGGGTCACTTCGTGGCTCCTGCGGGGTGCTGGTCCAAAAAGGTACTATCAAAAAAGACTTTAAGGGCTTAGCAACTAAGCTTCCTTACGCTTGTTCCATTTTTAGCGGGTTTACCCTTCGGGCTGCCTTCGGCGGACAGTACGCCCGCGCAAGCACAATTGCTAAGTCCCAATTATCGCTTCGTGTTCGGAAACTCACCTTTCAATATGGATTCGCCTCGGCGTAAGAACTGAGATTTCGTTTGCTGTTAAAATTTAATCGGACAACGGTATATACCGATATTGCGAATAGCCAACCCTTTCACATGAATCCTGTAGACAAAAAAAAACGCCAGCTCAATACAGCCGACGTTTCCTAAATTCTTCAATAAAATTATTCAACGACCAAGCGCACAGGCACAAACTGGTTGTGTTCTGAAACCACGCGCACAAGATAGCTGCCCGATTGCAGATTATTTTCATCAAACAGCAATTGATTACTGCCGGAAAACAAGTCGATCTTTCTTTCGGAAATCAGCTTTCCGGCGAGGTCAATGAGCTGCACAGCTGCTTGTGCAATGTTTTCTGTGCTGTTGATAGCGACGGTAAAAGCACTCGCTGCTGGGTTTGGGTAAACGGTCAGGCTGTTGCTGCGCTCGGTACAGGAAATGCTGACAGGCCCGTATGTTCTGGAGATGCCGTCGTTGTCCGTCTGGATAAGTCGGTAGTAGGAAATACCCTCGGCCGCATGTGCATCTGTCGTGTTGTATTGAAGCAGGGAGCTGGAATTTCCGGCAGCGGGTTGTGTGCCTACAAAGGTCCAGTGCGCGAGATCGCGGCTTCGCTCGACTTTGAATTGTTGTGAATTCTGTTCGCTTGCAGTTGCCCAACGGAGATTTACTTCGCCGGGCATGTTGCAGGATGCCGAGAAATCGGTTAGTTCCACCGGGAGCGGACTCGTACCGTTACCACCGTGCAGCCAGAATTCGGAAAAGCCATTGATCGAAAATTCGAGGTACTTCTCATTGGTGCTGAACCCCGATGCATAACTGCTGATGTTTCCGTTGGAGATTTGAGAAAGGATCGTAGTTCCGCCGGAGCCGCCTGCATCGGGGCAATTGTTGGAAGCGATGTTGTCGACATTGGCTGGTCCTGAATATTTGCTAAGCTTCAGGCTACCGATTCCGGAAAGGTTGTCCAGCGGGTTTGTATTGGTATTGGCGAGGTTTTCGAGGACGAGGTATTCCGCAATATTGTCAAAAGGCAGCCGGATCGAGACCGGTGTTGTCGGCTGGAATTGTGGTGTGATGACCCAGTGACGGCTCAACAGCGTGGTCAAATCGAAAACATTCGTGATTTCGCAGGCATTGATTGCTAATGGAACGGCTTCGATGTAGGAAGTGACAGTGACATTTCCCAGGTTTTGTCCGTTGGAATTGACAGAAGCCAGCAGTCGGCCGCTTGCATGGTAAAAATGGATGTAATTGTTCTCTGTAACACGGCAGGACGCAGATTGATTGTTGGTCGAAAGTGTTGTTCCGGCGGCAGGCAGTGTAACTGTTCCGCTTGCGCACCCCGTGGCCGGACATCCGCCCGCAGCACCTGCGCGGACATAATAGGTTGTGGTAGCGTCTGGGGAAACGGTAATGGAATTGCCTGTACCGGCCGACGTACCACCACAGGATCCGGTGTACCATTGGTAAGAGGCGCCAGCGCCAAGGGATCCGCCAGCTGCCGTCAATGCGACATTGTTGCCGCGACAAAAAGTACCTGTACCCGTAATCGAAGTCGGCGCTGTGGAATTAGGAGCAGCTACCACTACCTGGTCACTCGCGCCGCATCCGTTGGCAGTAGCGGTCATGGTGTAGGTGCCGGGTGCGCTGACGGTCGGGTTGATTGTGTTCGTAGGGGAAACTGTTCCCGGACCTGTCCACGCAATCGTGCTGCCGGCGCTGTTGGTGCCACTCAGGGTATTGCCATTGCAGAAGTTGAAATCCGTGCCTGCATTGACGGTTGGAAGCGCTTTGATGGTTTGCAGGGCAGTTGCATAGGTTACGTTTCCGGGTCCGCAGTTGAGGCTGTTCCAGCCAAACCAACAGTCTCCCTCGTGTACTGCATCGAAGGTGAGGTTATTCGTTCCGGCTGCCGGTGCAGTCACGTTGAGAAAATAAGTCTGTGTGGCTCCGGGGGCAAGGTTCTGGGCATCTACGCGGATCAGGTAATCTGTCTCGGCATTCCATTTCACGCCGATGTTGAAATCATCTGGGCCGTCGATCCAGGCTGCCGTTCCTGTGTTTTTAACAGTCACAGAAACTGTACGTGTCTCACCGGCACACCAGGATGCTGAACCCGTATTCATCGAGATCCATTCGGTGGCATATTTGACCTGGTAAGTTACCGTAAAAATGAGGTTGCCATTGCGGCGCTGAACAGTCGTGTTGCAACCTGTCCCGTTGACAGTGCGGTACCCCTGGAAGTTGAAGGTGATATTTCCGCCGGCATGTACACCATTGGCGATCGTCAGGCCATTCAGGGAATATGCACAGGTACCGGTGGTATTACCGACGCCAAATTGACTGGCCGACCAGGTCCCGCCGGTTCCGACACGAGAAACCTGCTCGCTCATTTTTGCTGTACCAGTTGCAGTTTGGATCGTGTAGTCGGCTGCCGTTGCGGAAATCGTTCCTGCCGGTACATTGACATTGACAGCTTGTACACAGGTACCGGAATATCCGCCGGTTCCTGCAATGCTCGTGAAGCCTGAAAAAGAATTGGTGGCAGTAGGATCTATCGTCACCGGGTAAACGCGGTTGGCGTCGAGCAGCCAGTCAGCAGGTACAAGTACGCTGAGCTGTAATTTACGCCCTTTCTGGTGATAAAGGTAACTGCCACTGATGGTAGAACCGTTGCTGTCGTGAAACAGCAAAGTGTGAAAAGTAGCCTGTGGCGTGCCGTTGCGGTCTGTGATCAGGAGCTCGCCTTCCCAGCCATCCGCAGTTGCGATTCCTTCTCCCCGACTCACTTTCCAGCCTTCCGGTAATATAACTTCGTCGGTGAAAATCATTTTTCCGCCTGCAACAGCACTTGTTGGTCTTGTGCGCAGCAGGTAATCTGTTTCTACCGCCCAGAAATGGATTTCCTGGCGTCTGTCGATGTGTTCCCAGGCATCCCGCAAAAGCAATGTATTGGTCGTTTGCACAACTTCACTTCCCGTGCGCATCAACTGTTGCTGAACTACTTCGCCGGCTGCATTTATGAATTGCAGGGACGTTTTTTCCCCGAATTGCAGGGTTGCGCCTGCGCTTGTCAGCTGCATCTCCGTTTTTCCCGAATACGCATCGACAGAAATCGGCAAGGCGGTTTGCTGAAGTGTGTAGTTTGTCGGATTCCCAGCATCGCGTCCAATCTCGTCGACAATCGTTCTCCAGTATCCGTCTTTGGCATAATGAAAGGGTAGCAGTCCCTGCTGTTTCGAGAAACTGCCGTCCGGGTTCACAAAAGTACGGGAGTAAGCATCGCGCATCGCTGTGTTCTCAATACTTTCGGGTGATCCTTTCAATCGGACAGTACCGGTTTCGGGATGTTTACCGCCATTGAATACCTGTGCGGATTGCTGTGCAAAAGTCACAGAGATATACAAGGAGGCAAAGCAGAAGACAAGCGTAGTTTTTCGGATGGTGTTTAGCGTGATCATGGACATTGTTTTCAATAAATGGAGCCTAAAATTATCGATTATAATTTTAGGCGGAAACACGGTTTTCCATGAGTTTTAAATTTTAGTTTGATATTGGATGTCAGTTCGTGGGTTAATGTGTTGAAGCCTTTGTTATTAAGGATTTCTGGTTTGTGGATAAATAATATTTTGTTTATTTTCGGTAACGTTTTCAATTGAAAAACAGCATCTGAAAATGTGAAAATAAAATGCAGGATTATGGCGGCGCGTGAAAATAAAAGGTGTTTTAAAAATCAAAAAATAGGATAGGACGCTGATCAAAAAATAAAGGAATTGACCGGATCGCGACTTTCTTTCAAGTTGTGCTGTAACGGTATCCAAGGAGACCATTGTGAACTTAAATTCAGAAGTCAAACAATTGTTCGCAGGGTGTTGGATTAGCCAGGTTACAATCAGTGTTTGCAAAAGAAGAATAAAAGCACAGATTAGAGTGGCTTGATAAGATCCCCGGGTCAATCCTTTCACAAAGAAGATTTTATAAATTACACGTAATGAATCGCCTAACGATATTGATAATCAGTTCCGAAAGATCAGATAAAACCGGCGGATGGATTTTTGGAATAAGAGATTTGTAATGCACAGGTTCAAATAATTTGAAAATTAATCGTTTGATTTTTAGTTCATTAAAAATATTATCAAAAATAAAAAATCCAATTCACGGATGCCGTCGTAACTGAACCATAACTCAAAACAAACAAGATGAAAACTTTTAAATTAGTAGTTGCAACGGTAGTACTTGGCTCCATGTTCAGTCTTTCCGTTAACGCCCAGGAACCAATGGTAGGCGGAGAGAAAATGTACCCGAAGAAAAATATCGTAGAGAACGCAATCAACTCTAAAGTGCACACAACCTTGGTAGCGGCCGTACAGGCGGCAGGTTTGGTCGAGACTTTGCAGTCCGCAGGTCCTTTCACCGTATTTGCACCAACAAACGATGCTTTTGAAAACCTGCCGGCAGGAACAGTAGAGACTTTGCTTAAACCGGAAAACAAAGCGACATTGACAGCGGTGCTGACCTACCACGTGATCAGCGGTAACTATGATTTTGCAGCACTCGAAAAGCTGATCAAAGCAGGAAAAGGTTCCGCCAAACTGAAAACAGTAGCAGGTGGTGAATTGACTTTTATGATGAACGGTCTGCACAACATCACCGTGAAAGATGCCAACGGCGGAACTTCCAACATCAGCATCTATGACGTTTACCAGGCCAACGGTGTGATCCACGTATTGGATGCCGTATTGCTCCCAAAAATGTAATACAACCAGTCCAGAGATCATTTCAAAAGGCACTCCGTATGGGGTGCTTTTTTGGTTTGGGGCTACGCGGTTAATGGTGGTGTTGTGAGTCAAAATGCAGCCCTGTGGAAATGGTCATTTCGAGATATTGCGAAATGACTTTGTATGTGTATTCAGCTTTCAAATTCGCAGAATGATTTGGCCGCCTTCCGATATTATCGGAGCTGCCTTTGTGCTTTAGCTGTCTGTCGAGCCCGCACGGTTTCAGTGACCCGGCAGGCGCTCCCCGCGGTCGCACTGCCTGGCCGCTTCACCCGGCGGTCCGCTGCGGCAGGCTATCGCACGCCGTCAGGGCGGAGATCGCCTTGGTCAATCCATTTCAATTGTAAATCTTCGGATTCTCCCAGCCTTCGCTTTATCGCCATATGCCGATATTCCTTTCAGCCCTGCAAAATAACTTACGGCCTGCCTTTTAAGCTTGGGCAGAGCGCCCACGGCTTCGCTGCGTACCTTAAATACATGAAGTGTTGCCACTTATGCCACTACAGGAAACCGTTTGTTGCGATTTTGATCCACTTATTCATTTAGCTGTATATAATTGGTTTATGTCCCCGATAACGACCATTTTTGTTTACCTGAAAACGCATCGTTACAGATGGGTGATCGGGACATTAATTCATTAAAACCTATACGAAAATGAAAAGAAATGCCATGCAATTGTGTTTGCTGACGTTCTTCGTGCTGCTGGGGCTCAAACCCTTCGCGCAGGTGGAGCAGTCGCACGCAGTACCCCATCGATGTCTCTCCGACGAGGTGCTGCACAGAATGAAAAATGCCGATCCGGAACTCGAGATCAGGCTCGGGACAATGGACGAGCAAATTCGACAGAAGATCAATCAATCCAAAAGTAGCGCTGAGAAAAGCGGCAATGTCTCACTGACAATCCCCGTCGTTGTGTACGTTGTGCACGAAGGAGGTGTCGAAAACATCTCCGATCAGCAGGTCACGAGCCAGATCGATGCGTTGAATGCCTATTACGCGTCTTATGGCATCCAGTTCTGCCTGGCTGTGAAGGAGGGAAATGTGCAGCTGGTGACAACGCCGTTCCCATCCGGGATTTCCAGCGTTACGCCGGGTATTTTCCACTACCAGAACAGCGCGCTGACGAACCACGATGCGGCGCAGCAAATCCCGCTGATGGCGACCTCCTACCTGCCTTCGGAGCGCTACCTGCGCATCTGGGTTGTGAAGCGTATCTCGTCTGCGGAGGTGCCTGCGAACATGAAGATCAACGGTTATGCAACGTTTCCTCCCGGTGGTAACCCCGCGCATTCGGGGATTGTTGTCGCCTACGACGCCTTCGGGGATGCGGCAACCTGCGGATGTACATCACTCGATCCGCAAACCAGCGCCGGAAAAACATTGGTACACGAAGTTGGTCACTACCTGAGCCTTTACCACACGTTCCAGGGAGGTTGTGCAGGCTTGACCAGTACAGACTGTTCCACGCATGGTGACAAGGTTTGCGACACACCACCGGTCCTCGGACCGAGTTGGGGCTGTCCGGGTTTAAATAATACCTGCAACGAGTCTCCTACGGATTTTCCGGACGACATCAACAATTTCATGGACTATTCAGATGAAAGCTGCCAGACACATTTTTCACCGGGACAGAAGGACCGCATGCACGCAGCCATTGCGCTGCATCGCGCGGTACTCGTGTCCAGTGACAACCATGTTTATACGGGACTGAACTGCAACCTGAACCTGCTCGCGCATTTTACCATGGATAACTATGCGCCCTGCATCGGCAATACCGTAACGTTTACAGGCAATCCTGTTTCCGGTGCGACTTACGAATGGGATTTCGGCGACGGCACGACAGCTACGGGAAACCCGGTGAGCCATGTCTATACAGCTGATTTCAATCCGGCGCAGGTCGTCATGACGATCACGGTGGGCGCAGAGTCTGTATCTTCTATCCGTAGCATGTACGTGACTGCCTGCACGCCTATCCAGTCCGGTCAGGGCAACTGG
>Ga0247806_10000889_pt1 | contig 15890 bp, 14 predicted proteins | sample UWRJL059202B1_FD_179935 | JGI IMG/M metagenome (GOLD analysis project Ga0247806, IMG submission 179935) | Plant litter microbial communities from Arlington Agricultural Research Station in Wisconsin, United States - UWRJ-L059-202B-1 | ecosystem: Environmental > Terrestrial > Plant litter >... | reverse complement strand
TAAACATTTATATACACTCGTCCTGTTCCTGGCAGCTGCATTTCCATCGCTGGCACAAAACGTCGATTTCAAATCCGCGAACTTTAAGGAGGACAAAGAAGGACTGAAAAAAGCAACAGAAGCCATCAAGGCCGGAGATGCATTTTTTGAGCTCGGCAATGAAGCACTGTTCCAGGTGAAAGATGTCGGACTGAACTACCAGGAGGCGCTTCAGAAATATGAGATCGCGCAGCGATTCAACCCTAAAAATGCGCAGCTGAACTTCAAGATTGGCGTTTGCTATGCGAACTCCACAGATCCTTTCAAGTGCATCGAATACCTGAAAACAGCCAAAGCGCTGGATCCTGAATGCGATCCGTTTTTGAGCTATTATTTCGGTTATTCCCTGCAGCTCGAAGGCAAATTTGATGAAGCGAATCGTAGTTATACTGCGTTTGAGACACAATACAAAAAGGCGGATAACTTCACGAAGTTCGTCGCGCAACACAAAAAAGAATGTATTGCAGCTAAAAAGTTTGTCGCTACGCCGGTACGTGCCTGGGTTGACAATGTATCTGAGCTGAATTCAGAGGAAGACGATATTTCTCCTTCCATCTCTACGGATGGTGGTGAAATGATCCTTTCCTCGAAGCGTAAAAATGACAAGGTTACCAATATTGTAGGTGATTACGATCACGATATTTATTCTTCTTCGCTGCAATCCGACGGAAGCTGGTCAGCACCGCAACGCATCAAAGGGCCGATCAACAGCGTTGGGGATGATATTTCGAACACAATCAGCTATGATGGTACGAAAATGTTGCTGCACCGCGACACAGATGACCAGGCAGACATTTATGAATCCAAACTGGTAGGTGCAGACTGGACAGAACCAGTTAAACTGACTTACATCATCAGTTCTCCGCGTTCCAATGACCGTTACGGATGCTACAACGACGATGGTTACAAGATTTACTTTACGCGCGACAACGACGGAAGAAGCAATGGAACTGAAATCGTGTATTCTTCCATGCAAAGTAAACTCCGCATGGACTACATGGCAGCAACAGTTGTATCTACTGTGAACAGTAAGTTCGATGAGGGTCCGATCTACATCTCCATCGACGGAGAAACGATGTACATGGCTTCTGAAGGATTGGAATCCATGGGCGGTTACGACATCTTTGTTTCCAAAAAAATCCAGGGACAGTGGACAGCGCCGGTAAACATGGGTTACCCTGTAAACACGCCGTATGATGATTTCTTCTTCGCGCCAACGGCCAACAGTAAATTTGCATACATTGCTTCCAACCGCGCAGGCGGAAAAGGTGGTTTCGACATTTACAAAGTAACTTTCTGGGGTCCGGAAAAAACACCAGTTGTTGAAGTTGAGGATTACCTGCTTGCTTCTGTTGCAGCACCTGTCAAAGACAACCAGATCGAAGCCAAAGTCGATGTCAACAAAAAATCGCTGACTGTATTTAAAGGGATCACGATTGATGCAATTTCACGCAAGCCAGTAGAAGCGCAGATTGACATCACAGACAACGCGACTGGTAAAATCATCGAAACATTCACCACGAACAGCGCAACGGGTAAATTTATCATCACGCTGAATTCCGGTAAAAACTACGGTATTGCCGTGAAAGCAACCGGATACCTGTTCCACTCCGAGAACTTCGACATCCCGATGGGAAGCGCCGACAACCTCGTGAATAAAACGATCGAGCTGAAAAACATTGCGATCGGAAGTAAGATCGCCTTGCGTAACATCTTCTTCGATGTCAGCAAAGCTACTTTGCGCGCTGAATCGAACGCAGAGCTGGACCGACTCGTGAAATTGATGCAGGATGTTCCAAAGCTGAAGATCGAGATCTCCGGACACACGGACAACACGGGTTCTGCTTCAGTAAACGAAACGTTGTCACAGGCACGTGCCGAAGCAGTTGTCAGCTTCCTGAAGTCGAAAGGCATTGATGTCTCCCGCATGACCGCCAAAGGCTACGGTGCATCTGTACCAGTTATGAGCAACAACACGGAAGAAGGCCGTCAGCAAAACAGACGTACCGAATTTGAGATTAAAGGAAACTAAGAAAGGTTTTTTATTTCGATAGTAATCCCGCCGGACTTTGGTTTGGCGGGATTTTTTTGTGTTATCGTATTTTGATTTATCGCAGTAGATTCCTGGTCATTATCCCCATATCGGAATATCCCGATAGGCCCATTAACCATGACAACCCAACCAATTCCTGCTGATTGACAGACGCAAGTCTATGGACAATATAAATACAATCGGGACTAACATTTCAATCCAGACTGATTTTCAACTTATCCCCATATCGGAATATCCCGATAAGCCAGTTTAACCATGACAACCCAACCAATTCCTGCTGATTGACAGCAGGAAGTCCATAGATGACATAAATGTACTCACGGACAAAATTTCAGCCCAAACTGTTGTAGCTTTATTCGAATATCGGAATATCCCGATAAACCGAAATCCTCCGGATATAATTCCTGGCTTTCATGAACACAAAAAAGCCGGCTCTTTCCAGAACCGGCTTCACAACTATTCAATCGTCTTGATTATTTAGATGCCAACTCTACGAATTCGTCGTAGGAGACAACTTTGTCATTCAGTTTGACGGTGCTTTTGAAGTATTCCGTCAATTTGGATTCAGCCAGCATGTCGTACACACGTGAAGATTCTTCGCGGTCAGACAATACTTTGGCAGCAGAAGCAACGAGCTCTTTTTCATCCGGAGCAGGCAAACCGTACTGTGCGTATTGGTTCAACAACAATCCTTTTGTAAATTCAAGCGCTTCCATCTGGTCCACTTTAATTTCATTGGCCTTGAAGATATGCCCCTGGATCAATTGCCATTTCATGCTTTTCTCATATCCTTCGAACTGTGCTTCGATCTCTTCCATCGTGATCGGCTTTTCGTTCGAAAGTTTGATCCAGCGCTTCAGGAAGTCTGTTGGCAGGTTTACTTTTGTGTTTTCAACGAGGCTTTCGTATACAGATCTTGTCAGCAAGCGGTCGGAATCATTTGCAAACATACCTTCGAGGTCTTTGCTGATGCGGTCTTTCAATTCTGCTTCGGTACTGATAGCACCTTCGCCGAACAATTTGTCATACAAATCCTGGTTCAGCTCGGCCAGTTCCATGTGACGGATCTCCGTAATCGTCATCTGGAATTTATCCGAGATCTCGGCCAGTTGCTCTTCCTGGATGCCCAGCATCGCTGCTGTATCTTTACCGCCTTTGGAAACGTGTGCCGGGTTCACGATCAGCTTGTCGCCTACCGCTTTTCCAGTCAATGCTTTTTTCGCTGCCTTGTCTTCCACAAACTCCATGGAGATCGTTGAAGAATGAAGGATACCACCCGCTTTGATAGAGTCATCTGCATTCAGCTCAACAAACTGTGCAAGGATGAGATCAGAATCCCCAACTTTCTCAGAAGCAACAAGCTTACCGTAACGGCGACGCAGGTCGTCTACTTGCTTGGACAGCAAAGTATCGTCTATTTTCACTTTCACATAGTCGAATTTATCTTTCGCAGACAAAGTCAATTTGATCTCCGGAGACAATCCGATCTCGTATGTAAATTCGAAATCACCTGGATTTTCAAAATCGCCTTTTACTTCGATGTCCTCTTTCGGGATCGGGTTTCCGAGGATCTCAATTTTATTTTCATTGACATAGCCAAACAGCGAGTCGCTGACGATCTTGTTCAATTCTTCGCCCAATACCGCTTTACCGAATTGTTTGCGAATCATCCCCATCGGGATTTTCCCTGGACGAAATCCTGGAATTTTGGCCTGCTTCCTGTATTTTTCCAAAGAAGCATCTACTTTGGCCTGATAATCTGCAGGTGCAATCTGAACTTTCAGGATTGCACTCATTTCATTTACATCTTCACGAATTACGTTCATTTCAACACCGTTTTGTGATTTACAATTTTCAGTAATTGCTCCCTTGTTCCCTGTCGGAAACATCCTAAAACAATTTCAAACAAAAAATGGCATAAGCTAACTTACACCATTTTATTTAGTACAGATGGAGAGACTCGAACTCTCACACCTTGCGGCACTAGATCCTAAGTCTAGCGTGTCTACCAATTCCACCACATCTGCCTGTGCACTTAAAAATACCGGGCTCGCTTGCTCTTTTCCAAGTGTTTACTGACCCATTTTAAAATGGTGTGCAAAGATAAGTAATTTTTATTTGCACCCCTAGTTTTTTTATACTTTTTTGAAATGACAAATAAACCTGCTTAAAAACAGTGCTTTACATTCCGTAATCATACGTTTAATTGCGACCAACCACGAGTTTCTGGCTGGTCAGCTTTCCGGATTCCACGACTGCAATATAGTATACGCCGGAAGCGAGTGCAGAAACATCCAGTTGTGTTTCGCGACCCGTTGTGAACTGTGCAACTTCCATCGCTTGTCCAAGTGCATTCAGCAAACGGATGTCAGCCAGATCTTCGCTTCCCCGGTTAACAATTACCTGTGAAGACGCTGGATTCGGATAAACCGACACTGCTTCGCGTGGCTTTTCAGGGGTTACAGCCTGGATGTCAGAATAGGTGAAATCTCCATTGAAATCGGTTTGTTTCAGGCGGTAATACGTAACCGGAGCCTGTGGATGTGGATCGCGGGCACTGTAGCTCAACAACACAGAACTGTTGCCTGCACCAGCGACAATGGCCAGTGTTTCCCAATTGGTTCCTTCAAGTGAACGTTCAACGGTGAAAAAGTCGTTGCTGGTTTCCGAAGCGGTCTGCCAGTGCAGATCTGTGGTTTGCTCCTCCGTGAGCTTAGCTGTGAAAGACAACAAAGTGATCGGTAGCGGTGTTTGCAGCTTATTGATCGTCGACAAGGTAAAGCGGCTTCTGTCAGTCAATCCTGGAACAGCCGCAAATGAAAAGATATTGCTCCCCGAAGCGACGGCTCCACCGATCGGAGTTTCGTCTGAGAAAATCCCATTATTGTTCACGTCGATCAGCAAACGCAGATCGGAAGCGGTTACAGGTCCCAGGCCGGTCAGGTCAAAACGGATATCTATTGAACCGACATTTACCGGAACATTGCTGGTGCTGACTTCGCTCACACGCCAAACACGGTCAAAACGGGCTGCAACGCCTGCCGGAATATCGAGCTGGTTCACAGCCTGCTGCGCACCATTGTTATGTCCCCACATCAGGAATTCATTGTTGTCGAGATTGGTTGGGTTGAGAATGCGTACGATCCCGGAACCTTTCGCATCTGCATGCAGATCTGTTGCGCTGATACGTCCGATCCCTGCTACATCGTGGTCATAATCGCCATCGGCCGCATTGTCCATCGTATACACATCATTCAATCCAGCCAGATCTATATTGTACTTCGCCGACAGGTAATTGTTGATGATGATGCGCTGCGTCTGGTTCATTGCCTGGTTGTAGATAATGACCTCAGACATGTATCCGCCGAAAGGTCTTGGATCGCCCATGTGCGTAGAACCGAGCAACAAAGGTGAAGGGTTGTCCGGAATGCTCGCATCCGTTTCGGGAGCGGTCACCAGCAGCGTATTGCCGCTGAACACTTTGGAACGCTGCGCTGTCGGAAGCGTACCGTCATACAATACGCTGAGCAGGTAATTTGTATTGGCTGTAAATGCAGTCGGACTCGTACTGAAACGGTTGTCGATATTCACAATATCGGCATACAGGTAATTGTTGGTGTAAAAGAAGAACATGTACGAATCGTGTACACCGATACCTGCACGTTTGGAAACGATGCTGCGTGCATCGGATCCGAGTACATTTGGCCTCACCACAGAAAATATCGTCAGTCCCGCAGTATTGTCGAAAAGCGGTGAATCGGGCGCTGACATAAAATCATTTTCTCCGGAAGTACTCACATTGTCGAACATGATTCCCGGATAGCCATTCAGCAGGTTTGCGCGGAAAAGCGGTTGCTGAAGTGCTGTGGACTGTACGAGGTGATTCCCGTTCCCCGACTGATCACTCCACATGCTCAACGGCATTCCATTGACACTCGTAGATGTCCCTAAATCTGCTTTTACCCAAAAAGCATTGTTAGATGCATTCCCGACTCCGCCGGGCCCCGACTGGGCCAAAGTAAGCAATGGAAGGAATAAGCTTGCAATAAGCGTTGTTTTTATCATGCTGTTCTATTTCGGTTCCAGGCCTTTCCTGCAGGATCGGACCAGACAATCTGCTCTAAAAATATTGCGTTACTGTTAACAAAATAACATCAAGGTTAAATATTTAACGATGTAAAAGTAAGAGAATTACGCGAATCAGTTAGTTAAAAGCTTGTAAATTATTTGAATGCCTGTTAATTTATTGGACCATTCATGGGGTTCTAACTCGTCTTGCTCCAGATAATTTCCCAGACATTCAGTGCTTTTGATTGCAGTTTTACCCCGGAAAGCCATGGCAGAAACATTTTTGTTGAAAAAAAGCAAAATTGCCCGATCCAAGACAATCAAAATCCCCGTACCTTTGACTCCAAAATTGAGCACCCATGATTGAGTTAGATCCAAAATCCCTTCCGGTACCGAAGTTGCATCAAATCCTGCTGGGCGCCATTGGTCCCCGTCCGATTGCTTTTGCTTCTACCGTGGATGTGGAAGGAAACCACAATCTTTCTCCGTTCAGCTTTTTCAATGTCTTCAGCGCAAACCCGCCGATCCTGATCTTTTCTCCCGCCCGGAACGGCAGGACGAATACTGTAAAGGATACGTATAACAACGTCAAGGCGATTCCTGAAGTCGTGATCAACATTGTCAATTACGACATCGTCCAGCAGGCCAGCCTCAGCAGTTCGCCATACGCAGCCGACATCGATGAATTTGTAAAAGCAGGTTTTACAGCACTTCCCTCCGACCTCATCCGTCCGATGCGTGTTGGCGAATCGCCTGTACAGTTCGAATGTAAGGTCAATGAAGTGATTGAGCTCGGTACAGAAGGTGCAGCTGGCAACCTCGTGATCTGCGAAGTCGTAAAAATCCACATTGCTGAAGAAGTCATGGATGAAAACGGGCTGATTGATCAAAAGAAGATCAACCTGGTGGCGCGCATGGGCGGAAACTGGTATTGTCATGCCAATGAACACGCCATGTTCGAAATCACCAAACCCATCAGCACGATCGGTATCGGTTTCGACCAGTTGCCGGAAGACGTGAAAACCTCGGTGGTGCTCAGTGCCAACGAGCTGGCGATGCTTGCAGGCATTGAAGCGCTTCCCAATGAAACAGACGTAAATGAATATAAGCTTTTGGAATTAAGCGAATTATTCTTAACTTTAGAAGATGAACCTGAAAAACTGGAACTCGCTTTGCATCAGCATGCGCAGGAGTTACTGGCTAAAAATCAGGTTCAGGAAGCCTGGATGACCATCCTCGCTTTCAATAATTAATCCGTATCAATTAAAAAATACAATATGTTTAAACTGGCAGGAACTGTAAAAGTTATTAATCCAACTGTACAAGTATCTGAGAAATTCTCAAAAAGAGAGTTTGTAATTACAGATTCTTCAAGCATGTATCCACAGGATATTATGTTCCAACTGACCCAGGATAAGTGTGCGCTTATCGATGGTGTTCAAACCAACGACCAGGTGGAAGTATCTTTCAACCTGCGTGGCCGCGAGTGGACAAGTCCACAGGGTGAAGTAAAATATTTCAATACGCTCGAAGCGTGGAGGATTGACAAAATGGGTGCAGGATCAGGAATTCCTTCTTCAGGACCTTCTGAAATGAACCTGAATCCGATCACAGCTGCAAGTGCAGAAATGACCGTAGAAAAAGAAGACGACGATCTTCCTTTCTAAGCAAACCATGAGCTCCTGAACCACCTTTCGCAAGAAGGGTGGTTTTTTATTGTCTAAAAAGTTCCTGTTTAATTTTCTTCCAAAGCTACCAGCACCTGCTTCCACTCCTCTATTTTTTGCGCCAGCGACTTTGATGCATTGGCCCCGCTCGGCGAAGGAATACGTGTATAGCTTTTTTCCGGGCTCCGGCCAACATGGCGGTCATAGAATTTCTCGGCATGCGTACTGTCGAAAAATACATGCCTGATCTGCGGATGTTGTGCATAGAAAGCAGCAAAGTCATTCGCTACCTCATTTTTGATCTGTGTATCGGCGCTGCCGCTACCCTCGCAATGACTCAGTACATCCCACAGGGCGATCCGGTGATCCAGCAACAATTGAATGCGCTGCTGATAATCTGTCGTGAACGGCTTGCCGAAAAGTGCGAACAGGATTTTCCAGAAATGATTGCCTGCATGGCCATAATACTGCTGCAATTGCAGGGAACGCTCGCCTGGCATCGTTCCCAGGATAAGGACACAGCTGTTTTCAGTTGCAATGGGTGGAAATGCAGTCTTCAAAATTATTATTTACAATGCAGAGAATTCATCAAACAGATTTGAAATCATTTTTGGATTCCCACTGCTCATACACTTCGTCCTGCTCCCTGAAAAGGTTGGGACGTCCGGAACGTTTTCGCTTCTGGTAACTGTCCAGCAGGAAAGCGATGCAGATAATGCTAAAAACGACCGCCATAATCACTGCGATGGACAAATATAAAACTGGATATTCACGCATGATACTGGATTTTAGGCTTCCCTTGCAGGAAGCAGGGTACTTCATTTGAAATTCTCCTGAAATTAGCAAAAATTAAAATGCGGTCCAAGCAATTTAGGAGAATTTAGCGCTTTTGCTTAACAAATAGCTGATTGTCGCATATACTATGAAAACAATTTAAATATTTCGTTCTCGATATTCAGGAATTAACTTTAATATTGCATTTATAAAATTTGTTAATATTTATGAAACCTTTAATTTACCTTTTATGCACGTTCACTTTGCTGTGGACGTCCTCTACCTTCGCACAGGATTTTGACCTGAAATGGTCAGATAAAATGCGGTACGACAATTTCAAAGATGGCTTTTTCAAGGAATACGTAGGCGCATCGGACCAATTTGTATACGGTCTGAACAACAACCTCTCCCTGGGTAAAAAAGCTTCTGAAAAAAAATTGAAACTGCTTGCATTCGACAAGACTTCCATGAGGCAGGTCAAGCAAATTGCGCTCAAAGACAACAAGGACAAAAACAGGGTAAATCAGATCAAAGGATTTGACTATTTGAAAACGGTTGTGATGAAAGATGCCATTTTTGTATTCTGGAAAAAATCCGTCAAGGACGTAACGGAAGTCTATGCAGAATCGTTCGACCTCGAGTTGAATCGCGTTTTGAAGCTGAAGAAAGTCTACAAAATCGTTTACCCACACCGCAAAAAAACGCTTTTCTCAGGCCTGTCCGGGAACAACCCACTTGTCATTATGCGTGGCGAAACGGACAATAATACGATCCTGATCGGTAGCGAAATCTCCAACGGAAAAAATGAGAATTATGATTTTGATTATATCGTACTCGAATCTGCCGGAGAGGAAATCTCAAAAGGAAAGATTGAGCTTCCTGAAGTGCAGACATCCAGGAATTCATCCCGTTCTTCTACCTACACATTTGGTAAAGATGGCAACGTATATATCAAAAGCTATGTGCGTATGAATCCCTCAGAAATAAAAAATGCGAAAAAGGGGGAAAACAGATCCTACGCTGTATTAGATATTCTCAATCCTGAATCGGCGGACCTGACAACATACATCTTGAAATATGATAATCTGAATATTTTTGACATTGGTTTTGTTGTGCAGGATGATCACGTTAAAATTTATGGCTTCTTCAACGATTTTGCAAAGGATTCCTACGGAAGAAAAACGCATGGCATCTTTACCACGAAGGTTGACAGCGGCAGCAGCGAAGTTTCTGAGCCTAAATTATCCTACTTCGATAAAAGAACCCTGGACGAGTTGTTCAAAAATGACAAGGAAGAAAGAAAATCCTCCCAGAAGAAGAAAAAGAAAATCGGTAAAAACAAAGGCAATGAGGAAGAATCGCTTGCATACAATTATGTAATCGAAGATGCCAAAGTAGTCAATGATGACCTGGTCCTCTTCTGTTCCAGAATGTATAATTACTCTGTGACAACCTGTACTTCAAGCGGTAGTGGCGGTCAGAGCTGTACAACCCGTTACTATTGCAGCAAAAGCAATGTAACCGCATTTAAGCTCAATACAGAAGGTGAAATCCTTTGGGCTTCCAATGTGGATCGCCAGATCACTTACAACGGATGGGACGTTTACGATTTAAAAATTGTAACCAAAGACGACAAATTTTACGTCTTGTACGGATCTGCTTACGAAGCCGCTGCTGAAACAAAAAACAGAAAGTCGGCCAAAAAACGCACGGAAATGCGCGACGAATTTCAATACGCCACTTTTGACATTGAGGATGGATCCATTGAAAAAAGAGACTTCATTGTCAATAAGCCAGGTGTAAAAAAGGCCGAGCGCAAATACGTTAAGCCTGCGCAGATCACCGTGCTCGACAATCAATACTTTATCAACTCAAGCCGCATTACAATGAAGCCAGCCTTAACAGTTGCCGGTTGTGCTGCATCACTCGCTTGTCCCCCGATTATTTATTTTGTATTCTTAAGTGGAAGTATGCGCAAAGGAACCGGGCACATGGGTACCCTGGAAGTCATTGAATAAAATTACCTGAAAGTCAAAGGATATTTTTCCAGTACTTTTTGAATTTGAAGCCCGCATGCGAATGCGGGCTTATTTTTTTTCCGTTTCTCACGATCCCCGGCGAGTTTCGCCGTCAGTTTCACATTTCCCATGTAGAATTTGCCAAACAGGTTCGCTCCCCAGCCAATTGCATTCAGGTACAATCCGCCGCGCACCATGCTCACAACCGCGATAACCGTAGCAGCGTTCAACACCAGGGCTGTTGCGCCTTTAACGGGATGTCCCATGATGAACATGCCGGAACCCGGAATGATCATCGAGCTGATGCCGATCCATTTTTTGCCTTTTAGCTCAAAATTGCGTGCTTCTGCTATACAGCGCAGGCATTGCAAAGAACTGTCTTCCCGGACCAGTGATGCATACATATCCGCAGAACGCAAGGTGTCATATTTTTCATAATTCAGGTACTGAAGTACCCTAAAGGATATACTTGAATCAGCAGTCTGTATTTTTTCATACGCTTTCAGGTAGTGAATCGCCTGGTATGTTTCCTGGTTCAGGGTAGAAATGATCGCTGCATTCCAGAAAAAATCAGATCGCACCGAATCGCTGAGCAAAGCCGGCCGCACCCTTTTGATTTCCCGTTGCAGCTGTGGATTGATGGAATCCGCAGTCGTATAAATCCGGATCTTATCCAGCAACAACGCTTGCCTGAGCGTGTCGTCAGTTGCATGGAATAACCGCATTTCTGCTTCCAGCAAAGACATTGCATATGCATCGCTGGACTGCGAAAAACAAGTGTTAGCGAGGATCGTAAGTATACCGGTAATGGTAATAAGTAGACGCATTCAGCAAATATTGGTTTTTAATTTCTCTGGTTTTTCGGTGTGTCTCGCGGTAGCTCCCGAAAATATTCACGGCATAATAAGTCGCAAACAGTCCGAGGTTAATCACTGTCAACGGATGATCCAGCCCGTGCACGCGGTAGCTTTCGTACCCCTGAAGTCCGATCAGCGAAAGCGAAAATAGCGTAACTGCAAAAGATCGTTTGTTACCGATGTATAATTTACCCAGTCCCGGCACAATTGCCGAACAGGTCGCTGCTATCCATGGCTTTTTCGCATACGCATGCTGATATAGTAAAAAATCGCTTTGAAGCTGCCGTGGCAGGGTATTGACATCTGTCTCAAACGGTGTATTCGCAGCCTGGTAAATCCGCGCAATTTCCAGGTTGACCCGATAGTTCGCAGGTGCTTTCCAGCTGCAACTGTCAAACCAGTAAGCTGCCTGCGGCGAAGGTTGCAGGAAATGGGTCGATGCGCGGTTCACCGCATTGGAATCAGCGCAAAACAACGCGCTTTCCCGGCGGAAGTTCTCCAGGAAAAGTGTATCGTTTGGATATTGCAGGTAATATTTGGCCAGCTGATAAGCCGTTCCCGGACTGCCCACCTGTTTACCGAGGTATGCAAAATGTTCTGTGCGCAGCTGGTTGCGGCTGAGATAACCGACAAAAGCAGTATCGACCTGGGCATATCCTGAGCAGGTCAAACAACAGAACAGCCAACTCAAGAACCGGAATTTATTCGTGAACAGCATTGATTATTTTATTATTGGCAGATAATGCGTGGTTGCAATGTTCATACTTCATGCCCGGAAAACAGTTCGTGAGCTGGTGCAGCCCGATCAGCGTACCTTTCACAATTCCGTACGCCTCGATCGATTTTTTGGTCATTTCGGAGCAGCTGATCTCATAGTTACATTCGGCAGAAATCTGTTCCGAAACCACATTCTGGTAAGTGTACATCAGTCCAACCGCGAGATAGGTCAATGGATTGAACTTCGTTTTCCAGTTCGCATCGCGCAGATTGAGCAATTTTCGGTGACGCGCCTGCAAATCGGACTGGCACTCACCCACGGCGCTCTGTGCCAGCGAAATATGCAGCGTGCTTGGGGCTTTTTCCTGGGCATGTATGCCACCAGACATCCAGAGGAGCAAAAGCAGGAAAGAAGCAGGTCGGTTTAGCTGCATCAGTTTAAATAATTTGTAATTCATAGATCAGTTCACATCATCAAGTGAGCTGTAAAGTTAATCTTTATTTCAGCAAACGTTCCATGTACTTACAAACCGATCGCATACGCCGAACGCAATAACGAATAGATCGCCGAGTCGAGAAACAAACCATCGAAATAATAGTTCTCGCGAAACAAGGCTTCTCTCACAAAACCATTTCTTTCGAGCAGTCCGATTGATTGGGCATTGTCCGGATTTACGTTTCCTTCCACAGAATGAAAATGCAGCTTTTCAAAACCGTAGTCCAGCATCTTGCGAAATGCTTCCTGCATCAGGCCCTTGCCCTGAAAATCGGGATGCAAAGTATAACCAACCTCCGCGCGGTGATTGAAATTATCGATGCGCCAGAAACCAATCGTACCGATCATCTGCTCGCTTTCACGCAGTGCGACAGCCCAGGTAATGCCCAGGTTCTGCTCAAAGGCAAAGGTCACACGCGTTACAAATTCTTCCGCTTCTGCAATGGATTTCATCAACGGTTTGTCTACATATTTCATGACCTCCGGATTGGAACGCATGTCAAAAACAAAAGCTGCATCGCTGTCGCGTACCTGCCGAAGTACGACCCGTTCGGCTTTCAATATCGGAAATGGCTGAAAATCTATGGTTAACATGGTTCTCTTTTGAATAATTGTTTGGATCGATGTATTTTATGCAGGACTAAAATACGACATTTCTGACAATGATCTCGCCCGATCTCCTCCAAAGGACTATTGATAAAGTCCGAAATAAGCAAGGTTGTCTATGCCGAGCCTTTCATATACATACCTGTTCCATTTTTCTAACGCCTTTTTGTTGCCGCCGCGCTCGGTTTCTTTCAGGAAAGTTTTTCCGGTGGTTTGCATCTGTCGCAAACGTTGCTGATACAATTCCCGAATCCGCACTATTTCCATCGGGCCGCGACGTACTTCTACCTCCAATTCCCGCCGATGGATTTCCATGAGGTCAAAATAAAGGTTCAGGAAACAAAGCGCTGCTGTATCTGTCGGCGGAAAACGAAAATGACTTTCGAAAGGATCGAGTACAACCCTGGTCAGCATGTTTACGCCTTCCGGCGCGGGGTTCAGGTCCATATACAATTGCACTTCAAAATGGTAAAGATCAGCTGGTGTCCCGGTTTCGGGCGGCGCCTCTTGGGTCCGGAAACGGATCCGTTTCTGTCCCCAGATCACATAGGGATGCTCCAGCAGGCCCTGCCGACCGGAATTTCCGCCTGCAAAAGCATCGCGGTTACTGATATCCGCGCTATCCCGGATGAACAGCAGTTTTCCTTCTCCCCGCTCGCGCAATTTGAATTCGTCGATCTCTGTCCAGAAGTACGGGTTGTAAAAACATCCGTTGCGGTAGTCGTGATACATCCCGGATTCGAAAAACCTGAACTGCGGAAGCAAAAATGCGTTTTCATAATCGTAAGCGTACAATACAGCGCGTGTAGAAACCCGGTACACCGAATCTGCGTGGGAAATACGTTGTTTTTTGCCGGCCTGATTCAGGATTTTGTACCAGACATCGTATTTAAAATCCAGGTGATTCAGAAAGGTCAGTCCACCCTGCCGGTCGAAAGTCTGCGTGATCTCGAGATCGACGCGTTGCAATGAATCGAGGTGCAGCGCCACGAAAGGATGAATAGCCGCATCCGGCGCTTTCAATACGATGCGCAAAATGCAGCTTTCCAGCGAATCGATCCAGACTTTCCCCTGGAAATATTTGCCATTTTCAGCGCGCGGCATAAAATCGATGACATAGATTGCATGTCCATTTTCGTTCCTGTATTTTTGATCGAGCGATAGCTTGTACTTCGAAGGCAGCGCTGATTTCCTGATCCCGAACGGATTTTCCGGGAACCATTCGTTGCGACCGAAGAGCTGGAACATGCGAAGGGCATTGGAGCTTTCTGCGGATATAAACAGGCGCTGATCGTGCGCAGCGAGGTCGATTCTTGCATTTTTGAGGTGCAAGGCTTTGATCTCGTAACCGGAGAAATCACCGTTGTAATACATGGAAATGAGTTCGGCCTGTTGGTTGTCCACAAAGCTCTCGAGCTCATAATAGGTTTTTGCGGTTTTCGTGACATCGGGGATTTTGCGCCCACAGGCAGTCAGCAGGTCGTATAAATAAGAAGTTCCTGCACGTGTCACGTTGACACTTTCGAGCAACTGGCTTTGGGGAAGCAGCAGGATTTCCTGCCCCGGCCGGAAATCGCGCACGGCGATGTATTGCTTGTCGTAGCCCGTAAAAGAAACAACCAGCGTATCCCCCAATGCATGTGCATTGAGCTGAAAAAATCCTTCGGTATTGCTGATCGTCCCCTGGCGGTTGGCCGCATTGCGGATGTGCGCATACGGAACAGGCTGCCGCGTGCGCTCGTCGAGCACTTTCCCGCTGATACTGATTTCAGGATCCTGGGCATGCGCGGAGACCGCGAAACTGAAGACGAAGCTGAAAAGGCTGCAAAATCTCATGATCAACATACAAGACCTGCTTTATTGTTCGTACAATTCGATCGGCAATTGATCCGGATCGGCAAAAAACGTAAAGCGCTTGCCCGTGAGCAAATCGGTCCGCGGATCTTCACAGCGGATGCCTTTGCTGCTCAGCAATTGGATTGTTGCTTCGAGGTTTTCAACTTCAAACGCGAGGTGCCGCAATCCACAGGCTTCAGGACCCGAAACACGCGCAGGCGGATCGGGAAAAGAGAACAATTCCAGTACGTAAACGCGATGCAGGGACAGATCCAGCTTGTAAGAATCCCTGGCTGCGCGGTAAGTCTCCCGGATGATCTCCAAACCCAGGGTTTCTGTGTAAAACTGTTTGGAACGCTGATAGTCGCTGCAAATGATCGAAATATGGTGAATGCGTGTGAACATCAGTAAATGGAAGCTGCTTGAATCAGTATGTTTATTTGGCTGTTATTTTTTAATGGTCGTCATCCACCACACATTACCAAAATGGTCTTTTACCCCGCAGGTACGGCCGTAGTCCTTGTCCGACAAATCCATCACGACGGTTCCGCCGGCATTGAGCGCCCGGTGGTACGCCGCATCTGCATCCGGCACATAAATGAACAGGCTCGCCGGAAAAGCCGTCCATTCATCTGTGGCTTCGGCAAACATGATCCTGCTTTCACCGATCAGCATTTCTCCATGCATGAGCGATTGCGTTCCCGGTCGGTCAACGCGCATAGCCAATACCGCATCAAACACTTTCCGGGTATAATCCAT
>Ga0247806_10000888_pt1 | contig 15937 bp, 20 predicted proteins | sample UWRJL059202B1_FD_179935 | JGI IMG/M metagenome (GOLD analysis project Ga0247806, IMG submission 179935) | Plant litter microbial communities from Arlington Agricultural Research Station in Wisconsin, United States - UWRJ-L059-202B-1 | ecosystem: Environmental > Terrestrial > Plant litter >... | reverse complement strand
ACATCCGCGAAAGATTCAGAATAGGCTATTTATATGAAAAGTCCTGGAATGGCCTGGAAAACATCTCCAAAGGCACGCACGAAGCTGTGCTGGGGATTTTGATCCGGTAATACGTCAAGACATACTAAAACCCCATCTTGATCTAAAAATAAAACATTGACATTCTGATTATTAACAGAAAAATTTCGCCGGACGAAATAATTTTTATCCAAAAATATACCGATTGGTATATTTTTTTACATACCTTTGCTTTGTCAAACAACTTGGAACGACAAAAAAATTTGAACAGTAAAATACCAATCAGTATATTTATATAAAATTCACAGACCATGAAAGAAGTATTTATCGTCGCAGCCAAACGAACGCCGGTCGGCAGTTTTTTAGGAAGCTTATCCGAGCTTTCAGCGACACAACTCGGGAGTCTCGCCATCAAAGGCGCATACGAAAGCATCGACCTCGATCCGGCGCACATTGACAGTGTTTACATGGGGAATGTACTTTCGGCGAATGTCGGACAAGCACCCGCGAGGCAAGCAGCGAAATTTGCGGGAATTCCCGATGGGACAGACGCGACAACCGTCAACAAAGTCTGCGCTTCCGGCATGAAAGCAACAATGCTTGGCGCACAGCAGATCCAGCTTGGTCTCGAAGACCTGATCGTGACCGGCGGTATGGAAAGCATGAGCAATGTACCGCATTATGCATCGCTGCGCAAAGGACACAAGCTCGGCGACCTGAATTTCACGGACGGTTTGCTGAAAGATGGCCTGACGGATGCCTACGACGGCCTGCAAATGGGAAATTCTGCTGAAAAGGGCGTTCGAAAATACGGACTGACACGCGAAGCACAGGACGCTTATGCGCTGCAATCTTACGAAAAAGCAACCGCTGCTACAAAAAACGGCAAGTTCCTCGCGGAGATTGTTCCAGTCGAAGTGAAACTAAAAAAAGAGACAGTAACCATTTCCGAAGACGAAGACATATACAAGATCATTCCTGAAAAAGTCGCGAAACTTGCTCCTTCTTTTGAAGCCGGCGGAACCATTACAGCTGCCAATGCCAGCAATCTCAATGACGGCGCTGCCGCGCTGATCCTCGCCTCCGCAGAAGCCGTTGAAAAATATGGGCTCAAACCACTGGCACGCATTCTTGCTTATGCCGATGCAGCACAGGCGCCGGAATGGTTTACGACTTCTCCTGCCCTCGCCTTGCCAAAAGCAATAAAACAGGCCAATTTAGAACTCCCGGACATCGATTTTTTTGAGATCAACGAAGCCTACGCATCTGTGATTCTTTCCAATCAGCAGATTCTCGGAATGGACCTCGAAAAAGTGAATGTTTACGGCGGGGCAGTTGCACTCGGACATCCGATCGGGGCTTCCGGCGCGCGTATCATCACCACGCTGCTCTCCGTCCTCAAACAGGAAAACGGCAAATATGGCGCAGCAGCCATTTGTAACGGCGGAGGCGGTGCTTCAGCCATCATTATTGAAAACCTTTAACCATGGAAACAAACTTTGACGTCGTTGTCATCGGGTCAGGACCCGGTGGATACGTAGCGGCGATCCGCGCTGCACAACTCGGCTACCGCACAGCCATTGTCGAAAAATACGACACACTTGGCGGCACGTGTACCAATGTCGGCTGTATCCCTTCAAAAGCCTTACTCGACAGCACCGAACATTTTCACGATGCAACCGCTAAATTCAGCCTGCACGGCATTGAAGTCAGCGACCTGAAACTGAATTTCGACCAATTGATGAAGCGCAAAAGCGAGGTCGTCTCCCAAAATGTTTCGGGACTCTCCTACCTGATGAACAAAAATAAGATCGAGGTAGTGACGGGAACCGCTTCTTTCCTCGACAATACCCAAGTGAGCATCCGCCACAACGATGGCAATGAATCGCAACTGACAGCGCGTTATTTCATCATCGCAACCGGATCGAAGCCCGCTTCCCTGCCGGGAATTGAAATCGATAAAAAGCGCATCATCTCGTCCACGGAAGCTTTGTCGCTGACTGAAAAACCGAAAAGCATTGTCATCATCGGAGGAGGTGTAATCGGTGTCGAAATGGCCTCTATCTATGCACGCATCGGCGTCAAAGTGACGATCATCGAATATGCGAAAAGCCTGATTCCGACGATGGACCTCGAGCTCGGAAAGGAACTGAAAAAAGTCCTGACTAAAAACGGTGTTGAAATCCTCGTCGGTCACAAAGTGCAATCCGGAAAAAATACCGGCGATGCTGTGACTGTCTCTTTCCTCGATGCGGCTGACCAAGCGCAGGAAATCACAGCTGATTATTGTCTCATGGCCGTTGGTCGCAAGCCTTACACGACCGGGCTTGGACTCGAAAACACAGCGATTCAGACCGACGAAAAAGGACGCATTGTCACGAACGCACAATTACAAACTGCTGAGGCCAATATTTATGCGATCGGCGACGTCATTGCAGGTCCGATGCTCGCACACAAAGCCGAAGAAGAAGGTGTTTATGTGGCCGAGATCATCAATGGCCAGAAACCCGAAATACATTACAACCTGATTCCCGGCGTGGTCTACACCTGGCCGGAAGTGGCTGCTGTCGGACAAACCGAAGAAGAGCTCAAAGCACAGGGTATTGCTTACAAAAAAGGCAAGTTCCCGTTTTCCGCAAGCGGAAGGGCGCGCGCAGCAATGGAGCCGGACGGATTCGTAAAAGTGCTTTCCGGTGAGAAATACGGAGAGATACTCGGTGTTCACATCATCGGCCCACGCGCTGCCGACCTCATTGCGCAACCTGTCATCGGGATGCATTACGAAACGACCGACGAAGACATGTTCCGCATGCCTTATGCCCACCCAACTTATTCAGAAGCACTGAAAGAAGCTTACCTGATCGCTTCGGGACAAGGCGCACTGAACCTGTAATTACCAAAGTAACATTCACCCTTAAATAAAAACACAAATGCAAGTTAAAAACAACACCATTCTGATCACCGGCGGAGGTTCCGGCATCGGATTTGAAACAGCCAGATTACTTTCAGAACAAGGCAACCAAGTAATTATCATCGGCAGGGACGCCGACAAGCTGAACCGTGCAGCTGCACAATTGAACAACGTAACAGCCATCTCAGCCGATGTATCCAATGCGGCAGACATGCAAAAACTGGTTGAGCGCCTGCAAGTAGAATTCCCGGCACTCAACATCCTGATCAACAATGCAGGCCGCGCTTTCGTCTATGACCTGTCCGCAGGCGGCGTAGATGCTTTCTCAAAAGCACAGGAAGAAATGATGACCAATTACCTCGCGGTGATCCGGCTCACGGAAGCATTGTTGCCACAACTAAATGCACAGCCTGAAGCTGCAGTTGTCAATGTTTCCTCTGTTGCAGCTTTCGTTCCCGGAGCTAAACTTTCGACCTACTCCGCCAGCAAGGCAGCCTTGCACTCGTATACGCAATCCTTGCGCGTTACGCTGGCGCAGGACAGCCCCACGAAAGTTTACGAGCTGATGCCGCCTTTGGTAAATACCGAATTCTCCAGTGAGATTGGTGGTATCAATGGCATTCCGCCGTCGAAAGTGGCCGAAGACCTCGTTCATGCCCTGGAAAACGACATCTTCGAGATCCGTGTAGGCATGACCGAAGACCTCTATCAATTGCACCGCACTTCGCCGGCTGAAGCTTTGTCGGCTATGAATGCGTAAATTTACAAACGCCCGGAGTCAGAATTGCTGGTCCCGGGCTTTTTACAAAATCAATTATGAAACAAAAAATAGCTTTTGCCCTGTTGATGGGCATTGTCACGACGGGAATCATCTCCTTTACGCTGATTTCTGTCAACCTGGGTTTTACAGATAAGTTCACGCAGATCTGGCTGAGGTCCTGGGCCATGGCTTACGCAGTCGCGATCCCGGCCATCCTGATCATTGCACCACAAATCGAAAAGCTCGTTGCTTACCTGTTCAAACCTAAAAACACATCCGATGACCAGCGCTGATTTTGATCCCCTGGAAGTACTGAAAAACAAGATCGGTCGGGAATTTTCCAATTCACCTTCACCTTTTACCTTGTGGTTGAAACCGGTCGTACTTGCCGCTGAAATCGGTCGTCTGACTTTTCAGTACACCGTGCGTAAGGACATGACCAATCCGATCGGGACTTTGCACGGAGGCGTAACCGCTGCAATCATCGATGACCTGATCGGCGCAACGATGTTCTCTTTCAACGAAGCGCATTTTTACACGACCGTCAACAATGTCATCGATTATTTTGCCGCTGCACGGGAAAACGATGTGCTGATTGCGGAAACATTGGTACTCAAAAAGGGCAGGCAGATCGCCAATGTGCAATGCGAAATCTGGAATGCAGACAAAAGCAGGCTCCTCGCCCGCGGTTACAGCAACCTGATGAAAACAGACATCAGTAAGTGAGTTTCCAAACTTCTAAAAAAACACAATAATTACAACGATTCCCGAATAATCACTATCATTGATTCTGCAAATAAAAACGGAATCCATGGCAGCACAACAATACAAAAATCACGTCCGATACTTTCCTGCACATCACTTTTTTTTCTATCCGGCCATCTTATTGTTGCTGGGCATCAGTATTTATTTCAGCCTGAACGCAGGCGAAACAGCAGCGATCTGGATCTTTTTAAGCGTCCTCACGGCATTGGTCGGCTTTTTGTCCTACCTGCTGCGTCAGCATTATGCGCTCACCGTTCAAAACCGGGTCGTGCGTCTCGAACTGCGCTTCAGGTATTACCTGCTTACCCAGCAGCGTTTTGAGCTGATTGAAAGCCAATTGACAAGAAGTCAACTCTACGCCCTGCGTTTTGCTTCAGATGAGGAGCTACCTTACCTCGTGATGCGCGCCATGAATGAGAACCTTTCCGGCGATGAGATCAAAAAAGCGATCGTACACTGGATTCCGGACCACATGCGCGTATGACCCGAAACGGGACGAATCCATTGTTTTTAGGCCCGATTGAATTAATTCTGCTAAATTAGCGGAACATCTCAACGATTGACAAAATGTTGCCTAAAAAGACAAAATATGCCATCAAAGCATTGGTTTTACTCGCCAAAAGACACGGCGATAAAACTCCGCTTAAGATAACTGAGATTGCAGAGCTTGAAAAAATCCCCCGTAAATTCCTCGAAACGATCCTGTTGGAATTGCGGAAACAAGGAATTCTGAAAAGTAAAATGGGCGTCAACGGCGGCTACCTGCTGATGAAAGATCCGACTGATATTTTCCTGAGCACAATTATCCGCGTCACCGGCGGACCAATCGCATTATTGCCTTGTGCCAGCCTGAATTTTTACGAACGCTGCGAGGAATGCATCGATGAGGTCACCTGCGGATTGCGGCAAGTAATTATCGATGTACGCAAAGAAAGTCTGCGCATCCTGTCAGGCACAAGTATCGCTGACCTGGTGGAACGCGAAAACAAACTGCTTGCGCTTCACCAAACTGGTCAGGATCCGGATATCAGTTCATTGAATTAATCCGGATACTCGCTTTTACCAAGGCCAATGCGCGTACTTTATTCAAAGGAACATCCTTGGGCTGATGATGCCTGTTTTCACTGACGAGCCTGAGGTATTGCGCACCGAGGTCACTCTTTTGGATCCATTTCACGGACACATATTCTTCCCCGTCCAGCTGGATCGAGATCAAATACATTTCACCCCAGAAGATCCCGTCCTTGATTTCCTTGATCTCTTTGTACATAATGATATCACCGCTTTTCAGCAAAGGATACATCGAATCGCCCGTCACATAGATCGCCCCGTCACATTTTGGCAGATTGGGAATACTAATGAAATCCACCGGCTTTTCATCGTGCGCATGGCGAAACAGCTCGACAATCCCGGCTGTCGCCTCCAGGCTGTACAAAGGAATGGACTGCGCGCTCACGAGGTGATCTGTCCGCAATCCGTAAACGTGGTGCGGCTCCGCAACAAGCATTGGATTTCGCTCAGCCTGTTCCCGGAGCATCTCTCCCTGTCCGGTCAGCAGCCATTGCGGACTTAACTCCGGATAATTGAACAATATACTTTCCAGCTTGTCTGAACCAATCGCATTGGTTTTAGAGATCAGGCTGTGAGAAACGCCTACTGCCTTGGAAAATTCACGCATGCTCAATCCTTTGTGCGCAATGAATTGTTTGATGCGGTCAATCGTTGTGTATAACATTTTATCCGTTTTATTTGAATGAATGTATATTAATTTATACATTTGTAAAACCTGTTCGACACAAATGTATGAAAATACTATACAGAAAATTATTTTACAGGGATTTTTTTCAATTATGCTGGATAAAATAATTGACAATACACAATAAAAAATAAACCAACACATGAGCATGTGTACACGTTACTCAGGAAACGAGCGGGAAATCCTGCGTGTTACCTGTAACGCTGGCTGCAACGCTCGTTTTAAACACGACGCATGAACTGTTACACATCAATCGATCAAACCTTAAAGCTCATTTACCTGGCGGGGAAGCTCAGCCGGGTCGAGATCCTGCAAACACAGCTGGTTTCGTTTGAAGTGCTGCATCATTTCATCGCACTGTACGAATCTGAGCTGGACCACAGTTTGTTTCAGCGCATGCATGATTCTTCCCGCAATCCTGAAATTCTTAACTCCTGAGCTATGAACGCAGCAGAACGCAACCAACGACTGAAAGAAAGAAACGAACGCATCCGGGAACGCTTTATTGAATTCTCAAACAAGCGACTCAATAATAAAGCGCGGATTTACAGCAAAGAAGCCATCCTGCAGATGGTGGCAGAAGAATTTTACCTCGCTCCGAGAACGATTGAGAACATTGTGTTTTCCTGATTTCCTAAAATCAGGATGATTTGTCCGCATTGAACAGATATTTCACGACGATGACCATGAAGCCGAAAACGTTCAGCGTTGTCGTCGTGATCAGGGTAATTAAAACCGAATCGGACAACTTCAGGTGGCCGCTACCGCAGGCCACCACAATGATGATAATCATAAAGATCCAGAGCACGGTAACCACAAAGATTTGATTCGTCAGCTGTTGCCGCGATGTATTTTCGCCCTGTAAGCGCGTTACCTCCAGTATCCGTTTGTCTTCTGCATAGTTGGACTCGTCGTAGTAGGAATCCGGCGAAGTAGCGCTGATCATTTTTTCCTGAACGGCTTCAGCATTCAAGATTTGCTTCATGCTTCTTCTGTCAAAAATTGTTTGAAATCTTCAATGATGCGGTTGTCTGGAATCTGGATACCCGCTTCGACAACACCGTTTGTATTGGGACGATAATAGGCATGCCAGGCCGAACCTGTTTCGTGCGTCCAGCGCGACAACTGGATACCTGAAATATTTTTCAGGGCATTCCAGGTTTCATCGATGACCTGTTGCGCTTCTGCATTGAGATCTATGTGCACCGGATGTGTCGTATCCAGCAGAGATTCTGTGATCGGACTACTTCCAAATAAACGATATTGCTCGTAAATACCGGGGACAACCGGGCCGAATTTCCAGGCTTCGAAAGTATCTTCTACCAATTTTTGGCCGCCGGTATAAGCGAGGTAAAGCCCGTGGGCGAAATAAACCATTTTCTGCAATTGCATCTGCGTAACCGGGATTCGTTCTTCCAGGCTTTTCTGGACGAAAACATGTGCAATATCTGTTGCTTTATACATGGGTCTGTGTCTTTTGGTATTTCCGAATTTTACCCTAAGTTAATTCTTTTTTCCGGGTTTTCAAACTCCTTCCCAAAACTTCACGCACTTTTTACCCAATCACCAATCTACCTGTGATCCCGAAGATTATTTTTTTCTGCGCAGGTGCTTTCTATACCTGCGTAAGTCCTTTTTTCTACTGTTGACAGATCCCTGTTTTGGAAAATGAAAAGCTTATCCGGAACTTTAAGCTACCGCTACGCAGGACGTTAAAACAATACCTGCAGTGTACCCCTACGCCACAATCAACCTGTTGAATTAACACTTATCTAAAATGATGGACACTGTACTGATGAATATCGTCACGCCCGCTGTGGCTGCCGGTTTGACCTGGCTGGTCACGAAACGAAAAAACAAGGCGGAAGTAAAATCCAGCGAACTGGACAATTATGACAAAAACCTGCGGATCTACCAGAATATGATCGATGATCTGAAACTCCGCACGGACCAGTTGCTGAATTCCAACCACAACCTTGTGGAAAGCCTGCGCAAACAACTGGACACAAACCGCGAGCTCCTGCTTGAACAGGAAAGATTGCGCGTTTTGCTATCGGACCGCGCAGAAAAATCGGAAACGCAGGAAAGTGTGTTACGGGAAAGAAAGAAAAATATTTCTTAAATTTCGTTCCTAAATCGCACAACCATGGTACATCCAACAGCAGGCAAAGATGAATTAATCGCCACTTTTTCGAACTTCCTGGCCGGAATCGGCATCGAAGTACTGGAAGATGCAATACCGGGAAATACATTCCTGCCTGGTCTGGAAATCCGCCAGGGGAAACTGGTTTATGACCGCGAAAAATTATTGTATCCCGGCGACCTGCTGCACGAAGCCGGGCACATCGCCGTCAGCAATAAAAACGAACGCGATGGGCTGAATGAAAACATCACTGACAACCATCCGGAAAAATCCGGCGAAGAGCTTGCGGTCATGCTCTGGACCTATGCCGTTTGCCAGGAGATCGGACTCCCCCCTGAAATTATTTTCCATCCCCAGGGTTACAAAGGAAACAGTGCCTGGATCCTGGAAAATTATGCCGGCGGAAATTACATCGGACTGCCACTGCTGGTCTGGATGCAAATGGCCAAAGATGCCGGGGAACCCGATGGATACCCGAAAATGCTAAAATGGCTTCGGGACGTATAAATTCGTAAGTCCGCCTTTTGTCCCGCCCAAAAGCCTGATGGTTACAGGCTTTTTCACAAATCCGGTTTTTTTGGTGCCTGCGTACTTTCCGCAATTGTCCCGTAAATGTCTCCTCTGCGGAGACAGGTAGGGAAGTGGATCGCTGTATATTCACAAAAAAATCCAAACTGATGAAAAAAATATTTTTCTGCTTATTTGTCCTGACGGTTTCTCTGCAACTGTTCGCCAATCCCGGTGACACGACCTGGGTAACGGTCTTCAATGAACGTCCGATCAGGGCTTATGGAGATCTCGACACGACAGCGGTGCTTCCTGCCGCCGGAACGCAGTACCGAAAAATACGCCTGCACTATATCCTGGGCCGCTATGCCTGCCCGTCCAATGAACAATACTGCGGATCGTGGGATTATACGACTTCTGTATATGCACTGCCGCCTGCTGCCGATACGGTTGAGCTGACGCGCGTAATCACGCCGTATGCAACAGACTGGTTGTCAACGAACAGGAAGCACGATTATACGGTCGATGTGACGGATTATGCATCTATACTGCATGACAACCTCACGATGCGCTATACCTATGAAGGTTACTCCTGGGGATTCACGCTAACTCTGAAAATTGAGTTCATCGAGGGCGAGCCGCCAATGAACGCGATCAGTGTCGACAATGTATACGACGGCTATTTTGCCTACGGAAGCAATGCAGATCCGATTGAAGACCACCTGACGCCAAAAACCTTCCAGTTTGCTGCACCTGTTGCGAGCACAATGGTGAAAAACATCATCAGCGGACATGGTTCCGACCAAACGGGTTGCGGCGAGTTCTGCAGCAAATACTACCGACTGAATATCGACAACAACCTGCTATCCCAGAAACAATTGTGGAAAAGCGATTGCGGTGTCAACAACATCTCACCACAAACGGGAACCTGGTTGTATGACCGTGCCAACTGGTGTCCTGGAGAAGTCGTTTATCCGATCCTGCACCCTTTGAACAGTGTGACAACAGCCAATACACCTTTCATTGTGAATATGGACTTTCAGCCATATACCGCGCCGGGACAACAAAACATCGGCGGTTACAACGTCGTGACACAACTCGTTTCCTACGGGCCACCGAACCACGCGCTGGACGCATCGATCGAAGACATCATTTCTCCGAACAACGACCCGAATTACGCGCGTTCCAACAGCATTTGCGACAATCCGGTGATCAAGATCAAAAACAACGGCTCTACAGCATTGACCAACCTGACGATCGAATACGGACTGATCGGCGGTCAGCCTGCAACTTACAACTGGTCCGGCAACCTCGCTTTCCTCGAAGAAGCGATTGTTGACCTCGGCGAGAATTCTGCGCTGTTTGCAGGTAATCAATCCAATAAATTTTTCGCACGCATCGTCAGTACCAACGGTCAGGGGGCCGATGAGCAGTCAATCAATGACCGATATGACTCCCAGTTCACTGCAGTAAGATCTTACCCGAACAAATTCGTGGTTTTCTTCAGATCGAATGCTGGCGGAACAAATGTTACTTCAGGCGGGCCGAATGAAACAAACTGGACGATCAAAGATGCCTCCGGAACAATTGTAGCGAGCCGCACAAACAATACGCACAACACAACTTTCCGAGATACCGTAGACCTGGCTTCCGGATGCTACACTTTTGAAATGACGGACGACAATTGCGACGGCTTTTCCTGGTGGGTATATCCTAACTATCCGGTGAATCCAGGCAATGGAACCCTGCGTTTCAGCTCTGCGACATCCAGTGCAACCCTGCGCAATTTCAACGGCGATTTCGGCTGCGGATTCAAAGAAAACTTCACGATCGGTTATACGCTTGACGTGGAAGAGCTGGAGCAAACACGCAACAACATGCAGGTGTTCCCGAACCCGGCTTCCAAAAGTATCCAGCTTGTGTTCGACATCGAAGACCAGCAGGACGTTACCTACTCCATTCTCGATATCTCCGGAAAAGAGATCGGAAAAGGTGCTTTTAAAAATACAACAGGAAAACAACACCTGATAGAAACAGGAAGTTTCAATAACGGGATCTATTTCATCCGCTGCAATTTTGCAGATGGTGCGAATACATCGACGAAATTTGTCATCAGCCATTAGGAGACTACATTGAATTAAGCTCGTTTTTTAGTGAGAGGGAAAATGGGATCAGCTTCGGTTGGTTCCATTTTTTTGTGCTTTCCAAACGGATTTTAAAATTTTCGGCGGCGGAAATCTGCACCAGGTCTTTTCAATGGTGTAGAATTTTCCTATCTTTAGTTACTACCTTTACAACTACGAAACATGAAAGCAGCAAAAACTTTTCTCAAAGAGGTTTTTGGTTACGACCAATTCAGGTCCAACCAGGAAGCCATCATCCGGCACACGCTTAGCGGACAGGATGCACTTGTACTGATGCCTACCGGCGGCGGTAAATCGATGTGCTTCCAGATTCCGGCCTTGTGCATGGAAGGCATTACACTCGTTATCTCTCCGCTGATCTCGCTGATGAAAGACCAGGTGGAAAACCTCGTCGCCAACGGCGTTGCTGCGGCTTTCATCAACAGCTCACAATCCGGGGCCGACAAAAATGAGATTTTGCAGCAATGCCGCGATAAAAAGCTGAAACTACTCTATGTTTCTCCCGAAACACTTGTGACCGGCATGGATACCTGGATCAACGAGCTGCCCCTTGCGATGGTCGCCATCGACGAAGCACACTGCGTTTCGATGTGGGGACACGATTTCAGGCCTGAATACACGATGATCCGCGAACTCAGGAACCGTTTCGGAAACATTCCTTTTATCGCGCTGACAGCTACTGCGGACCGCATTACCCGCAAAGACATTATTCAGCACCTGGGACTGCGCGAACCTGTTACCTTCTCCGCTTCTTTCGACCGGCCCAACCTGTCGCTGGAAGTCATGGGCAATCTGCCGAAAAAGGACAAAACACGCGAGATCGTGAATTTCATCCGGTCCCGGCCGGACGATTCCGGTATCATCTACTGCCTGAGCCGTAAGGAAACCGAAGAATGGGCCACAACGCTGCAAAATGCAGGCATCCCTGCAAAACATTACCACGCAGGCCTCGATCCGCAGGAACGCGCCGAGGTGCAGGAGGAATTTGTGAAGGACGAAGTGCCGATCATTTGTGCAACCGTCGCTTTCGGCATGGGCATCGATAAATCCAATGTCCGCTGGGTGATCCATACCAACCTGCCGAAGAACATGGAAGGATATTACCAGGAGATCGGGCGCGCAGGACGCGATGGATTGCCTTCTGTGACGCGTTTGTACTACAATTACAAAGATGTCATCATGCTCGCTGAATTTGCCGCACAAAGCGAGCAACAGGAAATCCTGAAGGAAAAGCTCGACCGCATGCTGCAATATGCTGAAGCATCTTCGTGCCGGCGCAGGATCCTGCTCGCTTATTTCAGCGAGGAAATGGCAGAAAACTGCGGCAATTGCGATGTTTGCCGCAATCCGCCCCGCTACCTGGATGGCACGGTACTCGCGCAAAAAGCTTTGTCGGCGATGAAACGTACACGCGAACAAGTGGGTGTCAGCCTGCTGATCGACATTTTGCGCGGCGCAAAAAATGCAGCGGTGTACAACCACAGTTACCATTTGCTGAAAACGTATGGCTCAGGGAGTGATCTCAGCTGGAGCGCCTGGCAACACCACCTGACGGAGATGAAGAACATGGGCCTGATGGAAGTCGCTTATGACGAACACCTGCATTTGAAGATCACGCCTTACGGAAACAAGGTTTTGTTCGACAATGAAAAAGTACAGCTGACAGTTCCCGTCTATAAATCCGACCAGAAACCAGCGAAACAACCCCTTGTCCCGCAACCTTTGTCGGAACAGGAAATCCTGTTCAACAAACTCCGCATGCTCCGCAGAAAACTGGCCGTCGAGCACAATGTACCGCCTTACGTCATTTTTAACGATGCGACCCTGCACGAAATGACCGTCGAGCTACCGAAAACCCGGGAAGATTTCCTCGCCATTTCCGGGATCGGCGTACAGAAATTCGAAAATTACGGCCGTGAATTTCAGGAATTAATGCAGGTCCACCTGGACAGTGTTCAACCGAAACAAACCACCTACGAACAAACGCTCATCCTGTTGCACGAGGGACAAACGCCTGCTGAAATTGCACAATCCCGCAACATGCAGGTCACAACCGTTTATTCGCACGTCGCAAAGCTATATGCCGATGGTTACCCGATTTCAATGGATGCCTACATTTCTGACGAGGAAGTCGAACGCATCCGCAAGGTATTGCCACAGCTGGAAGACACGACCGCCCTGAAACCGATTTTCGATGCGCTTAACGGAGATATTGAATATGGCAAAATACGACTCGCGCTTACTTTTTTGAAATCTGCTGTCGGCAAATTATAAAAGGTGGAGTATTCAGATTGATCCGGCCGAAACAGCTATAAAACGTTGCTCTTTTCTGTCGTTTTAAGCATCCGGGTATCCAATAACACCTCCTTTCAAAACTCCTTACAGCAGATCCAATCTATCGTGGACCTTCCTTTCCAACTCTTCAAATTCAAGGTAATCGAGCTCGTGTTTCAGCTCTTCATAAATTTCCTCGAACTTGGCTTTGATCATCACTTCTTCCGGTGTTATTTTCGGGGCAAACTGATGCGTAACTGCTGTACTTTTGAATCCTTCGGGAAGCCTGGAAACCCAAATACCCATGCAAATACTGATGTACATGATTCCTGCCCTGGCGCGCGTGCAGCCATCGAAACGACAGGCATCGTAGAACATTTTGTTGACTTTGCGCTTCTCACTGTTGTTGAGTGGCGGATCGATCGACTCGCCGTTGAAATAATCGTAAATGATGGCAGCCCTTCTGCTGACGCCCAGGTAAGGCGAACCGACAAAGTGCCACAAAGGGCGCGGAATAAAAGTACCTGTCAGGAAACTCCCTTTCGGAACCAACCAGACTCTCCCTTGCGGATCTTCATAACTAAAATCTTCCGCCAGTTCCATGTCTCTTTCTCCTACCCATCTGGTGACGGGAAGCCCGCTAAAATTTTCCCCCATATATGCATCTTTAAAAATCGTCCCCCTCGGAGACCACTTTTTTCGATAACAATTATATACATAAAATCCCGGAAAAACACCAGTAAAACTACTGGTTCTCGCCCGTAAAACTACTGGCGAAATTTATTTAATGGCGCTACATAAAAGACAAAGAATCCTGTATATCAACAATATACAAAATGCTGCTCATTTTATTAGAACACCCTTAATTGACTGTTAATTTTTTAAAATAAATAAGTGGCTTTTTCTCCTATTTGTAAATCAACTATTTAAAAATGCAGCATTTTAAAAAAAAATCGGAAAATTATTTTTTTAGTACAAGAAACGGGCGTAAACCTGAAAAAAATTCATGGATCTTCGGAAAAAAACCGAAAGTAATCAACTCAGCAAGGATGCAAACGGGTCATTTCTGCTGCCGGTCTTCAAACCATTTCCAAAGTGATTCATCCGGAACCGGCGCTGTGACGGAAATCGTTTCCTGCGTCGTCGGATGACTGAACACGAGACTGCGTGCATGCAAATGAATCGATCCGTCCGGATTGGAACGCTTTGCACCATATTTCAGGTCGCCTTTGATGATGCAACCCATGTGCGCCAGCTGTGTGCGGATCTGGTGATGACGTCCGGTATGCAGGCGCACTTCAAGCAGGTGATAACGGTCAGAGGAATCTAGCAAGGTATAATCGAGGTGCGCTTTTTTACTGCCTGGAACTTCCTTCGGATACGCGTAGGATTTGTTCTGCTGCTCGTTTTTCTTCAAATAATGGATCAGGCTGCCCGTTTTCGTCTCAGGTGCCTTTTCGACGATTGCCCAATAGGTTTTGTTCGTTTCTTTCTCCCGGAATTGCTCATTCATGCGGGAAAGCCCTTTGCTCGTTTTGGCAAAGAGTACCACGCCGCTGACAGGGCGGTCCAAACGGTGGACAACACCGCAGAATACATTTCCGGGCTTCTGGTATTTTTCTTTCAGGAAACGCTTGATCCGTTCCGGCATCGGCTCATCGCCGGTTTTGTCGCCCTGCACGATTTCTGAAGCACGCTTGTTGACGACGATGACGTGATTGTCTTCGTACAATACTTCTACAGCCTCCGAAGGCGCGGAAAAAAGTGGATTTGTCATGGAATAATATACCCGCCACAGGAAATCCCGCCGCCGGCTAAAATGATTCGTTTAATATTGCTCCCGCTCATTCGGGAAATCGCCTGACTTCACGTCGCGGATGTAATCGTGAAAAGAACCGAGCATCTGGTCGTACAGGTTATTGTACTTGCGCAAAAAACGCGGACTGAATTCATTGTTGATGCCCAGCATGTCGTGAACGACCAGCACTTGTCCGTCCACACCATTTCCCGCACCAATTCCAATGATCGGAATGGTAACTGTTTGTGCGACTTTGGTAGCAAGCGAAGCCGGAATTTTCTCCAGCACGATCGCAAAACAGCCGGCCTCTTCGAGGGCGATGGCATCTTCGATCAAACGTTCTGCCTCATCGGTTTCTTTGGCGCGCACGACATAAGTACCGAATTTATAGATCGATTGCGGTGTCAGTCCCAAATGCCCCATGACCGGAATACCGGCCGTCAGGATGCGCGAAATGGATTCAATGATCTCGCGTCCGCCCTCGAGTTTTACGGCATGTCCGCCGGATTCTTTCATGATCTTGATGGCGTTTGACAAAGCTTCTTTCGAATTTCCCTGGTAGGAGCCGAAAGGCATGTCCACAACCACCAAAGCGCGGTCTACGGCACGCACAACAGAAGATGCATGGTAAATCATCTGATCCAGCGTAATCGGAAGTGTTGTTTCGTGCCCTGCCATGACATTCGAAGCCGAATCTCCTACGAGGATCACGTCCACGCCGGCAGCGTCGATGACACGGGCCATTGAAAAATCATACCCGGTCAGCATGGAGATCTTCTCCCCAGTCTGCTTCATTTCCTGCAACACGTTCGTGGTGACGCGCTTTACATTTTTGTGTACTGACATAATCTGCGTGTTTCT
>Ga0247806_10000886_pt1 | contig 15958 bp, 9 predicted proteins | sample UWRJL059202B1_FD_179935 | JGI IMG/M metagenome (GOLD analysis project Ga0247806, IMG submission 179935) | Plant litter microbial communities from Arlington Agricultural Research Station in Wisconsin, United States - UWRJ-L059-202B-1 | ecosystem: Environmental > Terrestrial > Plant litter >... | reverse complement strand
AAGCCTTTGCGATATCAGATTGGACAAACGCCGGTTAATATCCTGTTCGTTCACCAGATAAATCTGCCATTCTTCCTCCGTAAAATGACCGATGATGATGCCTTTTAAAAGTGCATACAGTTTTATATCCGCCCTTAATGCATTCTTGATATAAATCTTCTTATCTGCTTCGGTTAACTGAAAAAAGGCATTTTTCCGCTCGACTGCATACTGTCTGAATACACGGATCAGCGTATCATTCTGAAATTTCAGGATCGGGCGTAATGTCAGATTCTGGAATTTTTCCGCTGGATTTAATGTAGGTTCTGTGCTGACAACTGGCCGAAGTGCAAGCAAGAATTCAGTTTTTGTAGACATGCCGGATAAGTAATTAAAAAGCTGTACTGCAATTAACGGAAACAATCAGCAAATAAAAACCAGCAGCCCGTTCTATGAACAAACTGCTGGTTTTTATCCTGAATGGAAGTTTGAATTATGGCTCAACAACTGGCTTTACTTTCTTCTCCATTTTACCAAAAATGTAGCGTATACCACCTGTCACAGTGATCGACTGGTTACTGTTTTTAACCGAGTAAAGCTCATTTCCGATTTTCGTAGCATCCACGTTCACCGAATTTGCCGAGCCTATAACGACGTCGTAAGAACCTTCAACCATAAACTGTAAACGCCTTCCCATAGGGAGAATCACACCCACTTTGGGCGAAACGCCCGGCTTTATTGTAGATTTATCAACGATAATATTATAACCTTCAATTTTTTGAATATTCAGACCTGCTTCCAGCCCAACATAAGGTTTGATTCCCCTGCTTCCGAAATAATATTCCCCCATCAAGTTTACGGGAATGTTGGTTGCTTTTCCTCTGATTGTTTTCAAAGACAGCTCACGATCAATGTTTTCGGTGATGTATTTTGCCGATAAACCTACCGCGATATTCGGCTTGACAAAGTAGCGATATTGGGCCCCAAAACCGTAAGCGCCCTTTGTGTCGTGATGCTGATTTGTGCTTCCGTAAGTTCCAAGTAACGTGAGGGATTTTTGTGCTGAGGCTGTTCCGGAAAATAAAAAACTTAATACTAACAAGGTGGACAGGCCAAATAACTTTTTCATAAATTCTTAAAATTTTATTTACTCAACTGTTTTTACTCCATACGCGAAGGAATGGCGTTTTGTTGAGAAATAAAGGAATTTTATGCCCTTCTAATATTCTTCTAATATAGAAAGGAGGATGCCTGTGATTCAGAAACCTCCTCCTTTCAGAATAAAACACTGACTGACAAATATTTAAAAATTACAATTTTACAACTCTGAAAACTTTCTTTTGTTCTCGCGAGGTTACTTCTACTAAGTATGTCCCGGCAGTAAATCTTGAATCTGATAACTCCACAAAGTGTTTTTGCCTGAATCCATTGGCTATGAATGTTTTCTGGTATACCTCATTTCCTTTAAGGTCAACTACTCTTAAATACACTGCAATACCTTCATCCGCCTGGTATTGCACTTCAAAATTTCCACGAGTCGGATTAGGATATGCCTGCCAGTCTGCGATCGCATCAAAACTGACAGAACGGATTGCTGAATACTTGAAAGTTTCATCCCTGTCGATCATTCTCAATCGGTAGTAATAATTGCCGGATTTATACGGTTGGTCATCGGAATAGGAATATTCTTTGTCACTCGACGAATTACCGAACGCTTTAACTTCTCCTATTTTTTTAAAACGGTTTAATTTGACGCCATCAGCGCCTTCCGCCCGTTCAATTTCAAATCGGTCCGAATTGATCTCTGCTGTCGTGGTCCATCGAAGGAGAACTTTATCAGGATTCTCCAGCACGGGATTTTTGCTTACTTCAAAACTCACCAGCTCAACCGGAAGAGGATTTCCATTTCCGGGACCTCCACTATTAAACCAGAATTCAGAAAAATTTTTCACCTTGATTTCTGCATAATAACCTTTGTCATAAGGCACCTTCACTGTATTGGCCGGAGAAATGAACGACCATGTTCCTGAAAGATTATTACTGATATCACCATCTTCTTTGCTCTTATCTGCATCCGTATATTTGGATACTCCTACCTGATAAGCTGTTGTTATATTAGCACAATTTGCGCAGCCCGTTGCGCCGATCAGCCTCTCAGCTTCTGCATCCAGAAAATAAATTCGCACAGTTGCGTCGGCTGAAAGGTTTGTAATCGCTGGTTTGATCGTAACATTTCTGTCCAGATAATATTGGCTGCCGTCGTTACGGACAGCACTGGTATTGATAAATGCCTGAACGCCTGTTGTCCCGAGCACTTGCCCGTTTGCATTAATTGAGGCAATGAGCTTTCCGTTTTGCTTGAAGTCTATCCAACCCGAAGCATTGGCCGATTCCTGTGATACTGCCGTCAGGGTTGATCCTTCGTCATAAATTCCTGCTTTACGATCATAAATATGGATGTCGTCTATGGCGATTCCTTCCCGGGTCGTGCCGGGATCAGCGTTCATCACGATTCTTAAACGGATATTTCCCGTTGTGACAGGTAAAGGAATTGTGCCCACATGCCAGCGTGTAAAATTCTCAATGCTCCATCCTTCCCTGCTGCTTGTTACCTTGTTGTACCAGTTTGTCCCCTGACCGTTAGCTCCCAAACGGGCCCAGGTATTGCCATCCACAGAATACTCCATAAATGCCAGATCACAATCTTCGTTGGGACAAAATTCAATATCGAGCGCAAGACTCAAACTGAGTGTTGGATTTGTCATTCCCGTAATATCGAAACAGGGAGAATATAAATAGGAAGTTTCCTGATTCTTATAGTTGCCGGACAAATTCGTTTTCCATGCCTTTGTACCACTTGCTGCGCTGTTGATCCTGGGTGAAGCCGGGGTACCATATGCCCATGAATTATTGGTGCCTGCTGTATGCCAGTTCCCATTATTTGATTCAAAGTTTTCCAGATAAGGAAAATTTGACACCAGGATATTATTGTAAAATGAAAGGTCAATAGCGTTGTTTTCCAGATAGCTGTCGGTCGGCAAACTCACTGAAACCTTGATACTATACTGACCGGGATTGGACAAGTTCAGTTTAGAAGTGAAAGTATACTGGATTGTTTGCTTTCCGTTTATTAACGGAATTGTTTCGTTCACCTGCTGTCCACTTCCAAGTTTGTAAGATACCACAACATTATGGACAGCATTATCAGCGCTATTCCGAATACTGACGGTCAGCGGATGCTGGGCGCTCAGTCCACAGCTATTTTCGGTAATACTGTTCAGGCTAAGCAATTGAACATCATCAGTTTCAATTCTCAGCATAATGTCGTCGAAAGAATAGCCTGCGCCGCTTACCGGATCTGCCGTAATTCTGGTACCATTTTGACCCCACCTTACTTGCGTACTTGAAGAAAAGTTCTGCCCATTATCCAAAAGAATATTTCTGATCTCAATACTTTTTGAAAGTTTATATGTGCCCTCAACAGGGTTTTGCCCGGCAGCCAGATCGTAAATAGCTATCCACGGGTCGTTATAATTTCCTCTCACCCAAACCTTGTTATCCGGATGCACCTTTTGTCCGTGATTTTTATACCTGAAATAAAGGCGAATATCATTGGATAGACTGTAATTCGACAGGTTGAATGTCCCGGCCAGAAAATTGGTGTTTCCATCAGCAAAGAAACGATCAACGTCCAAATTGAATGCTTTACTACCTGAAAATGCCATACCGGAATTAACAAAAGTTCTGAGCCGGCCTGCTTTGGTGGTATTTGTAAAATCATAACGGTCAGCGCCATCCAGGCCGACAGTACTCTTGGTCTGTGTCTGGACTGCGGCCCCCTCTACGTTATCCGAAAAGGGCAATACCAAAACCGGATTTGGCAGTTGCTTAAAAGTCTGAGTGATTGAATTATTCGAAACAACGAGGTCACCGGCTTTGCTTACGGTAGCTGAAATAACATAAGTGCCAGGCGCAGAAAAATTTCCCTGAACCGGAAAAGTATAATCCACAGTGGCGTTAGCATTAATCGTTAAGGGAGCGGCAAAGGTATTCAGCGTACCATTGTTAACCGAGTAACTAACCGTCACGCTGCCTGAAGAAAGCTGGTCATCCAGATTTTTTATGCGAATGGTAACCGGTGTACTGGCAGAAAACATCGAAGGTGTAAATTGCCTGCCTGACGACGCGGGTGAAACAATACTTTCGAGTTTGAGGTCATTATCAGAAATTGAACCGGCACATGAGCCGGAATCAGGTTTACGCGACTGTGCATTAGCCCTGGGACCAGGGTTTCCATTTATTCTTGCACGCACAGAAAACCAGTAGGTTTCCTCATTTGACAAACCGCTGATCGCAAAATTCAATCCTGTCGTAATTCCGGCAGATACCATTTCATCTCCTTTCAGAATCATTACTTCATAATCAGTAGCCGCCGTCACGGCATCCCATTCCAGCGCGATATATCCCTCACATTGTACGTTTGACAGCCTGACCGTCGGAGCAGGTATGATAGTAAAAGCTTCACTGATTGTCTCAGATCCGGTCGCTGTCGAAATAATTTTGATCCTGGCCTTTTCAGTTGCATCATTAGGAACGACCCAGCTAATCAGAGAATTCGAGCTAAGGGAATTACCCGCAATATTATCCCAGTTCGCTCCACCGTCTTTGGAATACTGCACCCTGAATTCGTCAGAGGTATTTCCGTATGAATCCCAGCTGATATAAACACCATCGCCAGGAGCCAATCTTTCTTTTCCATAGGGATAAGTCAGTGTCGTTGAAACCGGAATAATATCATACACCACGAAAAATTCCTGGTTTGCGCCTTGTGTAATCGCAGTTCCACTCACCTTAATCCTGTAAGTACCGGCGTTCGGATTATTGATAATAACCTGTTCCATATTATTGATGTGATCAGCTCCGGTAGTCGCCGGAACATTCACATTTGCAGGATTGGGATCTAATAATTTCGGTAAAGTTGTACCAGAAGAATGCTCAACTGTTAAATCCAGATCATTGACCAGTGTTTTTGCCGCCAGAATAGATGCCGCCGGATCATTCCAATATAACATTACTTTTACCAGTGCTGTATTAGACGGAATCTGGATGTCAAAAGAATTTACACCCGCATTTGCGACCGATGCATTTCTGTAACTATTTGTCTCGAGCATCTTTACAGAACGAAGAAGGTTCATCCATCCGAATCCGAATTGGTAATCAGGCCCGGAATTTCCTTTGTCGGTGCTGCCATTACATAAAAGGGCTTTCATCAACCCATTCTTAGGATTTTGCTGATTATGAAGGTTTCTGTATTGCTGATATAAAAGGGCCAGCCCACCGGAAACCGCCGGCGCTGCCATACTGGTTCCGGTAGAATTGATATACCCGTTATTGATGGCATAAGAAGAAACAACCTGGGTACCCTGTGCAGAAATTTCCGGCTTTAATCTTCCATCCGTTACCGGCCCTTTACTTGAACTTGGAGCAATTCCACCTTCGGCCGTCGTGTTTCCCACTGTTATCACATTTTTAGCAGCCTGGTATCCACCGACAACATTTCCAAAACCATTTATGAAAGGCGCGCAGTTCGTCGCACCGCTGTTTCCAGCCGCAAATACATGCTGGAGATAAGGCATTTGAAAGGCCTGCTGATCTAGAATGGATGAACTGAGATCATAGTCTCCAAAGGTTGAACAGTTCGTAACATCATTTCCATACGAATTGTTTGTGATCACCATTCCATAATCCTGAACGTAGGTTGGCGCATAAGCCAGAATATTAGAGTAAAGCTGAGCGACCATATTTACTTTCGGAGCGTAGCCGGCATATTTTTCAGTCACAATTCCCGCTCCGCCTAACGTACCCATCACATGCACCCCATGCGTTCCCATATCTATTGCGTTCCGGTTAACTACCCGATTAGTCAAATCGATATGCTGCAAGGGATCAGCATTGTCTCCTACCCCCACCACAACGCCTTCGCCATGCAAGTTTCTGTTTGCTCCGACAGACGAATTGAGCACATTGGCCCTCCCGTTAACAACACTGTGATTATTAACGGGTTTGTCCTCCTTTGGTTTGGCCTGGACGTATTGTATGTATGGCAGACCAGCTAATTCGTTCAACCGCTTTTCGGGAAGCCGGACTTCTAGAACCTGATAGCTTTGATACATAGCGGATGTGATTTCGTACCCTTCCTCCTTCAACGCAGCTGCGACTTCCTCTGCTGAAAAGGAACGTAAAAAACTAACCCAAACATCAATAGAGCCGTCTTTGCTTCCCGCTTGATCAGCCCTTAAAGCATTTGCCAGCGAAGTTTGTAATTTTTGAGTTACGGTTGGAGATATAATAGACCGGGCACCCGCCTTTTTCAAAACAATATCATTTAACGACCCGGTCACCGTAGCGGTGTATCCATTATCCGGCACATAATCTAATAATTCCACACCCTCCTTTTGTAACTGCTCCCGCTGTGAAGCCGAAGGAATCCGGTCAAACTGGATCATAACAAATGTCTTTCTCTTAAACGGAACCAGTTTTCTGTTGAGTTCACGAAGCGCAGCAGGATTTATATTGTCAACCGGCGCGAATGAGCCATTTTTCAGGATAAGCTTAGGGCGCCCGATTTTTTGAGAAAATGCAGAAAATGAAATTACAACGCCGAGAAAAATAACTTTTAGTAGTAGTATTAGTTTCATAGATGTGTGAGAAATGTGCGAATTAATTAAAGGCTAATTTCAATAAATAAATTCATATTTCAATTCCACATGCCGAAGATTGCCAGTGAAGATTTATTCAACAACCTGGGGTATGTAGTAAACACTACCTTACCTGGCAAAAGATTCCTAAATCTTTGTCAATTAACCAGTTGCGCATTTTGGCACAATCCTATTAAAGAAGCTGTCAAACGTGCAAAGGCACAGTAATACTGATTTAATCAAATAAACACAGATTATGAAAAAGCTAATAATATCGGCCGTAGCCTTAACTCTCATCTCTTTCGCCTCCGTTCAGGCTACTCCGTTTTCAGAAAACAAAGAGGCTGTAACAATAAATCAAGACAAGGTTTCAGTTAAACCTGATGACCTTCCAGCCGCTGTAAAAGCGACTATAAGCAGTGAGGCATTTGCAGGATGGAAAGTTGTAGAAGCTTTTCTTGTTACTGCGGATGATAAAACACAATACTATGACCTGTCAGTTAAAAAGGGTAAGGAAAATGCCCGGGTGAAACTTGACAAAAATGGTCGGAATGTAGAATAATACAAACACAGATTACTTTACTCAACGTAGATAGATTTGGCCGGAGCTTGCTCCGGCTTTTTCACGTTCTAAGCGTTCTCCAAAAATAATTAATCACATTTTACTTTTATAAGGCTAAAAAATTATGGCCTTACAGACTTGAAAAGAGTAGAGATAGCAAGATCCGGTATTTAATAAGTGGACAATTCTTAAATTCCGAATTCAGTATTTATGCTCAAATCCAGTTTAAGTATCATTTCTTTATCGATACTATCTTCTATATTCGCAAATGACGTCATCGCTCAGACCAGTGAATTTTACACCTCAGACAAAAAAATACTTTTAGAAGGGAAAGAACTGTTTAACACAAGCTGCGCTTCCTGCCATGCCCTAGCCGAGGAAGGTATCGGTCCAAGATTGGGCGGAATTACTTCCTTGTTATCAAAAAAGCAGCTGACTGAATTCATCCAAAACCCATCTAAAATAATCGACTCCGGTGATCAAAGAGCGATAAATCTGAGTCGCCAATTCAAATTGGTCATGCCTCCGTTTGAATTTCTTAAAAAGGAGGAGATCAATTCAATCTTGGCATACATAGCCAATGAATCGAAAATCAATAACATAAAACCCTTGCAAGTAGACGCGCATAATATAGTTACCGACGCTGCAACAGAGCGCGTTGGTAAGCCTGTTAAAAAATCAGGACTCGCCATCGAACTCGAAGATTTTGTTCAGATTCCTCCCTCCGCTGACAAACCTCCCTTTACAAGAATTGCGAATATGAGACCACACCCCTCATCAGACGGCACTTTATTTGTTAGCGATCAGCGGGGAATAATATACCGGATAAGCAAAGGGAAAGTCAATACATTTTTGGATATCAGGCCAGAAATAGAACACTACATTAACGCTCCCGGACTTGGAACCGGGCTGGGCAGTTTCGCCTTCCATCCTGATTATTTAAAAAATGGGCTGATATACATAACTCACACCGAAGAATTTGCTGGCAAAAAAGCGGACTACGAATTTCCTGATTCTATTAAAGTTGCAATGCAGTGGGTGGTTTCCGAGTGGAAGAATAATGATATTGCCGGTACCATTTTTAAGGGTAAACGAAGGGAACTCATCCGGATAAATGTTCCGTCCGGCGTTCATGGTACACAGGATATTGGTTTTGTTCCTGTAAAAGACAAAAAAGATCCTGATTATGGAATGTTATTTATTGGTACCGGCGACGGCGGAACGACCATTAGTAAACATCCCGAATTAACGCATCATTTAAAATCTTTGCTAGGCACCATCATCCGCATTAATCCGCTGGGAAATAACAGCCAAAACGGACAGTACGGAATCCCGGCAGACAATCCTTTTATACATCTTACTGTGCCCGGAATAAGAAAAGAAATTTATGCTTATGGATTCAGGAACCCCCACCGGATGTCTTGGGACATGAACCATGGCCGGATACTTTTTAGCGCAGAAGTTGGCGAAGGTAATTTTGAAGAAGTAAATGTAGTCGTAAAAGGCGGAGATTATGGCTGGAATACACGCGAAGGAAGTTATGGAATTTCACCAGCCGATCTGAAATCTGTGTTCAGGATTAGTGAGCAGGAAGCCAGAAAGTATATAGCACCCTATCTGGAATATGACCATAACGATGGTAACGCTATCAGCGGTGGATCTGTTTATGAAGGCAAACTAACTGCACTAAAAGACAAGTATATTTTTGGTGATATTGTTAACGGACGTATTTTTTATGCCCATATCAATAAGTCGCTTTCCGACTCTACTATCTATGAAATCAATATTGAACAAAATTCGCATCCGACGGATTTAAAGGAATTATCCGGCTCAAAGCGTGTAGATCTCAGAATTGAATACGACAACTTGGCCGGAGAAATGTATTTCATGACTAAAAGCGACGGCAGGATCCGGCGTATCGTTAAGGCAGGTAACAGAGAGAAAAAGTAAAAACCTGAATCAAAACGGAGCACCTTTCGATGCTCCGTTTTATGTTTATTTTAAGATCTGCCGAATTTATTCTGACTATCGTAAGCCAAACCCAGACCAACGCTGGATAATTTGTTTTCATCAGCCAAAGCGGCATTCGGAAAAAGTTTTTTAAATTCAGATTGAATCAATGGAACCTCTGTTGAGCCCCCGGTCAGAATTACCAGATCGATATCTTCTTTTTTAACACCTGCATCGACCAGACATTGCAGTGCAGAATTTGAAATTTTCTCAATTTTCTGAAAAATAGCTTCATCAAACTGCTCGCGGGTAACTTTGGTCGTCAAGCCATCTTCAAGAAAATCAAATGGTGCGTCATATTCCGACAGTGAGGTCAGGGCAATTTTCGTTTCTTCGGTAGCCGCCAGAAGCGTATGACCGGTTTCCTGTTCAAGCACTTGCAGAAGCCTTTTGTAACGGGTTTTATCGTGAGCTTCAAACAGGATTTGTTTCGTCTGGGAGATTATTTTGGTGGTATACAAGAAGTTAACTTTACTCCACTCAGACAGATCGAAATAATGATATAAAGGCACTTCCAGATTTTTGGCCCCGTAAGTACTTCGATAACCGAGCTCTGGCATGATCGCCGCGAGACTCAAATCTTTGTCAAAATCATTTCCGCCGACCCGTATCCCTGTATTCGCCAGAATATCAGACGTACGATCGGCTTTATGAATAAATTTATTTGATAAACGGATGACTGTAAAATCGGAAGTCCCGCCGCCCAAATCCACTACAATCGCCAGCTTTTCTCCTGAAATATTTACTTCATGCGCAAAGGCTGCTGCGATAGGTTCAAACTGGAAATCGATGTTTTTGAAACCAAGTTGTTTGGCAATAGCTTTCAATTCCGTCTCTGCTCTGACATCCGCGGCACTGTCGTTGTCTACGAAATGCACTGGCCTTCCCATCACAACATTTTCAATTTCCTGTCCGGCTTCCGCATCCGCTTTGTCTTTCAGATTTTGCAAAAACGAGATGATAATCTCATTGAAACGCATCAATTCTCCGTTTACCATCGTCCCCTGGCGCATAACAGGAGTTCCTAGAACACGTTTTAAGCTGCGCATGAAACGTCCTGGATTTCTTTCCAGAAACATGTTTACAGCGGCCCTTCCGTAAAAAGGCACATTGCCTTTACGGAGAAAAAACATGGCACTTGGCGTTGTGGTACTGGAACCTTCTACCTGAACGAGATGGACGTTGCCCTGATTTGCTATTGCTATACTTGAATTGGAAGTTCCGAAGTCGATTCCGCAGGAAATACTGGTCATTATAATCTGTAAAAATTTGGGGGCGCAATTTCAGATTATTTATGGTACTTTGCAATTTCCAAAGGCATTATTATCAGTACGAAAAAAAAATAACAGTGATCAATGCGCACCGTTATTTAGTTCCGGCAAATAGATTATGAATGTTGCACCTTTACCTTCCTCGCTGATCGCAGTCATATGCCCGTTATGATTTTGAACTACTTTTCTGCACAAAGCCAGGCCTATACCCGATCCGGAGTATTCACTGCGCCCATGCAATCGCTGGAACATTTGAAATATGCGGTCGAGATGCTCCATGTTGAAACCAATCCCATTATCCTGAATTTCGATTTTTACATAGCCCTGGTCAGACAACAGATCCGTCGAAATTTCTGTATCCTTCTGATATACCCGTGAACTGCGGATCTGAATTAACGGTTTCTGTTCTTCGGCCCTGTATTTAATAGCGTTACTGATAATATTCTGAACAAGCTGTGAAAGTTGTCTTCCGTTTCCCCAAACCGGAATAAGTTCTTCTGTAATGACACGAGCGCCGGATTCCATCACGATGATCTCCAAATCGGAAAGAACTTCTGCAACCACTTTGTTCATGTTAACAACAGAAAATTCCCCGTCCCTTGTAGAAAGCCTCGAATAGGCAAGCAGATCGTCAATCATGAGCGACATGCGCTTTCCTGCATCCTGCATCCTGTTGAGCATAAATACTCCGGAATCATCCAGACTATCCTCATATTGCGTTTGAAGCCTTGAACTAAAGGACTGAATCTTACGAAGCGGCTCCTGCATATCATGGCTCGCAGCATAGGCAAATTGCTGAAGATTACTATTCGAGATTGTCAGTTCATGATTTGCTTTTCTTAGTTCATTCGTTCTTTTCTGAATGCGGTTTTCAAGTTCAGCGGCAAGCTGGCGATATTTTTCTTCACTTTTTTCAAGCATTTGCCTCGATTCGATCTGAGCCGTGACATCAACAGCCATATCTACAATAGCATAAATTTCTCCGGTCGCGTCCCGCAAAGGTTGATATGTAAAATCGAAATAGAATGTTTTCATTACGCCGTCCATAACCAGGTCAGCGCGCGCAGCATCCGAATGATATGGAATTCCCGTCGTGAAAACATCATCAAGAATTTGCATAAATGGCTGATTTCTAAGCTCAGGCAGAACATCTTCAAGTTTTTTTCCCGACACATCACTTCCTTTACCCCAGATTTTTAACATCGCATCATTGGGATGTTCCACGACCAGATCCCGCCCAATAAAAAGACTGATTGCAATTGGCGCTTCTGCGATCAGATTTCTAAATTTCCTTTCACTATCCTCGATATCGAGCTTCGCTTTTACATGCTGGGTAATCTCACTTGCCACGATGATAATGCCACTCACCTCAGCTGATTCAAAAAGCGGGGTATATACAAAGTTGAAATATACGTCCTCCATTTTGCCATTTCTGACAAGCTCTACTTTGCTTTCAGAACCATTATAGGGAACGCCTGATTGGAAAACGCTACGGAGAAGCGACGGATATACCTGATCTTTCAACTCCGGCAAACCTTCCAGAAGCGGAAGCCCAATAACACTTTCGTCCTTCCCCCAAACTTCGAGAATTGTAGGATTGGCAGCCTCTATGACCAGATCTGGCCCTTTAAGAAGGCCAATCGCAACTGGTGCACGATCAATCAGGGTTCGAAGTTTTGCTTCACTACGCAGGAGCTTTTTTTCAGCCTCCACCCTATCCGTTATATCGAGCACGATCCCGGATAGCGTTGCTAACTGTCCTGATTGGTTGTGTAAGTTTTTGCCGATTACTTTCACCCAATGAATCGATCCGTCTTCCCAGACAAACCGTGCCTCATAGCTCAGGACGCCTGTCTTATCGGTAACGGCATACGCGGCGTCACGCAGATGAATGTCTTCCTTATAGATATGATTTACAAAGATTTCTCTTGTCATCAACCGGGATTCTGTTCCAGTAAGAATTTTCGCAAAAGTTGGAGAATAGAGAAGCTTATTTGTGGTGATATCCAGTGTAAAAGATCCGGCACCGGAGGCCTCAATCGCAATCAATGCCTGCTGGTCTGCAAGTGAGGCACGCTCGTTTGTCAATACCTCATCAGTGATGTCCTTCGTCACTCCAGAAAACCGGTACGGAGTTCCGTCTTCCCGAAAATAGGCTTGCCCGGTTGTGTGTACCCACCTCAGCCTTTTATCAATTGCATCAAAAGTTCTGTATTTAATATCATATTTACCACCGGATTCTTGTTTCAAAGCTTCTTCAACTGCGGTATTTATTTTGTCACGGTCTTCTGGATGTGCGTTTTGAATAACTTCGATCGACGACACCGATTGCGTATTTGTAAAACCATGAAGCCTTTGCGTACCTTCTCCCCAGTAAACTACTCTGCTTTCTGTGTTTACATCCCAAGTAAATAGCTGGGCAGAAGAAAGCGCAAAACGCAGACGTGCCTCGCTCTCTTCCAAGGCCTTTTGAGATAAAACCTGCTCGGAAATATCCTGCATGGATGCTACCATTCGAACGGGTTTGTCACCCTCAATGATCGTATAACCACGGTCATGAACATAGGCATAAGATCCATCCGCTCTTCTAAACTGGTAGTATTCCGACCAGTTTGTTTCATGCTTTTCTATCAGTTTGTGGATATTAGTGATAACGCGTGCCTGATCGTCCGGATGAATACGGTCATACCAAGAATCCGGGCCCGCCTCCAGTTCTGCTAATTTATAACCAAAGAGAGATTCCATCGCCTCATTCCACCAAAGTGTCTTTTTTTCAAGATCCCAGTCACGAATTACATCGTGCGTCGCTTTTGCTACCAGATCAAATCTTTCCCTCGCCAGGACAAGATCTTCAGCGGAGCTGTTTATGTCATTCATTAGTACCCTATTATAACTTGATATTCGCTCGGAATAAACATTCAATGCTGGTGATATAAGAAATATCGCTTTCAGAAAAGCCCATAAATTAGCTTAAAACAGCGGTTAATTTATTATAAACTGAATTAATTATTTTCATAAAAAATATGCCGCTTAGATATGATCAACAGAATTTAGTTTCGCAGCAAGCCCAAAAAATGAACAACAGGCTTACTGCAAATGATATATTTTCAGAGAAGAAGGACATTTAACTGCCTTGTTAAGGGTAGTTAAAGACGAAATAAGTCTTACTACTAGATCAGAAACAGTTACCAGAAAGACATCTTTTTCAAAGCACCTTACAATGAAAAAAACAGAAGATAACCGACGTGAATTTATTCGCAGCACCGTGGGTACCGCAGCAGGAATTATGATGATGTCTTCTCTTCCCGGTGAAGCGAAAAATATCTCAGGCAACTCGGAAAAGATTAAACCAGAACCAATTGAAGAAGAGATTATAGAGACGGGACGGATTAAATTTGCGGTGATTGGTATGAACCATAACCATATATATGGGCAGGTCGAGGCAGTGACGCGCGGAGGCGGGCAACTGGTTGCTTACTACGCAAAAGAGGCTGATCTTACAGCTGCCTTTGGTAAAAAATATCCCGATGCAAAGCTGGCAGCGAGTGAAAAAGAAATCCTGAATGATAAGTCAATACAGCTTGTTTTAAGCTCTGCAATTCCTGATGAGCGTGCACCAATTGGTATCCGGGTAATGCAAAGCGGAAAGGATTACATGTCTGATAAGCCGGGAATCACATCGCTTGAACAACTGGCCCAGGTCCGCAAAGTTCAGAAGGAAACCGGCAGGATTTACTCAATCATGTATAGCGAGAGGCTTGAAAACAGAGCAACTGTAAAAGCGGGAGAACTTGTGAAAGCAGGCGCAATCGGAAAGGTAATCCAAACCATTGGTCTTGGGCCGCACCGCATTTCAGCGAACACCCGACCCGAATGGTTTTTTGATGCAAAGCGTTATGGTGGCGTTATCTGCGATATTGCCTCGCATCAGTTTGATCAGTTTTTATTCTTTACCGGATCGACTAAGGCAGAAGTTGTCGCTTCCCAGGTTGGCAACGTAAATCATCCGCAATATCCGAAATTTGAAGATTTTGGCGATTGTATGATCCGTGGAAACGGCGGTACAGGTTATATCCGTGTTGACTGGTTCACACCGGACGGACTAAAAAGCTGGGGCGATGGCCGCTTGACTATTCTCGGCACAGAGGGCTTTATTGAGCTTCGGAAAAACGTGGATGTTGCCGGGCGCGACGGAGGGAACCATTTATTTCTGGTAACCAATAAAGAAACCCAGTACATCGATTGCAGTAAAGAACCGCTTCCTTACGGAAAACAACTGGTAGACGACGTGTTGAACCGGACTGAAACGGCCATGTCACAAGAGCATTGCTTCCTGGCAACAGAGCTTTCATTAAAAGCCCAAAAACAGGCACAGATGCTAAAACTTACCGTTTAGAACATATTTAAAACAGCAGACCGCAAACTGAAAAGGCTACGATCTGCTGTTTTTATTTTTGCCTGATTAAATCGTTGATCAGTTTTTCCACCGATTTCATGATCAGCTTTAAATAATTCATTTTTCCGGTTGACTGCGCGATCATCAAGCCTCCCTCGATCGTCGCAATTATCGTCAGCGCTATTTGTTCAGGATTAACGGATTCTTCAATTTCCTTTTCCGCAATTCCTTCTTCTACAAGATCAACAATCGTTTGCTTCCATCTCAAAATTCCCGCCATTACCTTTTTCTTTAATTCCGGATGTGTGTCGTCAGCCTCAGTGGCAGTATTAAGAATCGGACAGCCGCCAGAAGGAAACGGATGGGATAAAAAATTGACATACACGTCTACGAAAACCAGCAGCTTATCTTTCGTGGTATTCTGCTTTGCAAGTTCCGTTTTAAAAATCGTATTGATTTTAGATAAATTAAAGTCAAACGCCGCCAAAGCAACCTCGTCTTTGTTGGCAAAATTACCGTAAATACTTCCTCGGGTCAGGCCCGTAGCATCCGTCATATCATTAATGGATGTCCCGGCATATCCTTTTCGGTTAAAAATCGGCGCAGTCTTCTCTATAATAAATGCCTTTGTCTTTTCAGCTTTTGACATAAAATTTCAAAATTTTTATGCAAATATATACCATTCGGTATTGTTTATCAAGTTTACGTTCCGGACAAGCTCCGGGTGAATCGCCCAATCAAAAAAAATAGATTGATAAATGATCAGGAAAATTGTACATTTTATCGAATAAAATTCGAGGTTCGCATTAAAATGCTTACTTGCATTTGGTTTTTTTTTCTAAAAAAGTTCGCCTGGAATCTTACAAAACTAAACTGCTTATCACCATGTGTAATAAGATCCTGATCGTTGAAGATGAATATATCGTCGCCGGAGATATTCGGATTACGCTGGAAAATAACGGATACAATGTTTGTGGTATCGCTTTTTCTGTGGACGAAGCATTGGAAATCATTGCAAGCGAAAAACCATGTCTTATCGTTT
>Ga0247806_10000884_pt1 | contig 16015 bp, 11 predicted proteins | sample UWRJL059202B1_FD_179935 | JGI IMG/M metagenome (GOLD analysis project Ga0247806, IMG submission 179935) | Plant litter microbial communities from Arlington Agricultural Research Station in Wisconsin, United States - UWRJ-L059-202B-1 | ecosystem: Environmental > Terrestrial > Plant litter >... | reverse complement strand
GTTGCCCGCCGTCGGCGTGCTGATCCCGATCTATCTGATTTTCCGCGACCTGCGCCTGCTCGATACCGTGCATGGCTTGACGATCATCATGACGCTGATCAACCTGCCGATCATCATCTGGATGCTCTACACCTACTTCAAGGAAATCCCCGTCGATATCCTTGAAGCCTCGCGCATGGATGGCGCCGAACTCTATAACGAGATCGTCCACGTCCTCATCCCCATGGCCGTCCCCGGCATCGCTTCTACGCTGCTGCTCAACGTGATCCTGGCCTGGAACGAAGCGTTCTGGACCATCACCCTGACATCGGGCCGCGCCGGCACGCTCACCGCCTTCATCTCGTCGTTCTCGAGCCCGCAAGGTCTGTTCCTTGCCAAGCTCTCCGCCGCCTCTCTCCTCGCCATCGCCCCGATCCTGCTCATGGGCTGGTTCAGCCAGAAACAACTCGTCCGCGGCCTCACCTTCGGCGCTGTAAAGTAAAGGACTTCAAAAAATGGGCTCCATATCCCTGCAACACGTCAAGAAGTCCTTCGGCGAAGTCGAGATCATTCCCGACATCAGCCTCGACATCAAGGAAGGCGAATTCGTCGTCTTCGTCGGCCCCTCCGGCTGCGGCAAGTCCACCTTGCTGCGCCTGATCGCCGGCCTCGAGGACACCTCCAGCGGCACCATCCTCCTCGATGGGCAGGACATGACCAAGGCGCCACCCGCACGCCGCGGCCTTGCCATGGTGTTCCAGTCCTACGCCCTCTATCCCCACATGACGGTGCGCGACAACATCGCCTTCCCGCTCAAGATGGCCAAGGCCTCCAAGGAAGAGATCGACAAAAAGGTCGAATACGCCGCGCGTACGCTCAACCTGACTTCATATCTCGACCGTCGCCCCCGCGCCCTCTCCGGCGGCCAGCGCCAGCGCGTCGCCATCGGCCGCGCCATCGTGCGCGAGCCCAAGGCCTTCCTGTTCGACGAGCCCTTGTCCAACCTCGACGCGGCCCTGCGCGTCAACATGCGCCTCGAAATCACCGAGCTGCACCAGCAGCTCAAGACCACGATGATCTACGTCACCCACGATCAGGTCGAAGCCATGACCATGGCCGATCGCATCGTCGTGCTGAACGCGGGCAATGTCGAACAATTCGGCACCCCGCTCGACCTCTACAAAAAGCCCGCCAACCGTTTCGTCGCGGGCTTCATCGGTTCGCCCAAGATGAATTTCGTTGATGGTCCGGAAGCTGCCAAGCACAATGCCCACGCCATCGGCGTCCGCCCCGAGCACTTCCAGCTCAGCCGCGAGCCCACCCCCGGCACCTGGAAGGGCAAGGTCGGCGTCGCCGAACAGCTCGGCTCCGACACCTTCCTGCACGTCCACGTCGACGGCCTGGGCCTGATGACCATCCGCACCGACGGCGACCAGACCTTCAGCCACGGCGACGACGTCTACCTGACCCCCGACGCCACCCGCATCTATAAATTCGACGCCGCCGGCAAGGCCATTTGAATGAACTGATAATCGCAGTCGACACCCTCCCCCTTGCGGGGAGGGATCAAGGGTGGGGGTCGGCTGGCCCCTATCCTTCGACATCACGCACCGCAACACAGCCCATATTCAGGGGGCCATCATGACCACCAAACTATCAACCGCCGCCCTCGCAACCATCAGCACAGCCGCTGTCCCAGCCTATGACCGATCCGCCCTCACCGCCGGCATCGTCCACTTCGGCGTCGGCAATTTCCACCGCGCCCACCAGGCCGTCTATCTCGACGACCTCTTCGCCACCGGCTCCGATCACGATTGGGCCCTCGTTGGCGCCGGTGTGCGCGATGCCGATGAAGCCATGCGGCAAAAGCTCAAATCCCAGGATTGGCTGACCACCGTCGTCGAACAGGAAGCCGACACCAGCAGCGCCCGCGTCACCGGCGCCATGATCGACTATCTGCAACCCGGCGACGCGGCCGCCACCATCGCCCGCCTCGCCGACCCCGCCATCCGCATCGTATCCCTTACCATCACCGAGGGCGGCTATTACATCGACCCCGCCAGCCAGAAGTTCGACCCCACCCATCCCGACATTGCCTATGACGCAGCCAACGCCGAAGCACCCAAAACCGCCTTCGGCCTGATCCTCGCCGGCCTCGTCCGCCGTCGTGATGCTGGCGTGCAGCCCTTCACCGTCATGAGTTGCGACAACATCCCCGGCAACGGCCACGTCACCCAAAACGCCGTTGTCGGACTTGCCGAGCTCATCGATCCCGATCTGGCCCAATGGGTCAAAGCCAACGTCGCCTTCCCGAACGGCATGGTCGACCGCATCACCCCCGCCACCTCCGATCGCGAAAAAACCCTTCTCGCCGACAATTTCGGCATCGACGACGCCTGGCCTGTGTTCTGCGAAAAGTTCAAGCAATGGGTGCTCGAGGATAATTTCCCGGCCGGTCGCCCGGCGCTCGAAAAAGTCGGCGTGCAGTTTGTCGACGACGTTGCACCCTATGAGCACATGAAAATCCGTATCCTCAACGGCGGCCACGCCACCATCGCCTATCCGGCAGGTTTGATGGACATCCACTTCGTTCACGAAGCCATGGAAAATGAACTCGTCGCGTCATTTTTGGCCAAGGTCGAGAACGACGAAATCATCCCCGTCGTCCCCCCCGTACCCGATACGAACCTCAACGATTATTTGGCCCTCTGCCAGACCCGCTTCGCCAATCCCAAAATTGGCGACACGATTCGGCGTTTGGCGCTCGATGGCTCCAACCGGCAGCCCAAATTCATCATTCCATCAGCACTTGACCGGGTTCAACGTCAACACTCTGCTAAAGGATTGGCACTCGTTTCGGCCCTTTGGTGCCGCTATTGTTTCGGAACCACAGACAGTGGCGCGGTCATCGAACCCAACGATCCAAGCTGGGATCGCCTCACCGCCCAAGCCAAACTGGCCAAAGAAAACCCCGCGGCCTGGCTCGAAATGAGCGACATTTATGGCGAGCTTGCTGGCAATAAAAGCTTCGCCTCAGACTTCGCCCACGCGCTGAAAACCCTGTGGGAACAAGGCACTAAGGCAACGCTGGAAGCCTATCTGGCGGACCGTCTCTGATCCGGATGGCGGTCGATCTCATCATCTTCGATTGCGACGGGGTTCTGGTCGACAGCGAACCCCTCGCCATGCGCGTTCTGATTGCTGCCATAGCCGCCCAAGGCATTGAAATAACAACTGAAAACGCCTACCGCGACTTCCTCGGCCGCTCGATGGAAACTATCTCCGCCAGCGTCGACCAGACCCACGGGAGCCCCCTCGCGCCTGCCGCCTTCGAAGCCATGCGCAGCGACCTCTACGCCCTCTATCGCCGCGAACTCCGCGCCAATCAAGGGCTCCCGGAGGTCCTCGGCCAGCTCAGGACGCCATACTGCGTCGCCTCTTCGTCCAGCCCCGAGCGTATCCGCTTAAGCCTTGAACTCACTGGACTTTTCTCTCACTTCGCCGATCGAATCTACTCGGCCACCATGGTCGAAAACGGCAAACCAGCCCCCGATTTGTTCCTCCATGCCGCCGCCGCCATGGGCGTTTCGCCCGAGCGCTGCCTCGTCATCGAAGACAGCCCAGCGGGCATCACCGCCGCCAAAGCCGCCGGCATGGCGGTGTTCGGCTACCTCGGCGGCAGCCACGTCGGCCCCGGCGGTCTGCGCATCCTGGTCGAAAACCTGCATCCCGACGCCATATTCGACGATATGCAGGCGCTGCCCGATCTTGTAAGCTCGCTGGGAACCGAGAAGAAGGCGCCCTAGCGTTGACAAAAAGCCTCCTGGTCGCAGTGGATGTGGGCACGGGGAGTGCCCGGGCCGGCGTGTTGACGCCACAGGGCGCGCTGCTCGGGCGAGCCGAACACCCCATCGTCATGCACCGCACCGACGCCAACCGCGCGGAACACGACAGCGAGCAAATCTGGCAGGCCGTAACCGCTGCCGTACGAGAGGCCATGGCCATTGCCGGTGCAGCCCCCGAGGACGTTGTCGGCCTCGGTTTCGACGCCACCTGCTCGCTCGTTGTTCGTGACCTAAGTGGCTCACCTGTTTCAGTTTCTGCCGATGAAGATGATCGCTGGGACACCATCGTCTGGCTCGATCATCGCGCCCTTGCCGAAGCCGACGAATGCACCCGAACCGGCCACGCGGTACTCAACAACGTCGGTGGAGTGATGTCCCCCGAGATGGAAGTGCCCAAGCTGATGTGGCTCAAGCGCCATATGCCGCAGAGCTGGGCCCGCGCTGGCCAGATGTTCGATCTGGCCGATTTTTTGTCCTGGAAAGCTACCGGATCGCTGGCTCGCTCGCAATCGACGCTCACCTGCAAATGGACCTATCTAGCTCACGCCACCCCCGGCTGGCAGCAGGATTTTCTCGATCTGGTCGGCCTCGACGACCTGATCGACAAAGCGGCTTTGCCACAAAGCGCCAGTCCCGTTGGCGCCGATCTGGGGCCGCTGACCGAAGCCGCCGCCGCGGAACTGGGCCTTACGACCGCCTGCCATGTCGGAGCCGGACTAATCGACGCCCATGCCGGTGCCCTCGGTGTGCTTGGCGCTTTTGCCAACGATATCAACACCATCGACCGCCATCTGGCTCTGATCGCCGGGACCTCCAGCTGCGTCATGGCCCTGTCGGCCGAGGACCGCCCGACGACTGGCGTCTGGGGGCCCTATCTGGGCGCTGTGCTGCCCGGCGTGTGGCTCAACGAAGGCGGCCAATCCGCCACGGGCGCCCTGCTCGACCACATCATCCGCTGGCACGGCGCTGGCGGCGACCCAACGCCGCAAAAGCACCTGGCGATCGCTGCCCGCATCGCCGAACTGCGCCATCGCGAGGGCTTCCAACTTGCGCAGCGCCTGCACGTGCTGCCCGATTTCCACGGCAATCGCTCGCCCTTGGGCGATCCCTTCGCGCTCGGCGTGATTTCCGGCCTGACGCTAGACAGCGATTTCGACCAGCTGTGCCGGGTCTATTGGCGTACCAGCGTCGCAATTGCCCTGGGCGTCCGCCATATCCTCGAGACGCTCAACACCCGCGGCTACGCCATCGACACGCTCCACGTTACCGGCGGGCACACCAAAAACCCAATCCTCATGGACCTTTACGCCGACGCGACCGGCTGCACCGTGGTGACCTCTTCGGCAAAAGACGCTACCTTACTGGGCATGGCCATGGTTGCGGCGACAGCAGCCGGGCTCTATCCATCGCTCGACGAGGCCTGCGCCGCCATGCAGCAGGGCGGCATCGAGCGGGCACCGGACCCGGCAGCGCGCGCCCAGTTCGACAAGGATTATCGCATCTTTCTTGAGATGCTGCGCCAGCGCCAGGCCATCGACGCCATGGTCTGATCGCGCGCATCCCCAGCTTGTAGCCTTCCGCCTCACCTATCCGCTAGCCGCCGCCAACAAACCTCGCTAGGCTCTTAGCCGGGAAGTCAAAATCGTGGCCTCAGAGCGAGCGACCGGAACGCATGTCGATCAAAGCTGCCGTCTACCATCTGACACACTACAAATACGACCGGCCGGTCTATCTGCAGCCTCAGATCATCCGGTTACAGCCGGCCCCCCATTCCAAGACCAAGGTATTGAGCTATTCGCTCAAGGTGTCGCCGTCGCAGCACTTCGTCAACGTGCAGCAGGACCCCTACGGTAACTTCCTGACACGTTTCGTTTTTCCCGAGCCGGTGCGCGAACTCAAGATCGAAGTCAATCTCGTCGCAGACATGACGGTCTATAATCCTTTCGATTTCTTCGTCGAGGAAAGCGCCGAGATCTGGCCTTTCGAATACCCCGAAGACATCCGCAACGATCTGTCCATCTATATGCAGCCCGAGCCGGTCGGGCCGCTGTTGCAGCAGTTTATCGACGGCATCGACAAGACGCCGATGAATACGGTGAACTTCGTCAGCGCCATCAACGCCTCGATCCAGCAGCACATCGCCTACATCGTGCGCATGGAAACCGGCGTGTGGAGCCCCGAGGAGACGCTGGGCAATGCGCGCGGATCGTGCCGCGATTCCAGCTGGCTTCTCGTGCAAACCCTGAGAAACCTCGGCTTTGCAGCCCGTTTCGTGTCCGGCTATCTGATCCAGCTCAAGCCCGATCTGGTGTCGCTCGATGGCCCCGCCGGGACCGATCATGACTTCACCGATCTGCACGCCTGGTGCGAAGTTTACCTGCCGGGTGCCGGCTGGGTAGGGCTCGATCCGACGTCGGGCCTGTTGACCGGCGAAAGCCATGTGCCGCTGGCTGCGACACCGCATTATCGCAATGCTGCACCGATCTCGGGCTTTGCGTCCTATGCCGAGGTAGATTTCGCCTTCGACATGCGCGTCAACCGCGTTGCCGAGCATCCGCGCATCACCAAGCCATTTTCCGACGAGAGCTGGAACGAGCTCGATGCGCTCGGCCATCAGGTCGACAAGGTTTTGATTGAAAACGATGTTCGCCTGACCATGGGCGGCGAGCCGACGTTTGTTTCGATCGACGATTTTGAAGCCGACGAGTGGAACACCGGCGCTGTCGGGCCGACCAAGCGGGCGCTGGCCGACGATCTGATCCGCCGTTTGCGCGAGCGTTTCGCTCCCAATGGCATGCTGCATTATGGTCAGGGCAAATGGTATCCCGGCGAAACCCTGCCGCGCTGGACCTTCTCGCTGTATTGGCGGCTCGACGGCAAACCGGTCTGGAGCGACGACAAGCTGATCGCGCGCGAGGGCGTCAAAACCTCGGCAACGCATGATGACGCGCGCAAATTTCTGGCGTCTTTCGCGCGCAATCTCGGGCTGACCGGCGAAACCATCGACGAAGCTTATGAAGATCCCGGCGAATGGCTTCTGAAGGAAGCCAATTTACCGCCCAATGTCGATCCGGCCAATTCCGAGCTGGCTGACCCGGAAGCACGCTCTCGCATTGCCAAGGTGTTCGAACGCGGGCTGACCAACCCTACCGGCTACGTGTTGCCCGTGCAGCGCTGGAACGCGGCTGCGTCGAGCCCCTGGCTCACCGAAAAATGGAAAACCCGGCGCGGCAAACTGTTCCTCGCGCCCGGCGACAGCCCGGCCGGCTATCGCCTGCCCCTGAGTGCACTCAAGCACCTCAAGCCAAACGATTATCCCCACGTGGTGGCGCAGGACCCGGGCGCCCCGCGCGGCGATTTGCCAGATCCAGTCGAGATCCTGTCACGGCAGACGTCCGGCATCGAGGCCGATCCACGGGCGCAGGTGGCATCGTCGTTCACCGCAGCGACCGAGCAACAGGAGCGCATCGAGCAGGAAATCAGCGAGATCGAGGGCGAGGTGCGCACTGCCGTCACCGCCGAAATCCGCGATCACCGGCTTTGCGTCTTCCTGCCGCCGGTTGAAAAGCTCGAGGATTATCTCGAACTGGTGGCCGCCGCCGAGGCCGCAGCGCGCGACATCGGCCAGCCGGTGCATCTCGAGGGCTATTCGCCACCGCACGATCCGCGGCTCAACGTCATTCGCGTCGCGCCCGATCCTGGCGTCATCGAGGTCAACATCCATCCCGCATCGAGCTGGGACGATTGCGTGGCCACGACCACCGCAATTTATGAAGCCGCCCGCAACTCGCGGCTGGGTGCCGACAAGTTCATGATCGATGGGCGTCATACCGGCACTGGCGGCGGCAACCACGTCGTGGTCGGTGGCGCCACGCCGCACGACAGCCCGTTCCTGCGTCGCCCCGATCTGCTCAAGTCGCTGGTATTGCACTGGCAGCGCCATCCCGCGATGAGCTATCTGTTCTCGGGCCTGTTTATCGGACCGACCAGCCAGGCACCCCGGTTCGACGAGGCCCGGCACGACAGCCTCTATGAGCTAGAAATCGCCATGTCCCAGGTGCCCGACCCCGCGTCGGGCGAACCGGCGCCCCTGCCCTGGCTGGTCGATCGCCTATTCCGCAATCTCTTGGTCGATGTCACCGGCAATACGCACCGCTCGGAAATCTGCATCGACAAGCTGTATTCCCCCGATGGCCCGACCGGCCGGCTCGGGCTGGTGGAATTCCGCGGCTTCGAAATGCCGCCCAATCCGCGCATGTCGCTGGCCCAACAGGTGCTGATCCGGGCGCTGATTGCCCGCTATTGGACCAATCCGGCCCAAGGCAGCTTCGCGCGCTGGGGCACGACGCTACATGACCGCTTCATGTTGCCGGCTTTCGTGTGGGCCGACTTCATGGATGTGCTGGCCGATCTCGAGCGCCACGGCTTCAAGCTCGATCCGAAATGGTTCGAAGCCCAGCTCGAATTCCGTTTTCCGTTCTGCGGCGAAGTCGAATTCGAGGGCATCAAGCTCGAACTGCGCCAGGCGCTCGAACCCTGGCACGTGATGGGTGAACAGGGTGCCATCGGCGGCACTGTGCGGTTTGTAGACAGCTCGGTCGAGCGCCTCCAGGTCAAGCTCGAAGGCATCAACCCCGAGCGCTATGCCGTAACCTGCAACCAGCGTCCCGTGCCGCTGCATACCATGGACACCAAGGGCACAGCTGTCGCGGGCGTGCGCTACAAGGCCTGGCAACCGGCGTCGGGGATGCACCCGGCCCTGCCGGTCAATACGCCGCTGGTGTTCGACATCTACGACCGCTGGAGCCAGCGTCCCGTCGGCGGCTGCGTCTATCACGTCGCCCATCCCGGCGGGCGCAGTTACGACACCTTCCCGGTCAACGGCAATGAAGCCGAGGCCCGCCGGCTGGCGCGCTTCGTGCCGCAAAACTACACGGCGGGCGGATATGTTCTGCGCGAGGAAAAGCCGGCTGACGAATTTCCGCTGACGCTTGACCTGCGCCGTCCGGCACGGTCCTGGTAACGGTATGCAAATGCGCTCGCAGGCACCGCGGAACCCACCTCCAGACAGGACCAGCATCACCGCTGATTACTGTCCGCAACCGGGTGTGCCCGACGAAATGATGGACCCGGACGGCAATATCCGTCCGGGTTGGTCCGAACTGATGGCGGCGTTCGACAGCCTGGGTCCGAACGAACTCAAGACGCGCTTTGAACGGGCCGATCAGTATCTACGCGACGCGGGGGTATTCTATCGCAAATATGACGGCGCCGAAGGCAAGGAGCGCGACTGGCCACTGGCGCATGTGCCCCTGCTGATCGCCGAGGACGACTGGGCCCGGATCAGTGCGGGCCTGACCCAGCGGGCCGAACTGCTCGAAACCGTCATCGCCGACATTTATGGCGATAATACCTTGGTGCAACAGGGCCTGCTGCCGCCCGAATTGATCGCGCAAAACACCGAATTTCTGCGCCCGCTGGTCGGGGTCAAGCCGGCCAGCGGGCATTACCTGCATTTTTGCGCGTTCGAGCTGGGCCGTGGCCCTGATGGCGCCTGGTGGGTGCTCGGCGATCGGACGCAGGCCCCCTCGGGCGCCGGTTTTGCGCTTGAAAACCGCGTCGCCACGACGCACGCCCTGTCCGATGTATATGCCGAGATGAACGTGCATCGGCTGGCCGGCTTTTTCGGCGCGTTCCGCGACAAGCTGTTTGCCGATGCCAAGAAAGACGGCGCCGACGGTGGCAGGGTCGGCATATTGACACCCGGCCAGCTCAACGACACCTATTTCGAACACGCCTATATCGCCCGTTATCTGGGGCTGATGCTGCTCGAAGGCGACGATCTGATCATTGAAGACGGCGAGGTCATGGTCCGCACCGTGGCGGGGCTGAGGCCGGTCAGCGTCTTGTGGCGCCGCATGGATGCCAGTTTCGTCGATCCGCTGGAACTGCGCTACGACAGCCGCATCGGCACGCCCGGCATGGTCGAGGCGCTGCGTAACCAGTCGATCTCGATGATCAATGCCCTGGGCACCGGCTTGCTCGAAACCCGCGCCCTCGCGGCGTTCATTCCGCGCATTGCCAAAGCGCTGCTGGGCGAAAAGCTGCTGCTGCCGGGGATCGCCACCTGGTGGTGTGGTCAGCCGGGCGAGCAGCGCCACGTGATCGACAATTTCGATCGGCTGATGATCGGCCCGGCCTTTGCCACCACGCTGCCGTTCGATGATCACCGGGGCACCATGGCAGGCTCGAGCATTCCGCCCGATCAGCGCGAGGCCCTGCTGGCCCGCATTCGCGATCATGGCACCGATTACGTCGGCCAGGAACAGGTTCAACTGTCGACCGCGCCCGTGTATGTGAACGGCAAGGTCGAGCCACGGCCCATCACCCTGCGCGTCTATGCGGCCAGGACTGAGCGCGGCTGGTCGATCATGCCCGGCGGCTTTGCGCGTGTCGGCTCCAGTTCGGACAATGCTGGCATCGCCATGCAGCGGGGCGGCCAGGCGGCCGACGTCTGGGTGCTGTCGACCAAACCGGTCGAGCGCGTATCGCTGCTGCCGCAGGATGGCGAAAAGCTCGTTCGCAACCCCGCTGGCAGCCTGCCCAGCCGTGCGGCCGACAATCTGATCTGGCTCGGGCGTTACGCCGAGCGGTGCGAGGCCACCGTGCGCATTCTGCGAGCCTATAACGCCCGCTATGCCGAACTGGGCAAGGCAGACCTGCCGCTCCTGACGCGGTGCGCCGAATTCCTCGAAACCGTCGATATCGATGTCAGCGACGCCATGCCAGTGGGCCTGCTCTCCTCGATCGACAGCGCCGTACACAGCGCCAGCCAGATCCGCGATCGCTTTTCGCCCGATGGCTGGCTGGCACTGACCGATTTGCAGAAAACCGCCAAGCGCTTTGCCACCAAGGTGAAACCTGGTGATGACGCTACCCGCTCGATGACCATCATCCTGCGCAAGCTGGCCGGGTTTTCAGGCCTGGTACACGAAAACATGTATCGCTTTGCCGGCTGGCGTTTCCTCGAACTTGGCCGGCGTCTGGAACGCGCCATGCAGATTGCGCGCATCACAGGCTGGATGACCGCTGCGGACGCGCCCGATGGCTCGCTCGAAATGCTGCTGGAAATCGGCGACAGCACCATGTCGCATCGCCGGCGCTATTCGGTCAGCGCCGGCACGCAAAGTGCCATCGACATGCTGACGCTCGATCCGCTCAACCCGCGCTCCGTGCTATTCCAACTGTCCGAGTTGCGGCGCCAGATCGAGCAATTGCCGGGTGGGATTACCGACGGCGAGTTGTCCACCGTGGCCCGCGCGGCGCTGCAGCTGGAGACCGAGCTTCGGGTCAGCGAAGCCTCCGACATGACCCCTGCCCGGCTCGACAAGCTGGCTGCCGATATCGGCATGCTGTCGAGCCTCGTCGCAGCCGCTTATTTCGTCTAGCCGCCATGCTTTACGATGTGCGCATGGAACTCAGCTACGATTATGAAGCGCCCGTTCGCGGCGGGCGGCACCTGATCCGCGTATCGCCGATCACTATCCCCGGCGTTCAACGGGTTGTTGCATCGAGCCTGACGATCGAGCCGCGGCCCGAGCGCGAAACCAGCTTTCTCGATTTTTTCGGTAATTCGGCAACCTCAATCAGCTTTTCGGCACCGCATGATACGCTGGCGATCCGCATGACCGCGCGGGTGCTGGTCGAGGAGAGCATGCCGCCCGCAGATTTGACGCCGACGCTCGAGGTGCTCCGGCGCGAAATCGCCGGCTTCTGGTCAGTCGAGCCCGATAGCCCGCATCATTTCCTCGCCAATTCACAGCGCGTTCGGGCAGAACCAGAGATTACCGAATATGTGCGGCAGATCACGCAAGGCTCGCCATCGGTAATGGCGGCGGCCATGGCCGTGTGCCGCGCGATCTATCGCGATTTCAAGTACGATTCCAGCGCCACCGACGTGCAGACCAAGCCCGAAGAGGCGTTCGCACTGCGCCGGGGCGTCTGCCAGGACTTTGCTCACATCATGATTGCGGGCCTGCGCGGCATCGGCATTCCGGCAGGCTATGTTTCAGGTTTCTTGCGCACCAACCCTCCGCCGGGTAGAGCGCGGCTCGAGGGTGCCGATGCCATGCATGCCTGGGTGCGCGTCTGGTGCGGCCAGCACACCGGCTGGATCGACTTCGATCCCACCAACGACATGCTTGCCGGTGCCGATCATATTTCCATTGGCCACGGACGGGATTATTCCGATATTTCGCCCATTGTTGGCGTCTTCAGGACCAACGGCTCCCACGAAGCCAACCAGTCTGTCGATGTGATCCGCATCGAATAGTCTTTCGCGCCATGCGCTACGAAAGTTGCGGAACCAAACTAGAGTACAACCCGTTCCGTGCGCAGGCAAAAGAACGCCATGTAATATGACCACCAGCTATTGCTTGTAGCCTATTGGGCAAGTCGATGGAGCCGTTAAACTCATTAAGTTCGATGCCAGTTATGATTAGACAATTTTAACTTGCCCAAGTCAGTGTTTGCCGTGCCTTCCCCAGCGTAACAATAACATAAGGAGGCCGTAATGGGTCTCGGTACTATCCTCATCATTATCCTGATCCTGCTGCTTATCGGCGCTCTTCCCAACTGGGGCTATTCACGCGGTTTTGGCTATGGTCCATCGGGTATCCTCGGCGTTGTGCTGGTCGTGATCCTGATCTTGGTTTTGATGGGCCGCATCTAGCAGCGGTCGCTGAATAAGCGGTTGTCTGCCGAAAGGCTACAAATACACCCCGGTTTGCTGAGGCAATCCGGGGTGTATTTGTATTCACGACCCGGAACCGCTGATTACATTTTGCGTTTAGAGATTACACCTGAAGGAGCGTCTTATGGCCAATACATCCGATCTTGCCCCCACCCGTCGTAAAGCAGCCTCTGCTACCAGCCGTGCATCAGCCAAGGTGCGCGAGGAACAACTTGAGACCCAGATCTCCCAATTGCAGGATGACCTCAAGGGGATCGCTTCGACCCTGGCCAAGCTGAGCTCGGACAAAGTCAACGAGGTCAAGGACGTTGCCAAGAGCGAAGCCCGCAATCTGCAGCGTCAGGGCCAGAACGTGCTGGAGGACGTTCAGGACACCGCGGGGGAGCTCGAGCAGCAGCTCAAGGACAAAATCCGCGAAAAGCCACTGACCGCCGTCGCAAGCGCAGTGGGCATCGGATTCATCCTGGCTCTGCTGTCCCGGCATTAGGCATCATGAAGTTTTTGGTACCCCTGGCAGGGCTGCTCGGTATTGAGATCGAGAGCCTGACCGAGCAGGTCAAGCGAACCGTCATCGGCAATGCGCTGATCGGCTTGTTTGCCCTTATCGGGTTCTTGTTTCTGGTGGTTGCCGGATTTTTCGCTTTGGCCAGCAGCGTCGGGCCCGTTTACGCGGGACTTATCATTGCTGCGGTGTCGCTGGCGTGTGCCCTGATCATCTACCTCATCCTGCAAATGCAGGAAGGCAATCGTCGCCGCTTGGCGATTGAGAGACGGCGATCGACTGACACTTCGGCCTTCGTGACCACGGCGGCTCTGACCGCCCTGCCCGCCATTCTGCGCTCATCGCTGTTCCGCACAGTGGGTTTGCCTGCAGCAGCACTGGCAGCGTTTTTCCTGCTCAAGGGCAAGGATGACTAAAAGCTAAGACATGGATATTGAAAGGCCGCTTTAGAGCGGCCTTTTTTATGCCGGCAGAGGCACCCAGACATCGGCCTTTACGCCACGGGGCGCAAACTGCAGATCGACCTTGCTATCGAGCACTTTGGCAAGGCCACGCTCGATCAGCCGCACACCGAGGCCATACTCGCCAGGCTTGGTGACCTCTGGGCCGCCAGTTTCTTCCCAGTGCAGTTCCAGGCCCGCCTCGGGCGCTGGATGGATCGTCCAGGAAATGCTGACCATGCCAAGCGAGCTGGTCCAGGCACCATGCCGATGCGCATTGGTGGTGAGCTCGTGCAGGATCAGGCCAAGCCCAAGTGCATGGTCAGCCGGCAAGGCGATATCATCGCCTTTTACCATCACACGATCGGGCGCTGTCTTGAAATTGGGACCCAGCTGGGACGCCAGCACTTCATAAAGCTGAACGCCGGACCAGTCCCGATCCGCCAGCAGCACATGAGCATCCGAGATGGTCCGCAACCGCCCCGAGAACGCGTCGAGGAAGGCTTTGGGATCGGGGTTTTGGCGAATGGTCTGGCGAGCCACAGACTGGATCATCGCCAGGGTATTCTTGACCCGATGATTGAGTTCGCGCAGCAGCAGCCGGGTCTGCTCGGCGGTAAGCTTGCTCTCACTCACATCGATGCTGGCGCCCATCATGACCTGGGGATGGCCCTCGGCATCGCGCTGATAGACGCGACCCCGCATGGTGAGCCAGCGGCTCGAGTCTGCCAGGCGGGCCTCGGCGCTATAATCGATGCCGCTATCCATGCTCTGCTGCAGCCCGGCCCTCACGGCCGCCCGGTCGGATTGCTGGAACGCGTCGAGGATTTGATCGAGCGTCACTGTGCCCAATTCGGGCAAGCCATGCATGCGGCGGAACATGTCGTTGCACGCGACTTCCCCAGTGGCGATATCCCAGACCCAACTGCCCACCTTGCCGGCTTCGAGCGTCAGCGCATGACGCCATTCCTCCCGCATCAGCGCGTCGGCCGTCCGAGCCCGCACCCGTGCTTCATCCTTGAGCGCAAACAGCGCCGAGGCAAGATCAGCCAGATCGACCAGTTGGCGCATCAGGCGCTCGTCGACCGACTGGCGCGGCGTCATGCTCAGAACGCAAAGCGAGCCAACCTTCTGACCGCGCAAGATAATGGGAGCACCAGCATAAAACCGCAGGTAGGGCCATGCAGTCACGAGTGGATTGGTCTTGAACCGGTCATCCTGCTGCGCATCCAAAATAACCAGCGGGCCATCGTCAGGAACCGCCAAGGTGTGGGCGCAAAACGAAATTTCGGTATCACTGCCCGGCATGTCGTTCAAACCGAAGCAGCCGGCAAAAATCTGCCAATCGGTGCCGACAAGCGAAACAAGGCCGTATTCGGTATCGAAAATATGCGCAGCAGTTCGGCTCAGCCGCTCGAAATCCGGATCATTGGAGCCACCGCTCACTTCCAGACCGTCCAGAACCTTCAGCCGATCGGCATCATCAACAACGGCACGGACAAACTCCGGCAGCGGTACACGTAAATCGTCCACGTTCAAACCTGACAAAAGACAAACAAGAGATCGGCTGGAAATACAAATCAACACGACGGAACGGTGAGATCAGGCCGTTGGTTCCGCCCAATCAGGGTCCAAAAAAGATTTCGGCAAAACGACTTTGAGGGCCTTGGGGTGCACCTTGAGTCGAACTTCTCGATCAAGCTTGATCAACTCGCCATCGACCACGGCGCGCAGGCCTCGCCTATGTCGCGGAAAGCTCAACGTCACCTCTGTGACCCTGGTTTCCGTAACGGCATCACTTTCACGCCATTTGCCCATCAGCACCTCGGCTGCCAGCTTGATCAGCGCCGTTGTGGACACTGGAGCGGCGGTATAGATGCCGAGCAGACCGGCATCGAGCTTGTCGGCATGGGGGATGTGGCCGTCGCCCAGGAGATTATTGGACACCGCAATGCCGGACACTTTCTGGCGTTCGGCTTTGTTGCCGCGCGTTTTGAGCTCGGCCTCGAACACCGGCGGGTTCAGCGCCGCCGCTGCAACAGAACGCAGGCTCGCAGCCATTTTACCGAGACGGCTGCGATAGCTCATGCTTTCGCGAATACGGACCAGCCGGGCATGAATGCCGACGCCGAACTGGTGCACGAACGGGCGACCGTTGGCGGTCGCAATATCCACGGCGCCAATCTCCCCACCCGCAATGGCTTCCAGGGCCTCTGTCAGGTCCATCGGCATTTTGAGGGCGCGCGCAAATAAATTCATCGTGCCGGCCGGTAACACCGCCAGCGCCATGCCGGTTTCATAGGCGATGCCTGCAGCGCTCGAGATCGTGCCATCGCCGCCGCCGGCAATCATCGCGTCGACGCCCGGTGTTGCGGCAGCCCGGCGCAGGCGCCGTTCGATCTGCCGGCCGGTGACGATTTCACAATCGATGGTATGGCCATGCGCTTCAAACAGAGTTCGAGCTTCGGCGCAGAAGGTCGACAAATCCATGGTGCGC
>Ga0247806_10000883_pt1 | contig 16024 bp, 16 predicted proteins | sample UWRJL059202B1_FD_179935 | JGI IMG/M metagenome (GOLD analysis project Ga0247806, IMG submission 179935) | Plant litter microbial communities from Arlington Agricultural Research Station in Wisconsin, United States - UWRJ-L059-202B-1 | ecosystem: Environmental > Terrestrial > Plant litter >... | reverse complement strand
CAGCAGGAAAGGTAGTAGAAGATATTTGTTCATATTATGAAGACGTAAGCTATAGAAAAAGGTTGCAACAAGTTAATACCCCTTTGTCAGTAAGTATCTGATTGTAATGACTTATTTATAGCCGCAAAGTAATATTGCTACTCGATAGCTGTATACTTAAAGTTTTTATACTTTACCTTTCCTTCACCTATAGAACATAGTCCAATTCTTAGGCCTAAGAACCCGCCGAGAACATTATGATGTAATCCAGACACCTCGGCTGAGTTTTCTGTTTTCTTCCAGGTTCGTCCATCTAAACTATAATGCATGTCAACTGTGTTATTTAGATTTACAATTTTAAGGAAAACGTGCCGATCAATTGCTTTTTTCTCAGTAGGAAACTGCCATCCTCTGAGATTAGTTAATATATTCTCTTTATCTGCTAAAATGCCAGAAAAGAAACTACCGTTGTAAAATAGCACCAATCCTGCTGTAGCATCACCTTCGATTATTACCTCAACCTCCGCTGTATAAGAATGGTTAACTGGGACTGTAAGTAATGGAGAACTGTTACCTATTGAAGTTCCTTTTGCCTTAATATTTAAGCCCTTATCTTCCAGATAAAATCTCGTGGTATCGTATTCACCGAAGAACTTCCATTGTGGTTGTAGCTTGTTCCCCTCAAAGGAATCATTTAATGTAAAAACAGATTGCTTAGTGGTACTGACAAGCGCTTTAACAGGCTGCTCAGCCTGAATATCATTGGGTATTTTATACCAGCCATCACTAGTCCATTCTATGGGTTGCAATAAAGTTTGACGCCCCATGTTATAATGCCCATTTTCATAGGCATGGTATACCATCCACCAGTTTCCCTTTGCATCTTCGATGGGCGTGCCATGCCCTTTCGACAGCCACCTTTCAGAATCTGACTTTGTTCTGATTATGGGATTGAAAGGAGAATTTTCCCAGGGTCCAATTGGGGATTTAGAACGGGCGGAAATGATCATGTGGCCTGTTGCAGGACCTGCAGTTCCGCCTTGAGCAACGGTGAGATAATAGTAAGCACCTCTTTTAACGATTTTAGGCCCTTCCATACAGAAACATTCAATGCTCCAACTTCGGGGAATGGGCCATCCGGAATAGGAATGCTTTAATTCACCTGCCACTGATAGTCCATCATCGGATAAATGAACATAACCCCCATTACTAAAGTATAAATATCTGCGCCCTTTTGCATCTGTTATATGCCCTGGGTCAATATTTCCAATTTTTAAGTCGATAGGGTCGGTCCAGGGACCTTCAATTTTGTCGGCAGATATAACATAATTGGTGTTGTTTGCGGGAAAATAGATGTAAAATTTATTTTTATGTTTTACTAAATCCGGAGCCCAAACCGCGCCTACATATTTGTGCAAAGTATTGGTCACTGGGTTCCAATTAATCAGATCCTTCGAATGCCAAATTAGTAAACCAGGGTAGAATTCGAAAGATGAATGAACAATATAGTAATCATCACCATCACGTAAAATGCTAGGATCCGGATAATCTCCTGCAAAAATTGGATCTTGATGATAACTATCCTTTTCTTGTTGGCTCACCGTTTTTTGCTGTGCATTTGCTATAAAACTTATTTGAATAAGGAGAAAAAATAAAAGTGAAACCACAGTTGATTTTACTTTAAAAATGCTTTTTATAAGATATAGCGTCTTATTAACATTGCTTTCATTTAGCGCAAAGAACCTAACTAAGGTACCATGAATTTCTATTAACACTTTGCTCTTACTTTCAACCACTCCTTTTATTTTTGTATGGATTAACATCTTATAAACTTAGTTTTAGCATCAATTAGTGCAACTAATATACTGCTAAAAATCTATTAAGAAATTAAAGTCAAAATATTCTAAGTCCTTGTCATGCAAGAGGACTCTATTTTGCCAGATATACATTATCGGGTACTGCCTCAAGCCATACCGTAGGTCCATTTTGTCTTCCTGTTATTGCAACTTGCACAAACTTAGTGTCTGAACTAGCACCATGCCAATGGGGCAGGTTAGGAGGGCATTTAACCACATCTCCTTTATTAAGGATAACTTTTGACTTACCTTTTTCCTGGTAATATCCCACACCTTCTGTAGCTAATATAATTTGACCGGCGGGATGCGAATGCCATTTGCTTCTTGCTCCGGGAGCAAAGGTTACATTTCCAACTGCAGTTTCATTTAAATTATCTGCTTCAACAAGGGACTTCACCCAGACTTCACCTACAAAATTGTCATTGGTATTTTTTTCTCCCTGAGGAAAGAGCGCGGGCGCTGTATCTACGATTTTTTGATTTTCGGTACATGCCATCAAAAAGGCGGCTAAAACTGGTAAAACGTATTTGAATTTATAGCGCATAGTTATATTATTACAGATTGGCTTTATAGAATTGAAGTAGTTTATTTACAGCTTGTCCAACATATTCTGGTTTCCAGTAGCTTTGTATATGGGTGGCACCATCAATAACAAATAGTTCTTTGTTTTTCGCATTGGTTGCTTTGCTAAACGCTTCATCAGTCATATATTTTGTATCCGCCTTGCTGCCCGCCATCATCAGCAGTGGTTGATTGATCAGATCCATATTAGTAGTAGCATCCCAGGTCATTAACTCAAGCATGCTGCTCATGGTGTATAGAAAGGTTGAATTGGGATGTGCATGGGTACGGTAATAGTATTCATATCCCTCCCGGTACAGGTCAGTTGAGGTTTTAGCTATTTCTTCATCAGTAATACTCGCTACACCAGCATAAAGGATCTTTCCGCCGGCTGCTTCCTGTTCACGTGCATCTGTTGCTTTCTTTAAGCGTTCCTGAATGGTGGCTACCTGTGTGTTTTGAAAGCCATTACGCCTTACTTCGCCTGAGTTAAACATACTTAACGTTGCTACGGCTTTAAAACGTTTATCGCTTTGTGCCGCTTTTAAAGTATAACCACCACCACCACATATGCCTAGAACACCTAAACTGTTTGAGTCTACGCCAGGGTATTGGCTAATAAAGTCAGCCATACCATGAATATCCTCAACGCGGTTTGCAGGTTTGTCTGTATGGCGTGGTTCTCCACCACTTGAGCCCTGGTAAGCGGCATCAGCAGTAATGGTTATGTATCCAGCCTCTGCTAAATGTTGGGCATATAATCCTGCAGTCTGTTCTTTTATACCACCATTTGGATGTGCGACAACAACAGCAGGGTATTTCTTTTGTGCATCGTAATTTGCTGGTGTATAAATATTTGCAGCGATGTCAATTCCGTTGAGCTTATATTTTACGGGATGAATATTAATCTTTCCCTTTTCATTTTTAGTAATGGCGCCTTCATATACCAGGGTATATGGGTTTTGCGGACGTGCCTTTTGAAAAGATTGCGCGTTAACGCTATCTGATGTTACAAAAGACATTGCTAATACTATTACTGAAGTTATTTTTTTCATTTCGTTTCTTTTAATCTTAATTCTTGTTAGCTAAGACTTCATTTAACACTTTTTGAGCAGCCTTACCTTTGTTCTTTCCAATGATAGGTTTGATGACGCCAACAAATTCCTGTAATTGGTTAGGGGTTAAACCAACGTTGAGGCATATGGTTAAATGTGAGCGTAACATAGGTTCAGCATCGCCAATACTACTGATAACAGCTATTGTTACCAGTTCACGTTCTTTAAATGTTAGCACATCCCGTTCAAAAATATCTGCAAACAGATGCTCCTTAAGGAAGACCTCCATGGCAGGCGCGAAAGCTGCATAGCCTTTTTTTGGTCCCATTTCTTTTACACCTGTTAAGTTTTCCAATATCGCTTTGCCACGATCATATTTATTGCCTTTGCTTGTAATTGGCGATGCTTCAGCGCCCAATACATCATTAATGCCTTTGGCTTTACGTTCGTCCAACACCATCATGAAGGTTTGTAACCCACGAATACTGCGTGGGAACCCACAATAGGCATAGGTATGCAGTATAACTTCTTTGATTTCATTTATGGTCAGGCCGGCATCCAGTCCAGCATTTAAATTGCCCTTTAATGATGTCAGATCACCCTTTGCAGTTTGTGCAGAAATTGAAATGATATTTTTTTGTTTTGGATTCAATGAATTTTCCACATTGGGCTCTTGTGCGTCAGTTTTTGAAAAGATGGCTATGGTAAGTGCCATTATAATGCAGAGCGATTTGTTATTTAGTATTTTCATTTACTTATTCTATTTAACTATTTCAATTTTTCGTAACCATTTTTGGATTTCAACATTCGCCTGCTTTTCTTTTTCACCTTCCATCACAAAATATATCCCGTCCCGTTCTATTCCACCCTGCGTGGAGAATCCCTCCAGGATCTTGCTGGATGGCGCAAGATCTTTTACAGTTTGAAAGGTGCTCCCTATGCCATAGCCAGCATTCGTATTAAATGGTATAAGGGTTTTTCCTTTAAGATTATGTTTGCTTAGGAAACTTTTCATCGGAGGGGGTAACTGCATGCCCCAGGTTGGGAAACCTAGAAAAATAACATCGTACTTTTCTAAACTATCAATCTTAGTTTTAAGGGGAGGCAAGTAGCCGCTGCTATTTTCTTTTGCTACCTGATCCACAATAGCACGATAATTTTCAGGATATGGTTTTTCCAGCTCCAACGAAACCAGTTTTCCACCTACGTTCTTCTGGATAATCTCGGCAATAGCTTTCGTGTTTTTTGTCCGTGATAAATAAACAATCAGCACATTTTTGCCTGAAAAATCGGCTTTGCCAGTCACATTTTCATCAGTAGCTGGGCGCTGCGCCTTAGTACAACCGGTAATCATGCAGCTCGTTGCAATCAACAGGATGCAAAATTTGAGTGTTGTTTTCATATTCATTTCTTTGATTACAAAGGTCGGGACAAATCGGTGCTTTGATGTAGACGGATTACAGAGATAGTAACCAATGTTACTTATCCAGCCCTTTTTCTTTTAACCAATCTGATAGCAAATCAGCGATTTGGATATTATTCAGATCTGAAAATGGAAAGTGGGTATTGCCATTTATGCCAACCTCAGGCAAGTGCAGCACTTTTGCATCTCCTCCATGCTTATTGATTGTTGCTGCCCAAATTCTGGCCATTTCAAGGCCTGACCGCCAGTGATCTTTATTCCATACCGTTGAGGGTTCTTTTGCAATATTATCACCATAGTAAATGACGATTGGAAGTTTGGTTAGTTTATTAAAATCAGACAAAGGGATTTCTGTGCCTTTAAGTTCACCAAAAAGACCTGATGACTGTATCGGTTGTGGCAGCTCATCTTTAGGAAATACAAAGCCGCTATAGGGTTCGTATGCTATAATCGCTTTTACTTTATCATTTTTTATTGCTGTACTCCACCCCGGACCACCACCCTGGGAATGCGTTATTAAGATGCCTCCATCAAGTTTATCAATCAATCGGGAGATTGCATTTGAAATAACATCAGTATCAAAAGGACCTGTGTTAGGGGTCATCTGTCTGTAAAACTGCTCCAGTGCGCCAGCATCTTTTGGGAACTGAACGCCGGGAAAATAGTCGGGGTAATTACCAATTCTAAATTGTGTAAACCAAAACTGCTCATCGGCAACTGGAGAAACAGTTGATGCAACCATACTTTTACCCGCTGCACCTCGACGAGGCTGATCAAGCAGGTACACGCCATAACCTTTTTTCAGGAAAATGTTCTGAAAGCCATCACGGCCATCAGGTGTGGTTTCCCATGTTTTTTTTGATTGTCCGGCACCATGTAAGAAGACCATGGGATATCGTTTAGCCGATATAGGTATTTGATAAAAAACATAAGCATGGTCACCATGGAAGGTTTGTCCAGCAGGCTTAAGTGCATCTTGCAAATCGAATTTTCCAGGTTCTACCTTCTGGGTTCCTCCGATCGCAAAGCTGCCCTGCTCTTTAATCATTAAAGGGCCTGACGCAGTATGCTGATTTATCACATTACATGCGGAGAGAAACACTGAAATGACGCTTAACGCGAGAACAAGCCTACTTTTTTCCATAATAATCTTCATCAGAAACTTTGTCCAGCCAAATGGTTTTCCCTTTTTCCGCGGGTGATGTAGCGATATAGGTTACGCCTTCATTCGGCGTTGCACCATGCCAGTGTTCAACCCCTGGTAAACATTTGATCACATCTCCTTTTTTTATTGTCCTTTTAGCCTTGCCCTTTTCCTGATAATAACCCAGGCCCTCAGTGACAATCAGGATTTGACCACCGGGATGAATATGCCAGTTAAGACGTGCATCAGGATCAGATATTGCAACTGAGGTACCATAATTAAATACGCTATCAGCTGGGTTGAGCTCCGTAAGCCAAACATTGCCGATATGGTGAACATTAGGAGATTTTTCTCCTTTTGGAAAAATGGAGGTTTCTTCAGCTGCGCTTTTACACCCTGCAAAGATCGCTAACAAACAAATTGCTAATATTGAAATTCTCATAGTTTTTAGTTTTTTACCTTCATAAACACTATTTGCCAATCATTTTTTGGCTTTGCTCCGCGTACCGATGACCTTGTACTTCAATTTTAGATACAGCTACTTTTATTTCAATCAGGTCTTGCGCTGATAGTTTAACATTGGCAGCGCCGATATTTTCTTCCAGACGATTTAATTTTGTTGTTCCAGGAATTGGGGCAATCCATGGCTTTTGCGCAAGCAGCCATGCAAGTGCAATTTGAGCATTGGTTGCATGTTGCTTATTTGCTATGGTCGCTATTAAATCTACCAGCACCTGGTTGGCTTTGCGGTTGTCTTCAGAAAACCTTGGTACGGTATTGCGAAAGTCTGTTTTATCAAAATTGGTGTTTTCATTAATTTTTCCTGTCAAAAAACCCTTGCCCAGCGGGCTGAAAGGAACAAAGCCGATTCCAAGTTCTTCTAATACCGGCAAGATTTCTTTTTCAGGTTCGCGCCACCATAGTGAATATTCACTCTGTAAAGCAGCGACATGCTGCACGGCATGTGCTTTTCGAATAGACTGAATGCCGGCTTCGGAAAGACCAAAATGCTTTACTTTACCTTCAGCGATTAAATCTTTAACGGTTCCCGCAACGTCTTCCATTGGAACACTGGGATCAACACGGTGTTGATAAAAAAGATCAATACGATCTGTACGCAATCTTTTTAGTGATGCTTCGGCTACTGCCCTAATGTTTTCCGGGCGACTGTCAAGCCCCTCACTTGTCATGGCATTCTTAAAGCCAAATTTAGTAGCAATAACAACCTCGTTGCGAAAGGGGGACAACGCTTCGCCCAGCAACTCTTCGTTGGTATATGGACCATAAACTTCTGCCGTGTCAAAGAGAGTTACGCCATGCTGAAAGGCAGTCCTTATTAATTCGATGGCCGCGGTCTTTTCTGCTGCGGGACCATATCCGAAGCTTAACCCCATGCATCCTAGTCCTAGTGCCGATACTTCCAGTCCGCTTTTACCTAATATTCTCTTTTCCATTCTCTTTTCTATAAATGTTTACTAACCTAGTTCCTTTGGCTCTAACCATTGTTATTTAACTGATTCGATACAATAATAATTATCTACAGTTATCATAATACAAATATCCGCCAAGAATAAGCCAGGCGTGGATACATATTCCTGCTTTTACTACCATTTTTACTGATCGTGGTATCGATATAACAACAACACCATCGAATTTTTTAAGTTTGTATAGGCAAAGACCTTATGCTATGGAAAAGGAATATAACTTTAAGACAATCAGTGAGTACAATGCTTTTAACGATCATGAAACACTGCACCCGCTAGTCAGCGTGGTAGACTTTTCGAAAGCCAAGATGCGAACAGGTTCAAAAATGAATTTTGAACTATACTGCATTTTCTTAAAAGACGTCAAGTGTGGTGATTTGAAGTACGGGCGTCACTATTACGATTATCAGGAGGGGACATTGGTGTTCATTTCACCGGGGCAAATTATAGATGTGGAAAATAAAGTTGATGTCTACCAGCCGATGGGACATGGATTGGTATTTCACCCAGACCTGATCCGTGGAACTTCACTGGCGAAAGCATTAAGTGACTATAATTTTTTCAGCTATCATACGAGCGAGGCGCTTCATCTGTCAACTAAAGAGCGTCAGTTGATACTGGATTTGTTCGCAAAGATTAACAGCGAATTACAGCAGTCTATTGACAAGCACAGCAAAAAGCTAATTGCCTCTAATATAGAACTGCTGCTTAACTACTGTGACCGTTTTTACGATCGTCAGTTCATCACAAGAGAAACTGTCAATAAAGGTGTTCTGGAAAACTTTGAAGAGTTAATTAATGGATATTTTAAATCAGAGAAACCTTATTCCATCGGACTGCCTTCTGTTGCATATTGTGCCCAGGAGCTTAATTTTTCGGCTAACTACTTTGGAGATTTGATTAAAAAGGAAACAGGTAAGACCGCGCAGGACTTCATTCAGGATAAAATAGTTGACGTGGCAAAGGATAAGATTTTTGAGGGTAATAAAACGGTAAGTGAGATCGCTTACGAGTTAGGATTTAAATATCCACAGCATTTCATCCGCCTCTTTAAAAAGAGGGTGGGACATACGCCTAATGAATACCGAAGCTTGAATTAATAAATATTCATACCACACCTAATATAAACCTTATGAAAAAAGTATTTTTTGCACTATTCATCCTTGTTGCAGGACTTCAGACATCCAATGCACAAACACCAAATGGCAACCAGACTCCCCCTACAAAGGCAGAACAAGAAATTTTGGACCTTTCCAAAAAGAAATGGTTATGGATGTCTGATAAGAATGCTGATTCGTTGAGTTTATTATTCGATGCAAAAGCCATGTTTGTACATATGGGCGGTAGCTGGGGAACCGAACGGGAGCTTGACGTTATTAAATCCGGAGGTATTCATTATAAAAAGGCTGAGGTTTATACGGCTTCGGTTAAGCTATTTGATAATACCGCCATTCTGTTAAACGACATAGATCTTGTGGCGGTAGTGGGAGGCAATGAGGTTGTCAATCCCTTTATGGTTACCGAGGTATACATCAAGGAAAATGGGAGATGGAAAATGGGTTCTCTTACATTTTCGAAACTTGCAAGACCGGTGAAAATGCAGGCGGGTAAGCAATAGATTCCATGAACCTATTTTAATCTAGAAAAACATGATTGCCAAACAAATCAATACCAGCAAGCATAAGGGCACTGTAAGGTCATTCTTTGTAATGACGGTGCTATTATTAATAGTAGGTTTTATTGCCGTTGGGTCGGGAATTGGGAATACGGAAAAGAAAACGCAAGGCGAGCCGATGGTGGTGAAAGATAGTGTTAAATCAGTACAAGCTTTTAAAAAGGTCTATGCCGTATTGATGCACCCAAGGTGCATGAATTGCCATCCTGCAGGAGACGTTCCTTTACAGGGTGACGACAGCCACCTTCATGCAATGTTGCCAAAAAGAGGTCATGACGGAAAAGGTGTTTTTGCTATGAAGTGCATGAACTGTCATCAGCCAACAAACACACCTGGCCTGCATATGCCCCCTGGTAATCCTAACTGGCATTTACCACCAGCTGATATGAAAATGGTATTTGAAGGACGATCAGCTAATGAACTGGCTAAACAGCTTATTGACCCTAAACAGAATGGGCGTAAGGATATCAAGAAACTTATTGAGCATGCTGATGATGATCTGGTGCTGGCGGGTTGGAATATGGGCGAGGGACGTACCCTTCCGCCATTGTCTCATACGGAATTTAAAAAAGCATGGATCACCTGGCTGAAAACCGGAGCATATGCGCCACAAGAGAAATAATCATTTTGTAAATCGTCAAAGCATTCTACATGGAAAAGCATAAAACAGACAACAGCAGGCGTACCTTTCTCAAAACTTCTTTATTAGCTGGTGGGGGACTAATGATTCATTTCAGTGGACTGGCAAAATTGGCCTTGCCTCATAACGATGACGGCGTACCCGTTGTACAATGGACTGAAATCAATGGTTACGTTAAAATCAGTCCGGAAAATATTGTTACGATCATATGCCCTAATCCCGAATTTGGACAAAACGTAATGACTTCACTTCCCATGATTGTAGCGGAGGAGTTAGGGGTCGACTGGAAAAAAGTAGTCGTTGAAATGGGGCCACATGATAATGTCAAGTTAGGCCCGCAGTTTACTGGCGGTAGTAACTCGATGAGAATGTATTGGAAGCCCCTTCGCGAAGCGGGTGCAACGGCGCGTAATATGTTGATGCTTGCGGCTGCAGAAACCTGGAGCGTACCAGTAGAAGAATTAACAACAAAGGCTGGCGTGGTTTACCATGATAAAAGCGGCAAGAATGCCACATATGGCGAGTTGGCTGCTAAAGCTTCCGGAATTCCAGTTCCTAAAGGAGTAAAGCTAAAGGATGTAAAAGATTTCAATGTTGTAAGAAGCTCTCGAAAAAATGTAGAAGGGGCAAAGCTTGTTAGTGGCAAGCCGCTTTTCGGACTTGATTATCAGCATGAAGGAATGCTGATTGCCATGATACAGCATCCGCCTGCTTTTGGCATGACACATAAATCCTTTGACGCTTCAGCGGCACTTAAGATGCCGGGCATAAAAGATGTATTTACCATAAAATTATATGAAGAAGGGTTTGAACAAGGGGGCTTCGATGTTCGCACTTTTAATGACTTGATTGTAGTTGTAGGCAAAACGACCTGGGAGGTAATGAATGCCCGCAAGAAATTGATTGTAGAATGGATGCCAGTAGGCGATGTTAAAAATACCATGGCTGGCCGGGATGGAAAACGAGAAGTGGTAATTCCAGGAGAACTAGAGAATACCACTACACAATTGCAAAAAATGTTGGAATATGCGAAAAAACCTGCACAGCAGTTAAGAAAAGATGGTGATCCGGAAACTGCATTCAAGAATGCAGCGGAAATTATTGAACGCACTTACAATGCACCATTTTTGGCACATAATTGTATGGAGCCAATGAATTTCTTTGCACATGTTACGGATGAAAAAGCTTTATTAGTCGGCCCTTTACAAGCTCCTGGATGGATTGAGCCCACGCTAACAAAAATTTTAAAACTACCAGCAGATAAGATCGAAATTCAAATGACACGTATGGGCGGAGGTTTCGGTCGCAGGGCATATGGACACTATTTGGTGGAAGCTGCACTGATCTCTAAAAAAGCAAAAGCTCCAGTGAAGCTAATATATAGCCGTGAGGATGACTCGACCTATGGCATCTATCGCCCGATGTACACGGCAACCTATCGTGCCGCTTTGGATTCAAATAAAAACTTGATTGCTTTCCACGTGAAGGGAGGGGGAATTCCAGAACACGCTATTCATGCAAATAGATTTCCCGCCGGTGCGGTGGATAATTATCTTGCCGAAAGCTGGGAGATCCCATCTAATATTACTGTTGGCGCATTCAGGGCCCCAAGATCTAATTTCAATGCGGCCGCAGAACAATGTTTTTTAGATGAACTTGCAGAAGCAATGGGCAAGGATCCAATAGACTTCCGCCTGGAACTTCTGAAAAAAGCAAAAGAAAACCCTGTTGGAAAGAATAATGAATATGACGCTGAGCGGTATGCCGGCGTGCTGGAACTGGTACGGGATAAATCGGGATGGAATGGTGCAGAACATAAAAAATATAGCCGTGGGGTGGCTGCTTACTTTTGCCACAATTCGTATGCGGCACATGTAGTGGATTTGACATTAAAAGATGGACATCCCTATGTAGAGCAGGTTTTTAGTGCTATCGATTGTGGTATAGTAATTAATCCGGATGCTGCAATTAATATGATTCAAGGGGCAGTTGTAGATGGAATTGGGAATAGCTTGTATGGCGGGTTGACACATAAAAATGGCGTTGTAGCGGAGAATAATTTTCATAGTTACAGGGTTATCAGAATACAGGAAGCGCCCAGGAAGATTGATATATCATTTGTGCAAAATGATATAGATCCCACAGGCTTAGGTGAACCGCCTTTTCCACCCGTCTTTGGCGCAGTTGCGAATGCTCTTTATAAGGCTTCGGGAAAACGTCATTATCAGCAACCCTTCGCTTTGTCGAAAATTGAGGCAAGCAGTATTTAATTTATCATTCTTTTACTCCTTACATTTTGCATATGATTACGCTGAACATCAATAAGAAAAACTATAAAGTCGAGGCAGATCCAAATACACCATTGTTATGGGTACTGCGCGATCACATTGGTCTTGTGGGAACTAAATATGGATGTGGAGTGGCTCAATGCGGCGCTTGCGTAGTTCATCTTGATGGTGAAGCTGTTCGCTCATGCGTTACAAAAATTAGCCGTGCCCAGGGGAAAAATGTGGTGACTATTGAAGGTTTGTCAGAAAATAATAGTCATCCACTTCAAAAAGCCTGGCTTGAACTTGACGTTTCACAATGCGGTTATTGTCAGGCGGGGCAGATTATGTCGGCCGCTGTATTGCTTAGAGAAAAAAAGGACCCTACAGACCAGGATATTAACGATGCTATGGCAGGGAACATTTGTCGTTGTGGAACCTACCTGCGCATTAGAGAAGCAATACATTTGGCTGCACAAGAGAGTAGTACGAAATAGGCATTACCTACTGTTACCAGTAGACTAATCCAATGGATAGCAAAGTTAATTGGCTCTTTTGATGTTGAGAAAGCAGTATTATGGCCTAATTCTGGGAACAACTTATGCTGATATGGCTTGCCTGTTGCTTTAAGCGCATCGATACGTTCTATGGATAAACCTACCGGATCTTTTCTTTAGCAGTTCTTAATGATATGTAGTGACATCAAGTTTAATCATTTGATTTTGGTTGCTGTTTTTGATAGCTCGATCTAAACGGGCTCGCCAAAAGATCACGAAAAGTGCCAGAAGCCTTTCTCAGATTCTTTAGGAGCTATATATAAATCAGATTAGTGTCGGCGTCCTTAAAGATAATAGTGGCTTAGCCATGGCAAAACCAAAACCGACGGTATTAGCTATTTGCCTGGATACCTCCTGTATAGCTGGTGTATGTTTTACCGAACCAGATAACCAGTAGGTATACAGCGGGTATATGCTTGATAAGTAAATATCATAAGCTACAGTCAGGCCATGCCTAAGTCAATATCCAGGATATTTATAACAATTCGAAGCATGAATATAAAGTGGGATTCCAGAAAAGCATCATGCTGGCTTGTTTGATAAATTTACCAGCGCAAGAAGACCCGGTCTGCATGGAGAAGCTTCTAATGGACTAGGGATGTCCATAATAAAAACAATTATAGAATGGCATCATGGGGAGATCTCGTTCGTAAGTGAGGAGAACAAGGGTACAACTTTTTATATCAGACTGCCCTGTCCAAATTAGAAAGTCAAATGGAAAAAGTAACTTGGGCCATCCATTCGTTACTTATCCATGAAGCGTTGCCTATTTCTTTTTACCTTCTTCTTATTTTCAGAATCTAGTTTCTCACAAAATTATATAGGAAATCCATTGACTCCCTTATTCGAATTACTACGCCAAGGTTTTTTAATGGCGTTATTATCATTACAAAAAATGGCCACTCTATTTATGAGAAAACTCATGGTTACAGTGATTTAACAAAAAAGAAGGTACTAAAGATCAACGATCAGTTCCTTATTGGTTCTATTAGTAAGCAGTTTACTGCAACTTTAGTGTTAAGGGAAATACAGGCTGGGCATATACAAGCTCACCAAACTATCCGTTATTATTTACCGAGCTTTAAACAAAAGTGGGCAGATTCAGTGACTGTCCAGCAATTACTAAATCATACATCAGGTATTACTGATTGGGATAAAAGCTTGATTAATGAACCTGGAAGTAAGTTTTTATATTCGAATATTAACTACGCAATTTTAGGTAAAATCATAGATAAAACTTCAGGCCATACTTATGCAGCATTGACAGCAGATTTGTTTGAAAACTGCGAAATGAAATCATCTACCGTACCACCTGGCCCTGGTAGAAAGGGCAACGTTAATAAACTGGTAAATGGTCATGCTGAAACCGGCAATGAAAACTACCAGAAGGAAAATATATTAGACCTTTTAGATTCGCCAATGATGGGTGTACCGGCATCTGGTATGATTTCTACTGCTGGCGATCTCGCTAAATGGATGAACCGTTTGCATCACGGAAAACTTTTAGCAGACAGTACCTACCAAATGATGATTAGTAATGCGGTTATACGACCACACCGGTGGGGAGAACTAAAATATGCAGATGGTATTCAAATAGATCACCTGGATAATATACTGGAACTTAGTATGAGTGGCTATGTCCCTGGCTTTATCTCAACAATGATTTATTATCCGAAAAGCAAAGTTAGTATGATCATACTTGAAAACATATCACCTTCGCCGTCAGATATGAACCGGGTGTTTTACTTTCACGACCAGATTAGAAAAATTGTTAGAACCTCATTTTAGTGTTGGCTACAAAGTGATGTTAAAAACCTCATCAATTTAAGCTCTCGACTAGCTCGGAGTTCTAGTCAGCGGCTACATATTCTTATCAATTAATTCTGAAATCTTTTGTGTATCCAAGTCGCCGGAATAGATTACGACTCCAACTTTATCTAAAAGAACCACTTGTGGGAATGAGGCAATACCATAGTTTTTATTTACATCCACACTATCACCCCACAAGACGGAATATTTTACATCGTTTTTCTTGATGAATAGATCAATTGAATTTTTGCTGTCTTCTGTATTGATTCCAAGCATCTTGAAATTTGTAGATTTATACTGGTTGTTGAGGGTATTTAGTTTAGAAACTGCTTCAATACAATAACCGCAGTTCTTTATCCAGAATTCAAGTAGGACAACCTTGCCCTTATATTTAGATAAACTTTCTTTTAGCTACTTTCCTGGTTTGTTAAATTAAAATCAGGAGCAACTTGACCGGCCTTTATGATAGTTGGCAACTGTTGCGTCTCAAGCTTGTAATCTTTAAGATAGCTTGAATAGTACCATGTCTTTTCTGGCGGTTGTATTGGATCTATCTTAATTTCTGTAAAGTCAGTACGGTTTAGATCATCGCTTCCTTTTTTACTTTGTAGCAGTGTTAAAGGCAATAATGTTTCCTTATCTACAATCAACCTTTGGTAAAACCTAAGATCCTGTGTTGTGGTCGAAAAGCCTGTTCCAAGATAATCTGGAAATTTGTTCTGCGTTTCAAACGTCAGCAGATAATAAGATTTATTTGCTATTAGGGTATCAGAAACATACTTCGCTACACTATTATCTTCAATAATTAATGGGAAAATATTTCTCAATGTGATGATCGAATTATATATCGGAGAACGTCCTTCAAAGCTGGATTTTTTAAGATTATTTGTAGTATTTATGGTTTTGTCTTGAATATTACCATCAAAGATTTCTGAGTTATTGAAAATGGAGAATGTGGCAGAATTCCAGTATTGATACCTAAAGCCTACCAGGTCATTTTCATTGCTGAAATCAATATACATTTCACCTTCGGATTTTGAATGATAGTTTTCCGACGGATAGGTGAATTCACGAGAATAGTGATAACTGATACGCTTAAGGTTTTTTATGGTTTCTGAGACGTTCCTGAATATTAACAAATCATCGTGAGCAATAGTGTTCGCTCCATAACCGGTAAAGGGATATAAAATGAAAATTAAAGCTGATATAAGGGCATTCTTCGGGTTAATCATAAGTGCTTGTCCTAAGCTGATATTAAATATAATTATATAATTCGCAATTTTTACTTAATTGAATAGCCTGTATAGTTTATCAAAAAAATACTAAGGTTTTTATTTAGAAAATGTGTTCAATATTTCTAATGCTTTTTCTGTGTCTTTTCGATCAACAAAAATATGATCATGATAAAATGCAGCGACCACATTACAACTAATTCCCTCATCTGAAAGTGCCTTAGAAAAAGCGGCAGTTAAGCCGACTGCATTTAAAGACGAATGAACAGTTAAGGTAATCCAGCTGGCAATAAAAGAATAGTTAAGTTTTAGGTAGTGTCTTGAATTTTGTGTAAACGATAA